>Ga0105856_1000794_pt1 | contig 15008 bp, 17 predicted proteins | sample OrgsoiDNA_201060_FD_89681 | JGI IMG/M metagenome (GOLD analysis project Ga0105856, IMG submission 89681) | Permafrost soil microbial communities from the Arctic, to analyse light accelerated degradation of dissolved organic matter (DOM) -... | ecosystem: Environmental > Terrestrial > Soil >...
AATTGCCTGGCCGGGCCGATGGTGTCGATATCAGTGATCTGCTTCCGTTCAACTACGCAAAGAAACTGGCGCCGCAATAGCAAACGGCGCTTGCCTGCAAGGTGCGGGGAATTGAGCGCTTACGAGCAAGCTCGCCCATTCGTGAAAAATATCCTCCTGCCGCCGCCTTTTCCAAGGTGTCGAAAGCATCTTCGACGCTCACTGGCTCCAAGAAATTTTCCATGACACGACTCAAGCTCGCAAAGCCCTCGCGGTGCATGGGAATCGCCTCCAACGCCAGGGTTCCCATTTTCATCCATTCGAGCGCCGCCGGATGCAGCCGCGCTGACGCCAAACGCATCAAAGGGATCGTGCATTGATCAGCCATGCGAGCGCTCGCGAAAAAAATAATGCTGCCTTCGATGTCGCTTCCATCCGCGCTCTTGAAGTGGATCTGGCAATCGAAGACCGAACTTCCCGTGGATCGCTCGTAGACTTCGCTCCACTCGGCGACCGCGTCGACATCGCCAGCCTCGATGGCGCGGCAAATTGCTCCCATCGCCGCATCAGAAACCATTCCAACGTCTAAGGGAACGCTCCCTTGAGATTGTGTTTTTGTCGACTGGGCGGACACGATGCCGCCGCTTTTACGCTCACGCTTCATCCGCGATGCTTTACCCATGACGCATTCCTTTCGTTTTTTCGGAGCACGATTGCTCTCGAAGTGTTGAAAGTGTCTGCGCTAACTGAGTTTGCGTGGGGCGCGAAAACCCGCATTGAAGGCACATGAAGGCGCGTGAGGGAACTCGCGCTGAATGAGGGCAAATGAAGCGTCGGCGCGTTGCGCGATTCCGACGCTTGCCGCCATCGGCGGGACCACCCAGGTTTGAGCGCGCAGGCTTGGCGGCGGCAGGCGGGAACGCTAGTCCACCCAAAACGCAGCAAGCCGACAGGCCGCCAAAGATGAATGATCGCGCTCATCGCTGATGTCAGCGTTGCGGGAATCGCGTCGCCAGGACCTGCTTGGCGCGCCCACGGCGAGAGACTCCGAGCTATCGCCATGGTCTGATATCAGCGTCCGCGCGCGGCATGCAAGGGCTCGCCGACATACGGCGCGGCCAATCACCTGGTTGCGCGCAAGAATAAGCTCACATTCTGCCCTGGATAGCCAATCGTCGTTTGACAGTCCCTCTTCGATTTGGGAAACATCATTGGATAGCCAACGCAACTAGCGTCCTGCTATTGCGAATAACAATTGACCAGCGGATCGGGAATCGCATAAAAAAGTTGGCAAAGTCGGACCATCAAACATAAAAATGGCGCGAGCCAAAGACGGAGGAGACACATGAGGCACTTCAATATTTTTAGGCGCGCGCCCGGCCTTGCTGCATTGATCGCGATCGGAATGTGGTCGGCGCCAGCCGCCTTCGCGCAATCAAGCTGCTCGAGCATCGCGGATCCGATGCAACGCGCCCAATGCCTTTGCTCGAACTCCCAAGCTGATTATTCGAATCAAACCTCCAGCATTGTTCCGACCCTGTCGAACAGCGATCCTTATCTTCAACAACTCCGGAACGCTCAACCTGGCAACAATGCCAGCCTCGGCGTCGCTGGCGTATCCCAGAGCTGCTACGGCATGACCAAGGGGGTCTTCAATAGCGTCATGAGCTCCGCGAGCGGCATGTTTGGATTTGACATCGGCAGCTTGCTAGGGCCTTTGGCCAACTCCGCCCAAGGCAGCATCTGCCAAGACATCAACAGCGCGATCATGAGCAGGACAGCGATCGCTTGCCCACGCGTAGCTGTTCCTGGTTTCAATATGAATTGCAGCGGCAGCGTGAGCGTCAATCAAAATGGTGTTCAAGTGAATGGCAATGGCGCCCTTGGCGGCTGGAATGCGAGCGGGAGCTCCAACACTGGCGTCAATGGCGTGAACACCTCTGGCGGAAACTACAACATGGGGCAGCAAAACCAAGGCAACGGCACCGTCACCACGTCGCCAGCCCAATCGACAGGAGTGTTGTCCAGCGCGAGCAATAGCGTCTCATGCTGGATCTCCGGCGGCCCAGGCTGCTAAGCCGCATCTCTGCGCGCCTCGATGCCGCGCCTACAAAATATAAAAGCAAACCAGGGGATCAAGATGAGCGGAAAAACACTCGGAACCAAACTCAAAAAGACAGCGGCCATTGTCGGCATCGCGCTTGCAGGCCTCATGGCGACCTCTAAGCCCGCGACCGCCTTCACCGAAGTCGACCCCATCTTCGACGCTTGGTCGACTTCGGTCTATGCTGCGTTTGTCGAGGAGGTCGACAACCAGTTCTTCGCCATCAATACCTACCTCGCTGAAATCTATGCCTACCTGAGCACAGGCGAAGGAGACATGGGCACAGGCGTGGTCGGCACGATGAACAAAATCTGGGAAGAGCAACGCCCCTACATGGAAAACATGACCGGCCAGCAAAGCGCCTGGTCTCGGCGCAACATGCTTGATGGCATGGCTGGCCAAACCGTCGTGAATAAGCTCCCAGATCCACGCGCCTGCTCCGAACTGCCCATGACCATGGGAGCCCGAGGCATGGCCGGCGCTGGCTCTGGCGGGATGCGCGTCTCCAAAGGAGCCACCGAGGCTAGGCTTGCCGCGCAAGGAGGCGGCAGCAAATCAAGCGATGTCCAATATGCGGCTGACATTCAGGCGACGCACTTGGCATCTGGGTATTGCTCCGCGACTGACGCTAGCTATTTGGATAAAAACGGCAACGCGACGACTGCGCGAGGAGCATTTGGCTGCGCCGTAGGAGACACCCACAAGATGCCCGATGCGGATGCGCGCATTCAATCGGTCTTCCGTCCTGCCCACGATTTCGCCGATCCAAACGCAGTAAAAACTTACGGGACGAGCCTGACTTATAACAACGGCTCGACCAGTCCCTCGCCTGTTGGAGATCAAGCCAAAGCAGCCGACGACGCCATAGCCACGATGATCGCCAGGTTCAGCCCTCCGGCCCTGCCAAAGGAAGTTGAGCAAACCTCGGCGGGCAAGGTGTTTCTCGCGAAGGTCAAGGTTTTCAACAGCCGAGTGAGCCCAGCGCTGGACTTCCTGACGACCGCCAAAGCCCGCCTCGACGCATCGCAAAATTCCGTTCCCAATGGCTCTGCTGTCCTGGCTGATCTTCAAGACTTCTTCCATCGGCTCTACCCAAGTTCGCCCGTTCCGCAAAACGCCTCTGATGCGGAAATCATGCGCTACGAAGTGCTGCGCAGGTATGCCGATCCCGAGGGCACATGGTCGCAAGCATTGACAGCAGCTTCTGGCGACGCCGCCAAGCTCGCCACCATTCAAGCTCAAACTCAGGCTGTTGAGCTTTATCTGCTTTACAACATGCATGACCGGCAGCTTGAAACAAACTCGCTGCTTTCCGCCATCCTCGCTCAGTCGGTCAATCCGATCACTCGCGCGGAATTGCAAGCTGCTTCCTCTCAGATCGCAAAATAAGCTGACGTCAAAATAAAAACAACAAGGACAGTCCATGATCCACGCGAGACATGTTTCAACCACAGGTGAATTGGCGTCGAGGCTTCTCCTCTACTTTTTCTCGTTCTTTTGCCTATTCGTCCTTTTCCCCAACGTGGCTTTTGCCACCCCGGATTTTGGCTTCACCCCTAGCTGCAACGACCGCAGCTACACGGATTATCTAGCCCCGATCTTTGGCAGCTTGTTTTCTTGCGGAGGATCGGCAGTGGGCTCCGGCGGCGCGGCCACAGGATCTGGCAGCGGCTCCGCTTTCCAAGCTGCGGTGGGCATCCTCAACGCGGCGGCCCTGACCTTTGGCGGGCTGCTCGCAGCTTACACGCTCGTCGCAGGAACGATGCAGACCGCGCACGACGGCGAGATGCTCGGTAAACGCTGGAGCAGCATGTGGCTGCCTATTCGGACCGTCTTGGGCGTGGGGCTTGTGGTTCCCGTCGCCAAGGGCTATTGCGTCGCTCAATTGGTGATAGCGTTCGTCGCTGGACAGGGCATCGGCCTCGCCGACTCGATCTGGACCACCTATCTTGGAAAGCTGTCCTCCCCGCAGGGCATGGCGCCAACCCAGCGCATCCCCGAAGTCACCGATCTTGCCAAGGGAATTTTGACCGCCCAAGTGTGCATGCAGGCCTTCAATAAGTTTCAGTCGAACTCCAACAGCAGCGTAGCCGCCATCTATCCAAATCCGATGGCCATGATCACCAATGGCAATGTCATCTCTTTTGGCCTCCCATCCCCAGGAACAGGCAACGAGTGCGGCAACGTCATCTACAAGCAATACCTAACAGCCACTCCGGCCCAGGCAGCAGCCAATGCGGATGCCGCCAATGCCGCCTTCATCCAATCTGGCGGCATGGGAGCGGTCATGACATCGGCCACATCGCAAGACATGAGCGTGATCGATACGGCTCACATGGCTGCGGCAGTCCAGATGGCCGCCACCTTGGGCACGACCGCCAGCAACATCGTGAACTTCCGAGACAGCGCGGGATCGGAGCCGAATCCTGCTTCTGACATCAACGGGGCCGTGATCGCTTATCAAAATTCGGTCTCGCAAACGGCAACCCAAGCGTCCAATGCCCAGGATGCGATGCAGACGTTCTTCACCAACGCAGCCAAGGACGGCTGGTATTTGGCCGGAGCTTGGTTCATGAAGGCGGCTGCGATGCAGGATGTCGTCAATTCGGCCATCTCCAACGTCCCGACGACGACGCCTCCGAGCTCCACGCTGCTGGGCGACACCGCTGTGCAGCAAGCCATCGCTCCCTATTTCAGCGAAGTAGACCATCTGGTGAGCAAGAACACCGTCACCGCGAACGCTTCCAGCTCATCCGATTCGGCGCTGAGCCAGATGAGCAACTCCGACCTGTCTCAAAACGCCTCTGGCAACATATTGCACCATGCCCTCGCGAGGTTCACGCAATGGATCGGCAGCGGCATTTTCACAGCGGTCAGCATCAATCCATCCCGCTCGGCCATCATGAGCATCAAAGACATCGGCGACTACGTCATGACCGGCTCCGAGGCTGGAATGGTGGGAGGCATCGCTTTGATTTCCGCTGGCGGCGCGACTGACAAAGTGAATGCCTCCTTCCTCGGCAACGTCGTCGGCATTTTCAGCTTCGGCACCTCGAGCGCGTTGGGCGGCGCGTCCGCCTCGGCCATGACCACGGTCGGCTACATGCTCATCATCGTCGGCTCGCTCTTCTTTGGCTTGGGCTCGCTGATCGCAGTCTACCTGCCATTCTCCCCCTTCCTCATCTTTTTCGGAGCGTTCATTGGCTGGCTGATTCTTTGCGCGGAAGCCATCTTGGCCGCGCCTCTATGGGCCGTGATGCACTTGACGCCTGCGGGGGACGATGCCATGGGAGGCGCGAGGCAAGGCTACATGCTGATCTTGGGCCTGGTCTTCCGCCCGGCTCTGATCGTCCTCGGATTCATCTTCTCGATCACCGCCGTCGACGTCATCGTCCAGGGATTCAATGGGGTTTTCTTCCCTGCGTTCCAACTAGCCATGACCGGCTCCATCATGGGGCTCGGCACCATCCTCGTCATGCTCTGCATCTACTTTGGCACGATGGTATGGCTGTTCCACACCGTGTTCGGCTTGATCCACGTCATTCCCGACAAGCTGCTTCGCTGGATCGGCGGCGGCCATGAAAGCCTTGGGGAGTCTGCTCGCGGCATCTCCAAAGCTGGTGAATCCGCCTCCGGCACCGCAGCGCGGCATAGCGACGCTATCCGTCAAAACTACATGACCGGCACGCAATCGGCCGCCAACAACAAGAACGCGGCCCAGTCGCGAATTGATGGCCGCGATCAGAGAGCGGAGTCCGCCCAAATGCAGGAAAAGCAATCCGTCGCCAAAGCTTCCATATCTGACGCCAAGGCTGATTCGACCGGAAGCAAAATGGAAGACAAGGTCGCCAATGTCGCCGATCACATGAACTCTGCGAATGCTGCTGAGGGGGCGGTGCATGCGCAGGCAGCCCAAGCCAACGGTGGCAAGCCACTTTCAAAAGAGGCGCAGGCCGCGACTAATAAAGCGGCGATAGACGCTCGGGAGCCGCATGAGATAAAAGCTAAAAGCCGCGCGAATGCGATTGCTGAGGACGCTAAAAAATTCACGGAAGGTCTGGACAGCAACGCAACTCCCGAAGCTATCAAGGAAGGCGAATCAAAGCTTCGCGCAGCAAGCGCCGCTCGTGAAATTTTAGGCGACAAAGAAGGAGCGGCAGCTTTTGAGACACAAGCCGCAACTCTTCAACAGGCCGTAAAGTCAAAAGAGCCACCGAAAGCACCAGGCGCGGCAACGGAGCAAGAGGAGTAATTCAAAGGGCCGCAACTGCGGCCCTTCTATTCAAAATAATCTAACGAGAACACGATGACACCAATACCCAATGACCTTTGCCTTGAAATCGATCAAGGGAGCGCAAAAGTGGAAATGCTTTAAAACCTTATCAAGGCTCTTTGCTCATATCGACGAACGAAAGAAAATAGCCAAGCCATCAAGACACTCGAAAAAGAAATGGAGATTTATCTGCTGGCGATCGTCGACAGGCTTGATGAACTTTGAGGTTCCCTCTGTTTTTCGTCTTCCAGCAGATGACTTTTATGCTGCCTGTTTTTGCTGATTCTGTTCACTGATCCAGCGATGCCAGGCGACATCGACCTTCCCGGACATCCCAAGCTGACCACTTACAGCATATGGAGAATGCCCACGAACTCACACAGCACTAGCGAATGATAATCGACGCCAGGGCCGCATAGATAGCATCCATTAAAGGTCGCTCTTCCGGATCTTTAAGAGTAGCGACATTGGCGATGAATTTTGACTCATCTTTTGCCGCGCCTTTTTTCAAGTAGGTTACTTGAATTCCTGTCGGTTGGAACTCGATTGCTTTGATTGTGAACATCGGTTGAAACTTTCAGTGATCGATTTCGCTAGACGCATCAAGGGCCGCTTTCGCGGCCCATCTGTTTTAAACTTGATCGTTTTAGGATTTGCCGAGCTGTTTTCTCTTTGCCTCAGCAAGCTCTGTTCCAGCATATGCTGGATCCTCTTCTGCAATATCAACCACGGCATTTGCGAAATCGGTTTTGCGCACGTCATCGGTCACGCCAAGTTTTTTCCCATATTGGCGAGCCAATCGTTTGAACGCCTCGTTGCTGTGCATCCATTCAGTGATGATGGCATCGCGTTCTTCCAGGGCCTTTCGCATCGTCTCCAATTGCCCCAATGCGACATTTCTGCTGAACATCGCTTCTTTCATGCCTCGCTCCAAATCGGCATCCGTCGACACGCGCGATGCATCCATCTCGGCAGTCATCGCTCGACGCTCTGCGTCAACAGCTCGCTGCCGCGCCACGTCCGCTTCTGCGCGAGCTTGTTGGGCCGCGCCAACTCCAAGCAGCAAATTGTTCACGGCATTGTTGGCGGAATTAGGCATAGGTCCCTCGGGTTGAAATTGCGTCCAGATCGATCACTTCTCTAGATTAACCCAAGAATCGCGGCGAATCCACTATCAAGCGCTTGGGCTGGTTGCCCAAACGCCGGATACCGGCGAAATGTCTAGGGAGCGCGGACTTATTCCATCCCCTTTACGAGCGACGCGCCGATGAATGGAGCCCCGTTTCATTGCCGCCTTCGCCCCCTGGAGATAGGGTAAGTCGTCAGCCACGGAGACCCTGCCCATGAAAATAACAACAAATAAAAGTCAGGTCGCGTGGGTCTTGGCTGGCTTGATGGTATTGGCGCTATTTCCCGAGTTGAGCCACGCCCAAGAAACGGCCACAGTGGACTCAGTCGGGGCAGCGGCAAGCATGGTGTCTGGAAAAATGGGCGCGCTCTTCGATTTGCTTGAAGCGGTGGCGGCCATAGCAGGCATCGTCTTCGGACTTAAGGCGCTGGTGCAACTCAAAGAGCATAGCGACGCCCCGCACCAACACAAGCTCTCCAAACCCATCACCTCGATGGTGGTCTCAGGATGCTTATTGGCATTGCCGACGTTCATCATCGCTATGGGAGACACTTTTGGTCTGGGGGGGACCGACGGCATCATTAACGTATTTAGCTTAAGCGCAGGAGATGGCTCGGCCTCACAGGCCTCCGATCTTTCCGGCATGTTTGTTGCGTTCTCCCATTCTATTCCTGCCATATCAAAATTGGTGAGCATTGGAGCCAAGCTCGCGGGCCTACTTCTGATGATGAAAGTGCTGTTCATGCTTCCTCAGGTTGAGCAGGGTCGGGAAATGCCATCCAAAGTCATTTGGACGCTAATCTCGGGCGTTGGCCTTTGGGCCATGCCTGGCATGTTCGACGCCATAACTGGAACCATGGGCGCAATATCTAGCACGGACCACCCCAACCCGCTGATGTCGGGATATGAAGCCGCCCCAGGCGGCGCAGGGTTCGACGATGCGGTCAAGGCCATCCTGATGTTCATCCAGCTCTTAGGCATCATTGCCTTCGTTCGAGGCATGCTCATCCTGAAAGCGATCGGCGAGAACAAGGACGGCGTCATGGGCCGGGCGTTGACCCACATCTTTGGCGGAGCCGCCGCGATGAACATCTATTGGGCCATCACCATGCTCGGCAAGACGATCGGGGCCTCCACAATGATTTGTGGCGTTCTCACCGGCGTATGCCTGTGACCGTCAGCATCGTTGGCATGCGCTGCCGATGCTGCGAAACTATTCCATCGCCTCGCCCGTGAGCTTCTGCCATGTCTTGGGAAGCTTCCAACGCATCCACAACGCGATGACATCGACACACGCCAGCGTGGCCGCTTCGGCGGCCCCTGGGTCGGCAGCGCCCAGATCGACGTATCCAAGATAGCCTACGTATCCGAGCAAAAGATTGCCTAGCGCGAGCCCAGCCAACGTTTTCATAGGGATGTCGAAAGGACCTTTCCCGCCGCCAGCATCATTCTCTTTTTTCATGATGCTGTTATAGAGCATACGCCGTCAAACACAAGCGCCGCTTGATCAAGCATGCCTGCGCTCATCACCGATGAGAACAGCCCCAAAGCCAAGCGCTCGCTGCGCGACAACGCCGCCAACCTGTTCCGCTGCGGACGATGATCACGTGGACAAATGACAAACCATTCCTATGCCTTTTTCCACGCGCCTTCATCGTCCGCGTCGTCATTGCGCTCGCCGTCCCTACGTAGATGTAGCCCTTGGCTTGCATGCAGGTCTTGACCTCCGCGTGAAACCAAAAATCGAACCTCCCCCTGTCTTTTGACGGGACATCTGCAATGCATTGCTGCAAATCGCTGGCTTTGCTCATAGGTCGAATAAGGGGGTGAGGGGTTTGACTACCGCTCGTGGCTGCGCTTAATTAAGCAGACTGCAAAGCGGACTGGATGTTTAAAATTGCAATTTTTTCGTGGAAAATTATCATGAAAAAAAACCTCAAAATTCTTTTGATATGGGCCAAGCTTCGCTGGGAAGAAGGCTATCGTCCTAAATGGCGGCCGTCGGGAGCGAAGGGGCTTGCGCTTCGCGACGGAGCGCTAGCCATGGCCGCAGTCCGCATCCCGATGACCCATGCTCGGTTCCTCATCGAATGCGGCGCAGACCCATCTGTCCACCAATGGCTTCCTGTTCGCATGGCGGCCGCGAACGGCGACTTGGCGTTATTGATTTGGCTTTTTGATCAGTCAGTCCCCTCTGACTACGCGCTCGAAGACGCGCTAAATTGGGCGGCAGGCAAGGATCGACCCGACGCGATCCGCCTCCTCCAACATGCGATCACCTCGCGCGTCAATAAGCCGCTCCACCCCTGACATCAAACCCAGCAATTCAACAGCGCCGCGACAACAGCGTCGCCATGGACGGCCCCAACCTCGCTTCGCCAATCGGGCCCTGCGCCTGAGCTACCACTCTCGGCCTATTGAAGGCCAAAAATTTCGCGAATCAAATCTGGCCTCAACGACACGAAATGAACCGCCTCGGGCAAGGGCTCGCCATGCGCGTCGAGCCGAACATAGAGCCAGCCTACGTGATCCCCCGAGGCGGGAACCGCGACGAAAGACAGATTCACATGTTCCCAGCCAGCCACGAGCTCGAATGCCACGGCAGCGCCCACTCCTTCATCGCGAACTATCTCGGCTCCTGATCCAACGATGTGGGAATGATCCATGCCAGCGTCGAACGCCGCGTGGGCGACATGGTCCAAAGGATGATAGGCCATGGATTCCTTTCAAGTGGGGCGTTGGCGACGCTGATCGTCGAGCGCATCAAACCGACCGAAGGCATCGCCGCGCGTTTCGCTTCATCGACCGGCATGGGAAAACGGATATTCCGATGGAGATCCAATGGATACACGCATTCAACGCGCGCACGACTTGGCCAGCGCGATCCTTTCACTAACCGCAGCGGCCAACGACAGCAAAATATATCCCAATCCGGGAGGTTCCGTCCATGTGCAAAAGCTCGTGATCGAGCTTGGCAAAGAGTTGGAAGTGGATGCAAGAAAAATACTGGAGGAGCGCCAGGCGCGATCTGCCGCCAAGAGCCGCCCGTGATCATCCTGGATGCGGCCTATGAGGCCCCTCAGCCGAGATATCCTCGAATCCATCCACGGGCCAGCTTCGACATGGAGATGCCATCAGACTTTGCCTTGGCTTTTATGAGGTCCAAATCGACGCGGGCCATCCAGGACCGGGCCTGGGTGCCCCACTTTCCTCTTTCGACGACTTCGATTTCATCGAAGTCATCAACCGGATTTGGCAATATGCTGGCGTCGCCATCCTTGTATGCCAACAGCCAAACTCTGAGCAACATTCCGGAAGACTTTCCTTCGCTCCGGCATTTGTCGTCAAACTGCTTTTTTAGCTCTGCGGTGACGGGCGCGGTGAAGTAGCTGTCCGCGCCTTCTCCCGGCGCGCGCGGCGCAGCCGCGCTTCGCATCGGGCTCGCCGGCATGCCGTTCGCCCCTTTCACTCCTCGCCTTTTGCCTGCCTTGGCTTTCCCCGCGAAGCCAGAGCATTTCCCCAACCAGACGCATGTCGCAATCCAGAGGCACAATGTTTTTTTCAGATATCGGCCCTGCAACCGGGACGCCGCCATTGCCGCAGCAAGCGTTTCTGACGGCAGCGTCAACATGATGTAAGCGCCAGGCTCATCCGCCGCCAAAGAATTTCCAAGGGGATGTTTGGCTAGCGCGTCGTCGATCGGCGGAAGCTCCGCGACGCGCCCTTCGGCCAACTCGCAGATCCACCCCTCCAAAACCCTGCTGGAATGGCGTCCCTCGGCTCCGCATAGGGTTTCAAATTGGGATTTCAATGACGCCGGCGCCATGAACTTGAATGATTTGTCGGCCAGGCCGACAACAGCGCGCGCAGGGAGCGCGGCGGCGCCCTTCGGGCGTTTCGCGCAAAAAGCCTCAATCCACGCTCGTATCAACATCGTTTGCTCAACGCCCACCGATTTGGCCCGAGCACGAAGACCGATCCTCGCGGCCTCGGTGACGAGGAATCGAATCTTCTCCGACGGAGGCCGCGCGCTCATCCCTGGCCACGGCGCGTCGTAGACGCAAACCGGCAATTGAGCATCGCGACAGGCGATGAAATCGTCAACCCAGTTCCTCAACAACATGGAGCGCAGCAGCCCTTCGCGTGATACAACAGCGTCGAACTTCCGCCGCGATTCCGGCGACAAGGTGCAAAACTGATCTTCTGTGCGCGCTCTTGAAATCCCGCCGATTGACTCCCCACCCTTGGTCGCGTCCGCCGCCCCCAATTTCTTCGCCATGCATCTCTCCGCTGATCGCCTTGGCTATTCTTCTCAAACAGGTCGGTTATTGTCAACCCTCATCGACTAGCGTTACATTCCATGTGAACTTGAAATGTTTTGAGCCTCGGTTGGCAACGCGCCCTGACGCTTTCCCTTCAGCTTGTCGAGTGCGCTCCGAATACCATCGCTTATCCCATGAGCCAAACCCACCGCCCCCTCGCCAATAGGGTCGGCTAGATAGCTCACGGCCGTGGCGGCAAGCGCTCCATAATTCCTATGGGCGAAGTCATGCATGATCACGGTGTCGCTTGCAAGGCTCCTACGCGTATGATCCGACGCGTCGCTCGGCAGCGCTTTCAGGCCTTTCTCATACTTGGCGGCGATATCGATCAATTCGTCAATGCCTCGCGAGTGCAGCGCAATCTTCGCTCCATATGGAAACTCGTCCAAGGTGGATTTGAGCAGCTCAAAGCCATCGGTCTTCAACTTCTGGACTTTGATTTTCAAGCGCTCATTTCTTTCTGCCTCACTCAACTTCTTGAACTCGCTCGATCGCTCATATTCCCACTGAACCTTGTGGTCTTTAGCGGTAAGCGACATTAGGTCAGGGTCCTTGGATACGGCAACTAATGCCTTGGGATTGTTGATCCAGCGTGAAATCTCTTCCGACTTCTCCACCAGCTCCTTGCCCTTTGTGAATCCCAAATACGCCGTCGCCGCTAGCGGGATGGTGATCGAGGCGATGGCGGCGACCGCAGGCAATGCCATGCCGATAGCGGCGATGCCAACCACTTGGCCAGCGATGGGGCCTCCCATAACGATTAGCTCTTCCTTGGCGTGATCCTGGACCCATCTCAGGCCAGCAACCACCGTATCTGCAATCGCGGTGATCGGAGACTGCGCGGCCCATGTCTTTGAACGCTCCGCATCATCAGCATCCTTAACGAAAAATTTGGTTTGGATCTCACTGTTGTCGGATTGAAGGATGTCGATCGACCTATCGAGATTTTTCCAATCTTTGGGTCGATGAACTGCTTGATTTGCAAAAGCAACTGATCGGCGAATTCGTCCGACTTCTTGATGGCGAAGTCTTTATAAAACAGATCTCCGCCGTATTTTCGAACGAATGTCATTGCATCCAACGGAAGACTATTCGGCGAATTCTCATTGCTCATCGAAGGACTCCTGCGGCTTGCTTGCGAAGGGCCCGCGCCATGATGGCGTCATCCGAAGAGCGCTCCTCAGGCGTCAAGCCCGCTCTGAATTCCGCCAACTCTTGCGCCAGCTCGCCACCGTCGTAGTCGATGGCATAATATTCCCTCTTGGCCTTCCCCTTCTGCGTCTTTTCCAAAAGTTCGATTGTCTCTGTCAACATGTCCCACCCGAACATTCCTGTGGATTTTTTCCCTGTGGACTCGATATAGCTCTTCACATCGGAGCTCGATTTAGCGAGGACAATCTCGGGTTCCAAGGGTTGGCCAGAATCGCTTAGAAAGGATATGGCCCAAGGCTGCCGATGTCCGAGCACAGAGCCGATCAATCCGGACTTCAATTCCTTGAACGCAGCTTGCGTGGAATTCGGCTGGGTCATTCGCGACCTAAGCCCTTTTAGTTGATGCAGAGACACGCAACCAACCACTTCCCAACTTTGCTCGTCGCTCGCCATCGATAGAAAGAAACTGGCGGCCCGATCAGCCGTTCTCGACACCACAACCAGCGGAGCCGCGTTGGCGAAGCTCAGGGGGGTCGCGTCGACGCGATGACCAGTGACGAGGAATACGCACTCGTCTGGATATGGGTAATGTTTCTGACGGCACGCAGCCATGGCGAACTCCTTGCGATATATGCCCCCCCCGAGGGTCCCCTATATCTTTATCAACGGAGAGGCCGAATGTCGAGGTGGCCCATCGAATCCTCGCGGCGCACATCGGAAACGGCCCCTCCCAAGACGAGCGGTCGCCGATCCATATCGCATGCATGCGCATTGGCCAGTCCCCGCCCCTGCGCGACGGAGCCATTCTATGGTCAGTCGACCAACCTATCAGCCTTGGAGGGAGGCTCGGCTGCCGCCGAGGCGATGTCGGTGGCATCGATTCCTCCTTGGACACCGTTCAAGGCCTTAGAGAGCACGGACTGCACATCAGCAGCGAACTCTTGATGTTTGGCGAGATCGGTCCAGCGGCGCGACGCGGCCTCGACCGGGGTCATCCAGAGAATATCCCATTCGCCCAACCGCTCAACCACTGTCGACAGCAGATTCTCCTCGACCATGCTCTCCACGTTGCCCTTGGCATCCAAATAGAAAGCCTCGTGCTCGGCCAAGTCGAAGATGGTTGCAAACATCTGCCCCTTCTTAGCCGCCGCCTGGATAGAGCTGCTGACCTTGTTAGCACCTTGCCAAGCCAGAAGATCCTCTTTGATGTAGGTGCAGCTTTGATTGGTGCCCTTGGCTCCGGGTGAGCCGCCTTGAATGTATCTAGGCCCGTCGCCGTTCTTCCGCTTACGCTCCAAGCCGGTTACGGAGCTTCTGAGAAAAATCGCCGCCTCTGACGTGGTGAGGGCCGCGAGGGGTGGCAATCTATGAAGACGGTCCAACGCCTCCTCGACGTCAACCATCTTGCCGCCATATCTGACCGGCTCCATGAGCGATTTTGCTGACGATGACATCGAAATTCTCCCGTAGATTTTTGTTGTTTAATTCTACAGGGATTAAAGCGCGATGTGTCGGCATCAGAGCTTGGAGGCCTCCGCCAACGCTTTGGCTTCCTTCGCGGCTTTCGATGGCCGGCCTGTGCGCGCCTTTGCCGGACGACAGACATGGGGCTCAGGCGCCGGGATCGGTGGCCAAGCGGTCGGCTTCAACGAGTTGTAGATGTTCGGCGCGCGAACCAAAATCGACTGCTCGATCTTCGTCATCCAATCCCGCAGCAACTCCCATTCGGCCTGCGTGTAGATGTCGCTCACCTTTGAATGGGCATGGTTCAAAAACCGGCTCTTGATGCCCTCCGGGACGTCGATCGCAGTCATCACCGCGCCGAACGAGCGACGCAGGTCATGTCGGTTGAGACGCTCCACTCCGATCTCCTCGCGCAGATCGTCGAGCAAATCGGTCGAGTTCATGTAGTGGCCGGTCTTCGAGAACTTGCTTCGCGCCGGGAACACGAACTGCCGGGACTTGGCGCCAAACCCACGGCGAATCGCCTCGTCCGCCGACACCGCCTGCCGGCGTTTGAGCAGCTCCAACGTCATCGGTGGGATGGGC
>Ga0105856_1000797_pt1 | contig 14996 bp, 12 predicted proteins | sample OrgsoiDNA_201060_FD_89681 | JGI IMG/M metagenome (GOLD analysis project Ga0105856, IMG submission 89681) | Permafrost soil microbial communities from the Arctic, to analyse light accelerated degradation of dissolved organic matter (DOM) -... | ecosystem: Environmental > Terrestrial > Soil >...
ATCTAGCGCCGATAGAAGATGCGAGAGCAATCTCAACATAATAAAGAAATCGATGCCGAGAGAGGTGTTCAGACATGGCCGATGGCGCGTGCGCGCCGACGACCGTTTTTGATTCTCCGTATCCCCGTTAATCCTCCACCAGGAAACATTCGTGTTTCACGAGAGGCACACCGTGCAATTTTTGAAAAATATTACTATCAGGGCCGCCATGTTAGGGATCCTTGGCACCTTCAGTCTTATGTGGGCAGGCGTCGCGATTTACACCGTGACATCACTCAATACGCTGACCCAAAACGCGCAGACCAATGTCAAATTGGTCCATGATCTGACGTTGATCCATAAAGGAAGTGATCAATATTTCAGGACGCAAACCCGCTTGAACCGTGCCATGACGCAACTGCAAGCGAACCCAAATCAAGGCCCAGCACTCTTCGATGGCGCGAAACTGGCGCTCAAAAACATGACCGATGCACTGGCCGAGTTCAAAAACGCTGGTCATCCGGGATTAAACGACGCCGATGTTCAGACCTTAATAACCGATTGGTCAAACCTTGCCGAGCAGGGCGCAACGCCATTATTTAATGCTGCCAGCAGTAAAAATATGGAGGCGTACAAGCAAATCTCCAACATTGATATTGTGCCGCTGAGTGTCAAATTTGGCGCATCGGTGGAAAAAGCCAATGCGTCCATTAGCACCGCGTTACAACAGACTGAAAGGGAATCCAATCGTTTGACGCAAATGAGCAAAATTATTCTGTTGGTGGCATTTGCACTCGGAATGGTCATTCTGCTCTGTACCGATCGCTATCTCGTGTGGTGCTTAGTCAAACCGTTGAACAAAATCCGCGACCAGTTTGCGGTGATTGCGCGCGGCGACCTGACGCACAACCTCGAAGAGTTCGGCAAAAACTGTGCCGGCAAATTGATCCCGCTGCTTAATATGATGCAAGGCAGTCTGATCAATACCGTCCAGACTATCCGCAATTGCACCAATAACATTTATCAGGGGGCGTCGGAAATCTCTGCGGGCAATAACGATCTCTCTTCGCGTACTGAGCAACAAGCTTCAGCATTAGAAGAAACCGCCGCCAGCATGGAGCAACTGACCGCGACGGTAAAACACAACGCCGATAACGCTCATCATGCCAGCCAATTAGTGGTTGAGGCATCAGCGACCGCGCGCAAAGGCGGCAGTATTGTGGCTGACGTGGTCAGCACGATGAAAGAGATCTCCGGCAGTTCGAAGAAAATTGCCGAGATCACGGCGGTTATCAACAGTATTGCCTTTCAGACCAATATTCTGGCACTGAATGCGGCCGTTGAGGCGGCGCGTGCCGGTGAGCAGGGACGTGGATTTGCCGTGGTGGCGAGCGAAGTGCGTAACCTAGCCCAGCGCAGTGCGCAGGCAGCGAAAGAGATTGAGCAGCTCATTAGCGAGTCGGTTTCTCGTGTTGAAAACGGTTCAAAACTGGTCGAAAACGCAGGTGTTACCATGGATGATGTGGTGCGTTCGATAACTCATGTCACGGACATTATGGCGGAAATTGCGTCGGCGTCTGATGAGCAAAGTAAAGGTATCAGTCAGGTGGCCGTGGCGGTGACGCAGATGGACAGCGTGACGCAGCAAAATGCTGCGCTGGTGGAAGAAGCCTCGCAAGCCGCGGTTTCTTTGGAAGAACAGGCCGCGTTGCTCAATAACGCCGTCGCGACGTTCAAACTCAAAGAGAGCGTCACCCGTGTCAATCAAGCGAAAAATGCCGCTAACCGAGCACCGTTATTGCGGCCGGGTATGGGAGAATCGGTGGCAAGAAATACGGAAAATTGGGAAACGTTCTAAGCGTTAAGGGACGTTGAAAAGTAAAGCAGGCGGATAACCGGCAACGGCTATCCGCCAGTTCGTCAGCTGTCCTGATGGTTAAGATGCGATAACAGCATCTCTTCAATCAGCTCACTGCGACTGATATTGCGCTCTTCGGCCAGCTTGTTGAGCGCATCAACGGCTTGGGCATTAATTTTCAGCTCCACGCGCCGCAAACCACTCGCTTTATCACGGCGAAGTTGATTGCGCTTGTTGATCCGAAGCTGTTCATCACGAGAAAGCGGATTTGTTTTCGGACGCCCCGGACGGCGATCATCTGCGAACAGATCAAGCGTCGTGCGATCCAGTTGTTCTTTTGCCATAGGTAGCGGTAAAACCAGGAAAGTTACGTCGGAAACTATTCGGGCTAATCACCCTAACCCTGTATACCCATCATCCTGCAAGCTGCCTCTGCGTTACCTTGATGCAGCTTGAATGATTTGGGGTATCCATCTTCTGAATGCACTAAATTGATTTTAAATCTTTTCAGGCGCCAAAATTTTAGCGCGCAATCATACCCCAGCCGTACTGGGCTTCACAACGGTTAAAAGCCCAAAATTATGGCTAAGTGACTAAGTTATGCAGACTTTTTGCACAATTTATCCCCAGCTTATTCAACATCAGGCTTCATCGATGAATCGGTGTACAGCACGAAGCACGGCGTCAGGCTTTTCCGCATGAACCCAATGGCCGGTTCCGGCGACAACGTGGGCACGCGCTTTCGGGAATTGGCTGGCAATCGCATCACGGTATTGGTCTTGGACATAAGGCGAAAGGCCGCCACGGATAAACAAGGCGGGACGAGGCCAGGCGGGAACCGTTTCCCAGCCGGTGATTTTGTCGTATTCATCCATGAGTACCGGCACATTGAACCGCCATTCGCCTTGTACAAAGGATTTCAGCAAGAACTGAATCACGCCTTCTTCTTTTATATATTCACGCATGCATTCCGCCGCCGCCTGACGATCGCCTAATCCGGCCTGTGTCACGGCATTCACTGCGGCAAAAATCTCATCGTGACGACGGGTCTGATAATCCACCGGAGCCACATCAATCACTACCAGTTTCTCGATCCGATCGGGGGCCAGTGCGGTCATGGCCATGGCGGCTTTTCCGCCCATCGAATGGCCGATAACGATCACTTTCTCGAAACCCAGCTCATCGAGTGTGTCTAATAAATCCTGTGCCATGGCGGCATAAGACATGTCATCAGAGCGAGGCGACTGACCATGATTACGCGTGTCGACCTGCAACACCTTATGCTGCTGTTTCAAATCACGGGCGAGAATGCCCAGGTTGTCCAGCGTGCCAAACAGACCGTGGATCAGTAACACGGGTAAGGCTTCACTTTCTGACGTGGCAGATTCTTGCAGACGATAATGTAATTTCATGGTGAAGTTCATGCAGATAAACAATCTCATTAGGTTATCATGAGTCGCTGAAAATTTTTAAGACGGAAAGTTTTCTGCCAGACATCCGAAGGGGATTTACCGCTTTGAAGCTGATAGGGGCTGGCGTGAGAGGAAAGTGGGGATAATTCTGTTTTTTGTGCCGCGCCCAAATTCACCCCTACGTTTACGTACAGAAATTTGTATAATCCTTTTCGACGAATTAAGTAGAAAAAACAGTACTGGAAAAAGATGAAAACTATTGAGGTTGACGAAGAACTCTACCGTTATATTGCCAGCCATACGCAGCATATCGGCGAAAGTGCGTCGGATATTTTGCGCCGTATGCTGAAGTTTTCTGCCGGTCAGGAAGTGAAATCTGCCCCTGTCGTGGCGGGCTCACCGCTTTCTGGCGCAGTCGCACAGCAAAAAACACCGGCCGTTGCAGCAGTAGTGGTCAATACGGCGCGTGATAACGTCCGTGCCGTACGTGAATTGCTGCTGTCTGATGACTACGCAGAACAAACTAAAGCCGTGAACCGTTTCATGTTGATCCTGTCTACGTTGTATTGCCTGAATCCTAAAGAGTTTGCAGTAGCGACTGATTCACTTCATGGACGTACGCGAACCTATTTCGCCGGTGACCAGCAAACCTTGCTGCAAAATGGCATTCATACCAAGCCTAAACACGTTCCCGGAACGCCGTATTGGGTGATAACGAACACTAACACTGACCGCAAGCGCAGCATGATCGAACACATTATGCAGTTGATGCAGTTCCCACAGGAACTGACCGACAAAGTCTGCGGTACCCTCTAATTTCAGCGTAAGGGAGAAGCTTCCGTGGCGAATAACCCTCGTGCAGGTCAGCCTGCCAAGCAAAGCGATTTGATCAATGTGGCGCAGTTGACGTCACAGTATTACGTTCTGCAACCGGATCCGGCGAACACCGCCCATGCGGTGAAATTTGGTACATCGGGCCACCGTGGCAGCTCATCGCGTCACAGCTTCAACGAAAATCACATTCTGGCCATTGCGCAGGCGATTGCCGAAGTGCGTAAAGAGCAGGGCACTACCGGTCCATGCTACGTGGGTAAAGACACCCATGCGCTGTCCGAACCGGCATTTATTTCCGTGCTGGAAGTGCTGACGGCAAATGGCGTCGATGTGATTGTTCAGGAAGATAACGGCTATACGCCGACGCCTGCGGTATCGCACGCGATCCTAACCCATAACCGCAAAGGCGGCGCATTGGCTGACGGTATCGTCATCACGCCATCGCACAACCCGCCTGACGACGGTGGCATTAAATACAACCCCACCAATGGCGGCCCGGCTGACACTGACTTAACGTCGGTGATCGAAAAGCGCGCCAACGTGCTGTTGGCGGCGAAACTGGCCGGCGTTCAGCGCCAGACGCTAGATGCGGCGTGGAACAGCGGTCACCTGACGGCCGTTGATTTGGTTCAGCCTTACATTGAAAGTCTGGGCGAAATCGTCGATATGAAAGCGATTCAGAAAGCAGGCTTGAAACTGGGTGTTGATCCCCTCGGCGGCTCCGGTATCGAATACTGGAAACGCATTGCCTCGCATTATGAACTGGATCTGACGCTGGTAAATGACTCGGTCGACCAGACCTTCCGCTTTATGCATCTCGACCACGACGGTGCTATCCGCATGGATTGCTCGTCTGAGTTCGCGATGGGCGGCCTGCTGGCGCTGCGTGACAAGTTTGATTTGGCCTTCGCCAATGACCCGGACTACGACCGCCACGGGATCGTGACACCGGCTGGTTTGATGAACCCGAACCATTATTTGGCGGTGGCGATCCAATACCTGTTCCAGCACCGTCCACAGTGGGGCAAAGACGTTGCCGTCGGTAAAACGCTGGTGTCGAGTGCGATGATCGACCGCGTGGTGGAAGATTTGGGCCGTAAACTGGTGGAAGTACCGGTAGGCTTCAAATGGTTCGTTGATGGTCTGTTTGACGGCAGCTTTGGTTTCGGCGGTGAAGAGAGTGCAGGGGCATCGTTCCTGCGTTTCGACGGTACGCCGTGGTCGACTGACAAAGACGGGATCATCATGTGCCTGCTGGCGGCAGAAATTACTGCCGTGACCGGTAAAAATCCGCAGGAACATTACAACGAATTGGCGGCTCGCTTTGGTGCGCCAAGTTATAACCGTATTCAGGCACCTGCGACACACGCTCAGAAAGCGGCGTTGTCAAAACTGTCTCCTGAACAGGTTACTGCCGACACGCTGGCCGGTGACCCGATCACCGCCCGTTTAACCAATGCACCGGGTAACGGCGCATCGATTGGCGGTCTGAAAGTGATGACCAAAAATGGCTGGTTTGCCGCGCGCCCATCTGGTACTGAAGAAGCCTACAAAATCTATTGTGAAAGCTTCCTCGGTGCTGAGCATCGCGAAAAAATAGAGAAAGAAGCCGTGGATATCGTGAGCAAAGTGCTAGCCGACGCCAAATAATCCCCGCCTTTTTCTGCAACAAAGCGCTGAATGTTCAGCGCTTTTTTTTTGCCCTTTTTCCAGTGCTGAAAAAAGATATATCTAAATGCATTTTCCCCTTGCCGGTTGCTGAAAAGCGATCTACTTTAGATATATCGAAATAAGTTCGATATATCTAAATAACGCTATTAGTAAGGATGGGATCTATGTTCAGTAAACTGTTTGAAGGCCGCCATCGCGGTCACGGATGCCGTGAAGAAGGGCATCATCGTCACGGCCATCATGGTCATCACGAACTGCGTCGTGGCGGACGTCACCACTTTGGCGAGCGCGGTGAACATGGCGACGAACGCCGTAGTGGGCGTGGAGAAGGGCGTCAACACGGTGAACGCGTGCAGCGCTTATTCGAGCATGGCGATTTACGCCGCGTGCTGTTAGCGCTGGTGGCTAAAAAACCGAGCCACGGTTATGAGCTAATTAAAGCCATTGAAGAAGCTTCTTCGGGCCTGTATGTGCCAAGCCCAGGGGTTATCTACCCAACGCTGACCTTGCTGGAAGAGCAGGACTTCCTCGAAGCGATTGCCACCGGGAACGGGCGTAAAAGCTACCAAATTACCGAGGCCGGTAAAGTGGAATTAGCGCAGCATCAGGAGGTGGTCGACATTATTTTTGCCCGTCTGGCAGGCGCAACGCGTCCACGTGGTGGCAATTTGGCTGAAGGGATTTCTGACGCCATGCATCGCCTGAAACGCGTTTTAAGGGGCAACATGATGCGCGGCGATTTAAGTGCTGAGCAAGTCTCACGCGTGAATGCCACGTTGGTAAAAGCGGTGGAAAGTATCGAAGCGGAATTTGCAGCGATTGATGCCGAACTGGCCGCCGCCTCGTCTAAAAGTGCGCCCTCAGAGGACAACGTATAATGCCCGGTTACCGTTATCGTATTACCGTCGAGCCATTGACCGACAACAAAGGTGAGCCGTTACACGCGGAAACGTTAGTGTTTGAAGCGGAAAATCACGATGAGATTTTGGGCATCGTGAAACGGTTACAGGCGCGGGAAGACCTCGGTTTTGGTGCAGAGAAAACAGCGGCTTTTGCGGTCGGTTTAAAACTGTTTTCCGAAACCATGATGGAAAACCGTAAACATCCGCTGTTTGCCCCGCTGCGCACTGCCTTTAAAGATTTCATGATGTTGCTGAAAACCGGCAAATTGCGCGATCGGGAAGAGTGACGTTTTTATCCGGCCAGACTAAGGCAAGAAGCGGTAGCCGACACCCGTTTCCGTCAGTAAGTGACGCGGACGGGTGGCATCGGCTTCCAGTTTCTGCCGCAAGTGTCCCATGTAAATTCGCAAATAATGGCTGTGTTCGACATAGTTCGGCCCCCAGACATGGCTCAATAATTGCCGCTGGGTGATCACTTTTCCGCTGTTGGCCAGCAGTTCGGCCAGCAGGCGGAACTCAATCGGCGTCAGGTGTAAATCTTCACCATTGCGCTGAACCCGGCGATTAATCAAATCGACGGTGACGTCTGAAAAACTGACCAACGGGCTTTCCTGCGAACTTCCCGCATGGCGGCGCAGGGCCACGCGAACGCGGGCCAGTAACTCACCGACGCCAAAAGGCTTACTCAAAAAGTCATCGGCTCCTGCATCCAGCGCGGCGATTTTATCTTCCTCGCTGGTCCGCGCCGACAGCACGATCACCGGAATGGCGCTCCAGTGGCGCAAATCACGGATGTAAGTCAGACCGTCGCCGTCAGGCAAACCGAGATCCAAAATAATCAAATCCGGTTTGCGCGTGCCGGCTTCAATCAATCCGCGCTGCAATGTATCGCTTTCAAAGACCCGCAAGCCTTCTCCTTCCAACGCGGTACGAACAAAGCGGCGGATCTCTTTTTCATCTTCAACAATCAAAATATTAATGGGGGATGAAGTCACAGTGCCTCAATCATGTCAGTGTCCATCTCTGGCAACGATTCCAGCGGTAAACGGAAGCGGAAACGTGCGCCGCCGTCAGGGCCATTTTCTGCCCAAATTTCACCGTCGTGCACTTCAATAATGGCACGACAAATGGCTAATCCCAAGCCCACGCCGGGGATTGCTGACTCTTTATTGCCGCGAGAGAACTTGTCGAAGATGGCTCGCTCGCCACCGGCGGCAATTCCCGGGCCGTTATCCCACACTTCCATCTCCAGCCATTCTTGCTGTGGCGTGGCACGAATGCCGATGATCGCCCCAGAACCGGCATATTTGTGCGCATTTTCCAGTAAGTTAATAAACACGCGTTCGATCAGACTGCCGTCGCAATTGACCAGCAACAGCTCGTGCGGCAAATCGATTTTTATCTCGTGTGAACTCAGCACGGTTTCCAACATGCGCAGTGCGCTGCCGATGATCTCTTCCACCGACTGCCACTCTTTGCGCAGATTAAATCCGCCCGACTGAATACGCGCCATATCCAGAAGGTTGTTCACCAGCCGGGTGGTGCTCAATACTTGCTGGCGAATTTGATTGGCCTGAGGTGCATGTTTTGAGCCTTCGGAGGCTAAGTCCAGCGTCAGGATCTCCGCTTGCCCGAACAGCACCGTCAGCGGCGTGCGTAAATCATGGGAGAGGGCAGAGAGCAGCGAGTTACGCAGTTGCTCACGCTCGGCATCCAGTCTGGCGGTTTCCGCGCTGGCCGCTAAGTCCAGACGTTCAAGGGCGTTAGCGACTAACACGGTAAAGGTCTGCAACAGGCGTTGCTGTTCCGGCACCATTAACTGGCGAACGTTGGTGGGCTCGACGGCCAGCAGCCCGCGCGACTGCCCGGAAGCCACCAGTGGCAGAAGCTGATACGGCACGCCCGCCAGCGTGTCGGTTCCTGCGCCTGCGGGCATTTGTTTGTCGAAACTCCAGCGGGCAATGGCCTCGTCAACCACCATGCTGGCACCTTCATCGGAAGCGGCGGGGCGCAAACTGCCATTTTCTTGCGGTAACAGCACGGCGGTTTTGGCGTGCAGACTGGAAGAGATAAAATGGCGGCTGGTTTGTGCGATGGCGTCTGGCGTCAGCGCCTGACTTAAGCCTTTCGACATTTCATACAGATGCTGGGCACGCTGTTCGCGATGACGGGCAATTCGCGCCTGATAGCGCACACCGGCGGTCAAATTGCCGATCAGAATCCCGACAATCAACATCACCGCAAAGGTCACCAGATATTGGGCATCGGTGACGGCCAACGAGCCGCGCGGCTGAACAAAGAACAAATCGAAACTGGCGACGTTGATCACCGCCGCCAGCGCAGAAGGCCAGCGACCATAAAACAGCGCCACAATCACCACGCCGAGCAGATACACCATCACTAAGTTGGCTTGGTCAAAGGCCGGGATCAGCCATTGCGAAAATAAGGTGATCAGCGTACACAGCGCCACGGCGACGGCGCAGCCGTGCAACTGCCTGCGGAATTTCTCGGCGAAGGTGCGGGCGTCATGCTCTTTACGGCTTGGCGTGACCGGCGCATCTTCCAGCCCGATGATCATCAAATCCAAATCCGGCCCGATATGCGCCAGGCGATCGGCAAAGCTGCGGCCCATCTTCCAGCGCGCCTCTTTGCGACGACCCATCACCACTTTGCCCAGACGATGTTCGCGGGCATAACGCAAAATGGCTTTTTCTTCCTGAGGATCTGAAAGGGTGGCGGTTTCCGCGCCCAGCTCTTGCGCCAGCTTCAAAGAACGTAAAATCGCTCGCCGTTGCCCTTCGGGTAAGCGGTGCAGGCGTGGGGTTTCGACATACACCGCGTGCCAGATACATCCGAGCCGCGCTGCGATGCGGGAAGCGACACGCACCAGTTTTTCATTTCCGCCGCCGTGACCGATGCACAACAATAGCGCGTCACGCGTATGCCAGACTCGATGCACGCCCTGATCGTCGCGGTACTCGCGCATCTGGTCATCAACCCGGTCGGCGGTGCGGCGCAGCGCCAGCTCACGCAAGGCAATCAAGTTACCCTTGCGGAAAAAGTGCTCGATGGCGCGTTCGGCCTGACCGGGGATATAGACTTTGCCTTCTTTCAGGCGTTGACGCAGGGAGTCGGGGGGCAGGTCTACCAACACCACTTCCGTGGCGTCGTCGAATAAGCGGTCGGGAACGGTTTCGCGGATAATAATGCCCGTCACACCGCTGACCACGTCGTTTAGGCTTTCTAAATGCTGGACGTTGACGGTGGTAAACACGTCGATCCCGGCATCGAGCAGTTCGTCAATATCGTGCCAGCGTTTGGGATGGCGGGAACCGGTCGCATTACTGTGTGCCAGTTCGTCCATTAAAATCAGCGCCGGATGGCGGGCGAGGGCGGCATCGAGATCAAACTCTTGAACCTGTCGCCCACGGTGCTGAATGCGCTTTGGCGGCAACAAACTTAAGCCTGGCAACAGCGCTTCGGTCTCTTTGCGCCCGTGGGTTTCGACCACGCCGACTAACACGTCGAGGCCGGTGGCGCGTAGCCGCTGCGCTTCCTGCAACATGGCAAACGTTTTGCCGACGCCCGCACAGGCACCGAAAAACACTTTTAACTGACCGCGGGGCTTTTCATTGGCTAAGGCCAGCAGGCTGTCGGGGTCGGGACGTTGTGATTCTTCAACCATGTTAAATCCTTATCTTCCAAAAAGCCGAACGGGCGCATCATGTTGCATCTTCCGGGAACGAACTCCGAAAGGTACAGCGTGTTGCACCCTGATCTAACAATGTTAGTTCGAACAATTACTGCGCTTTGATATTGTCCAGCGCATGGTTCAATTCAAGAACGTTTACCACGGTCGGGCCGACGAAGCTGGCCAGCGGCGACGAGGTATTATCATCAATCAGTTTGTTCACTTCTGCCAGCGTTAAACCACGGGCGGTGGCGACGCGCTGAGCCTGCCATTGTGCGGCTTCAACTGAAATTTGAGGGTCAAGGCCACTACCGGACGCCGTAACCAAATCCACTGGCACTTGTGGTGAGCTTTGTGGATTAGCCTGACGCAGTGCTGCCACGTAACCCGCCACGGCTTTGTCCAACGCCGGATTGCTCGCTGCCATGTTACTGCCACCGGACGCCATTGGATTATAGGGTGAATCGGATGTTGCCGACGGACGCCCCCAGAAATAGTTGTTATGAGTGAAGTTCTGACCAATCAGCTCAGAACCCACAATCACGCCATTGTCACGGATCAGTGAGCCATCCGCACGGTAGCTAAACACCGCGCTGGAGATCCCGGTGGTGACATACGGGTAAACCACACCCGTCGCCAACGTCAGTAATACTGTCATCACAATCGCCGGGCGAAGATAGCTCATACGCTGTGCTTTGGGTGCCCGATTAACAGACTGAGTACGTAAAACAGACATAGTCTCTTCCCCTTAACTTAAATGTAAAACGGTGAGGATCACGTCAATCACTTTGATACCGATGAACGGCACCACGAGACCACCCACACCATAAACCCACAGGTTGCGGCGCAGTAATGACGCGGCACTCATCGGTTTATAACTCACACCGCGTAACGCCAGTGGGATTAAGAACACAATCACCAGGGCGTTGAAAATAACTGCCGACATAATGGCCGAAGCAGGGGAGGTCAGATGCATCACGTTCAGGGCGTTCAGTTGCGGATACGTCGCTGCGAAGGCCGCCGGAATAATGGCGAAGTACTTAGCAACGTCGTTGGCAATACTGAACGTGGTCAATGAACCGCGCGTCATCAACATCTGCTTACCGATATGCACCACTTCAATCAACTTCGTCGGGTTAGAATCCAGGTCCACCATGTTACCGGCTTCTTTCGCCGCTTGGGTCCCTGAGTTCATGGCCACCGCTACGTCAGCCTGGGCCAGTGCGGGGGCGTCGTTGGTACCGTCGCCGGTCATCGCCACTAAGCGACCTTCCGACTGATACTGACGAATCAGCGCCAGCTTGGCTTCGGGGGTGGCTTCGGACAGGAAGTCATCCACACCGGCTTCGGCAGCGATAGCCGCGGCGGTCAACCGGTTGTCACCGGTGATCATCACGGTTTTGATACCCATTTTACGCAGCTCACCAAAACGCTCTTTGATGCCGCCTTTGACGATATCTTTCAGCTCAACCACGCCCAGAACGCGGGCACCTTCTGCCACCACCAGCGGCGTACCGCCTTTTCGGGCCACGGTTTCCACCAAACCTTCGATAGCCAGCGGGAAGCTGCCACCGTTGGTTTCAACGTGACGACGAATCGCATCAACAGACCCTTTACGGATACTGCGATCACCGATGTTCACGCCGCTCATGCGGGTTTGCGCAGAGAACGGAACGAAGGTGGCGTTCAGCGAATGAATGTCGCGTTCACGCAGGTTAAAGCGCTGTTTCGCCAGCACCACGATACTGCGGCCTTCCGGCGTTTCGTCGGCCAGTGAAGATAACTGTGCGGCATCGGCCAGTTCCTGTTCCGTCACCTGAGGTGCGGGCAGGAACTGCGATGCCTGACGGTTACCCAACGTAATGGTCCCGGTTTTGTCCAGCAGCAGAACGTCAACGTCACCCGCCGCTTCAACGGCACGGCCGCTGGTGGCAATCACGTTGGCTTCCAGCATGCGGCTCATCCCGGCCACGCCGATGGCGGATAACAAGCCACCGATAGTGGTTGGAATCAAACACACCAGCAGTGCAACCAGCACGGTGACCGTGACCGGTACGCCGACATGGCTGGCGTCAACGCTAAACAGTGAGAACGGATACAGCGTGGCGGTTGCCAATACGAACACTAATGTCAGGGCCACCAGCAGAATGGTCAGCGCCACTTCGTTTGGGGTCTTGCGACGTTTAGCGCCTTCGACCATGGCGATCATCCGGTCAAGGAAGGTGTCGCCTGGGTTGGCGGTACATTGCACCACCAGCCAGTCTGACAGCACGCGAGTACCACCGGTCACGGAGGAGAAGTCACCGCCGGACTCACGGATCACCGGAGCAGATTCACCGGTAATGGCGCTTTCATCGACCGACGCGCCGCCGACCAACACTTCGCCGTCGCACGGTACGGTATCACCGGCTTCAATCAGCACCATGTCGCCTTTGCGCAGGCTGTCTGCGGCCACTTTAATCACCGGTGATTCCGGGCGTGGTTCGTAGATTTTCTTCGCCCAGCTGGTTTTCTGTACGCCTTTCAGGCTCTGTGCTTGCGCCTTGCTACGGCCTTCTGCCAGTGCTTCGGCAAAGTTGGCGAACAGCACGGTGAACCACAACCACAGTGACACGCTGCCTGTAAATGCGGCGCTGCCATCGGTTTGTTTGAACAGAATGGCCAGCCAGATGAGCGTGGTCAGGATACTGCCCAGATAAACCACGAACATCACCGGGTTACGCCACTGGACTCGTGGATCTAACTTTTTCATCGAGTCGAGCAGGGCGGTACGGATCAGGCGCGGTTCAAACAGCGCACGTTGTTTACGAGTCATTTTATTCATCTCACTCATTATCAGTTCAACGGGTTACGCGGCATTATTGGCCGGACCACACCTGCAAATGTTCAGCGACAGGGCCAAGGGCCAGCGCAGGAACGAAGGTCAGCGCACCGACCAGCAGAACCGTACCGACCAGCAGGCCGATAAACAGTGGGCCGGAGGTAGGCAGCGTACCGTTGCCCGCTTTCTGACGTTTTTTCGCGACCAGAGAACCCGCGATGGCCAGTACCGGTAAAATCACCCCAAAACGACCGAAGAACATACAAACCGACAGTAGAATGTTGTAGAACGGCGTGTTGACGCTTAAGCCACCGAAGGCACTACCGTTGTTGTTGGCGGCAGAGGAGACGGCGTAAAGAATTTCACTGAAACCGTGTGCACCCGGGTTAGCAATCCCGGCTTTACCTGCGTCAGTCACCAGCGCCAGTGCGGTACCCAAGAGAACCAACGTTGGTGTCACCAGAATCGCCAGTGACGTCATTTTCATGTCGTACACGTCGATTTTCTTACCGAGATATTCTGGTGTACGACCAATCATCAGACCGGCGATAAACACCGTCAGCAGCACGAACAACAGCATGCCGTACAAGCCTGAGCCGACGCCGCCGAACACCACTTCACCAATTTGCATCAACCACATCGGCACTAAACCACCGAGAGCGGTGAAGGAGTCATGCATGGCGTTAACCGCACCGCACGACGCCGCCGTAGTGACTGCCGCGAAGAAGCTGGAGGCCAGAATGCCGAAGCGGCTTTCCTTACCTTCCATATTGATGTTGCTGTTGGCACCCAGTTGCGTGAAGTGCGGGTTACCCTGCAATTCGGCATACATGATGACCACGACGGACACCACGAAGATGATCGACATCGCCCAGATCAACGCGTGGCCCTGACGGTTGTCGCCGACGACGCGACCGAAGGCGAAGCACAGCGCACAAGGGATCAGGAAAATCGACAGCATCTGCACCATGTTGGTCATGGCGGTCGGGTTCTCGAACGGGTGAGCGGAGTTCGCAGCGAAGAAGCCGCCGCCGTTAGTCCCGAGCATTTTTATCGCTTCTTGCGACGCGACAGGTCCCATCGGCAATATCTGCTGCGCGCCTTCCAGCGTGGTCACATGCTGATAAGCATCGAAGTTCTGAATCACGCCCTGACTGACGAAATACACCGCCATCAGCAACGCGATTGGGATCAGCAGATACAGCGTGATGCGCCACAAATCGACCCAGGCGTTACCGATGGTGTGCGCTGACGGACGTGCAAACGCACGGATCAACGCAAACGCGACGGCAATACCGGTGGCCGCTGACAGGAAGTTCTGCACGGTCAGGCCGATCATCTGGCTAAAGTAGCTCAGCGTGCTTTCGCCGCTGTAGGCCTGCCAGTTGGTGTTACTCACAAAGCTCACTGCGGTGTTAAAGGCTAAGTCCCAAGACAAACCGCCAAAGTGTTGCGGGTTCAAAGGCAGCGAGCCTTGCGCCAGCAACATCACCATTAAAATCACGATACCCAGAAGGTTGAACACCATGATGGCCAGGGCGTACTGCCACCAGTTCATTTCTGTTTCACAACTGCCTGCTGTACGAAATACCCCACGATCAAAACGCTGTAAAAATCCCACGGGCTGACCTTCAATCAGCTGAGCAATAAAATTCCCCAGTGGTTTTGAGAGCAGCAATAGCACCAGCATAAAACTGGCGATCATTAAAAAGCCCGAAGCTGCCATTTTTAAAACTCCTCCGCATTAAGCAGGGCATAAACCAAGTAGCCGAGTAACAACAGGACCAGCAGTGAGCCGCAAATTACGCCAACAGTCACATTCCACCTC
>Ga0105856_1000798_pt1 | contig 14990 bp, 15 predicted proteins | sample OrgsoiDNA_201060_FD_89681 | JGI IMG/M metagenome (GOLD analysis project Ga0105856, IMG submission 89681) | Permafrost soil microbial communities from the Arctic, to analyse light accelerated degradation of dissolved organic matter (DOM) -... | ecosystem: Environmental > Terrestrial > Soil >...
GATGTCGTGTTCTGTAACTTCACTCGAAATCTGGATCGCGCAAAAGAAATTAATTTCACCAACCCATACGTTGTGGCGAGTGAAGCGATGCTGGTGCGCAAAAACAGTGGCATTAAATCGGCCCATGACATGGCGGGTAAAACGATTGCCACGGTTAAGGGTTCCACCAATGGAGACGAAGTTCGTAACTTGGGTATTGACGTTAAGATTCAGGAATATGATTCATCTCAGGCAGCCATCCTTGCAGTAAAACAAGGGCAGGCAGATGCCATGGTTGAAGATAATAACTTCCTCGCCTATCAGGCCAAGCTAGATCCTACACTGGCGGTGACTAACGAAGCGCTGGTGCCGCTGGAATACAACGCGTTTGCGGTGAAGCAAGGTGATCAGGTGTGGACAAACTATCTGAATGAATTCCTGTTCGAGATTAACGCATCAGGCACCAACGCCACGCTTTACCAGAAATGGTTTGGTGACAAACCACGCTACCCGTTGAATCCACAATATTGACCGCATACGGCGCGGCAATCGTTGCCGCGCCACTCGAAGGAGTAGGACCATGAGTTATCAATGGCTAACCCTATGGCGCTATGCTGATACGTTCCTTTCTGCGGCATGGCTGACATTGCAGGTCACCCTGATTGCCTTTGCGCTGGCGGTCGCACTGGGCTTGATTTCGGCGCTGGCGAAATCTTCCCCCCTTGCGCTGGTGCGCTGGGTAAGCCACTGCTACGTAGAATTTATTCGTAATACCCCGGTGCTGTTGCAGATATTCATTATTTTCTTTGGCTTACCCTCTCTCGGTATCACGATGAGTGCATTTACCGCAGGTGTGCTGGCGCTGGGAATTAACGTCGGGGCGTATTTGTCGGAAACCTTCCGTGCGGGTATTCAGTCTGTGCCTAAAGGTCAACTGGAGGCCGCATGGGTGCTTGGCATTCCTCGACGTCAGGTATTTATGAGTGTGGTTCTGCCACAGGCCGCTCGTGCCGTCTGGCCCGCCATTATTAACAATCTGATTCAGCTGCTGTTGGGCACGTCGCTGCTGTCGGCCATTGCGCTTCCTGAATTGACCGGCACGGCAACGGTGATCAATGCCCGTACGTTATTGTATATCCAGACTTTCAGCATTGTGACGGTGGTGTATCTCCTGTTTAGCAACGTCTTCTCATGGCTAGGTAATGTCGCGGGCCGCCGCATGTTTCATCCCGCTTTGGTGACATCGAAAAAAAGAACCATTGGATGGTGTCCAAAAAAATGGCTGAGTAACTCAGTGAAAGGAGGGAACTCATAATGAGCGAATTGATCATCAGTGCTTTACCGACGCTATTACAAGGGCTCGGGATCACATTGTTATTGTCTGTCGCCGCCATTATCGGCAGCACGCTGCTTGGGTTGTTGGCCGCCGTACTGCGTACGAGCGGTTTGCCTGTCGCAAAACAAATCGCGGTGCTGTACACCGAACTGTTTCGCGGTACGCCGGTATTGATCACGCTGATGTTTATCTACTTTGGTATCGCTTATTTCGGGTACGAGATTAACCTTTTTGCAGCAGGTATTTTGGGTCTAAGTATTTATCAGGGTGCCTATATTGCAGAAGTTTTTCGCGCCGGTATCGAAGCCGTGCCGAAAGGGCAATGGGAAGTTTCATGGATCCTTGGGCTGTCAAAACGCCAAACCTTTATGAACGTGGTGCTGCCGCAAACGCGGGGTATCGTCTTGCCGCCTTTGGTCGGTCAGTATCTTTCGCTGATTAAAGATACCTCTATCGTCAGCATGATCGGTATGTCCGAACTGATGCATCAGGGGCAGGCGATTGTTGACCGCATTGGTCAGCCAGTGGTGATTTACGGTCTGGTCTCTTTGCTCTATTTTGCGGTCTGCTTTCCGCTTTCTCGTTGGGTTCAACATCATCAAACCAGGAGTCAGTTATCATGAGTAAACCCGCCATTATGCTGAATAATGTGACTAAATCGTTCGGCTCAACTCAGGTGCTGAAGGAAATCAGCCTTGATGTCTCACCGGGCGAGGTATTGGTACTGATTGGCGCGTCGGGTTCCGGTAAAAGTACCGTACTGCGCATCATGAGTGGCCTGGAGAAATCTGACGGCGGTGAGATTTGGGTGAATAATGTGCCGCTGCATGAGAATAAACGCGCCCGTGAGATCTGCGGTCATGTCGGTATGGTTTTTCAGCAATTCAACTTATTCCCGCATAAAACCGCGCTGGGCAACGTAACGCTGGCCCTGATTAAAGCCCAAAAGTTGTCTGTCGCTGAAGCCAATAAACGCGGAATGGCAGCCCTGGAACGTGTTGGCCTGGCCGAGCGCTCGCATCACTATCCTGCACAGCTTTCTGGTGGGCAGCAGCAACGTGTCGCCATTGCGCGTGCGTTGGCTGTTGAACCTAAGATCATGTTTTTTGACGAAGCGACGTCGGCGCTTGATCCGGAATTGGTTGGCGAGGTTATGGAAGTGATGCGCAGCCTGGCACGCGAAGGCATGACCATGGTGGTCGTCACCCATGAGATGGGCTTTGCGCGCAAAACCGCTGACCGCGTGGTGTTTATGGATCAGGGAATTATTGCAGAACAGGGTACGCCCGAGCAGATTTTCGTTAATCCGCAGAATCCCCGTACCCAGCAATTCTTGTCGCGCGTGCTTGAGCACTAACAGGAGAAATTATGTCTATTCACTTTCCACTGCAGGCCGACGGTTTACTCGACCCGCAGCGTGCAGCACCGCGTTTTAAATCCGTCGCGGGTGCAGGTGATGCCCCTTTGCCCAACGGCACGCCGGTATTAAGCAGCGATAAGGTGTTTTCACCGCTGATGATCATGAAACAATCGGCGCTGGAAAACAATTTGCGCCAGTTGGCCGCTTTTTGTCGTGAAAATGGCGTTTTATTAGCAGCACACGGCAAGACCTCTATGTCGCCAGCCATTCTTCGCCGCGCCGTTACCGAAGGGGGCGCTTGGGGATTAGGCGCCGCCACGCCTTCGCAAGTGCGCGCCCTGCGACAGTTCGGTATCCGCAATGTTTTTCTGGCCAATGAACTGGTTGATCCCGCAGGCATCCGCTGGATTGCACAGTGGCAGCAAGCGCATCCCGACCACGGTTTTCTTTGCTACGTTGACTCATTACAGGGAGTCAAACTGCTTGAGCAAAACCTTGGCGGCAGCAAAATCTCTTTGCTGATTGAGATGTCGGTCAGCGGTGGTCGTACAGGGTGCCGCTCACAGCATGAAGCGATAACCATTGCTGAAGCCATTGCTGCAAGCGACGTTCTCCAACTGGTTGGCGTCGCGGGATATGAAGGTGCATTGGGGGCCGGGCGTAATGCTGCAGGCATTGCGCAGGTGAAAGATTATTGCGAAATGATGATTGCAACGGCGGCCGTGTTGGCAGAGAAAAATCTGTTCGGCAGTGACGCTATCATTCTCAGCGCCGGCGGCGGAGCCTGGTTTGACGTGGTGACATCTTGCTTCACGGCAGCAACATTGCCATTGCCGATCACGCCGCTGATTCGTTCTGGCGCGTATATGGCACATGACAGTGGTCTTTACTCACGTATCGCGCCTTTTGCGCAGCCGGGGGCGACGCACCATTTTGACGCGGCGCTGGAAATCTGGGGACGTGTCTTGTCTCGTCCTGAGCCGGGGCTGGCTTTTGTCGATTTCGGCCGTCGCGATGTGCCTTTCGATCAAGACTTGCCTAATCCGCTGTGGATTCGTAATGCGGATGGCAGTGAACCCCGTGCGGCAACGCATCTGCGTATTAGTGACGTCAACGATCAGCATGCCTATCTGTTGTTGCCGCCGGAGGAAAAACTGCAACCGGGTGATTGGATAGGGTGCGGCATTTCTCACCCTTGTACTGCGTTCGACAAATGGCGTTATTTACCGCTGGTCGATGACAATTATTGCGTCACAGATTCGATAGAGACATCATTCTAAGCGATAAAAAAAGAAGGCCACAGCGTTACCGGCTGCGGCCTTCTTCACATCAGTTATCCATTTAAACGCAATTAGCGATGCGCTAATTCTGCATTTTCATCGGCATCCATCACCGATTTATCCGTTTGTCTCAGCAACTGGCTGGTGATAGTACCGGCCGTCATCGAGCCGCTGACATTCAGTGCAGTACGGCCCATGTCGATCAGCGGTTCAACGGAAATCAGCAACGCCACCAGTGTCACAGGTAAGCCCATGGCTGGTAACACGATCAGCGCGGCGAAGGTTGCCCCGCCACCCACGCCTGCAACACCGGCAGAGCTCAAGGTCACAATTCCGACCAGGGTGGCAATCCATATTGGGTCAAACGGGTTGATACCGACGGTTGGCGCCACCATCACGGCCAGCATGGTTGGATATAAACCGGCACAACCGTTCTGACCAATCGTCGCGCCAAACGACGCAGAGAAGCTGGCGATAGATTCCGGGATCCCCAGACGACGTGTCTGCGCTTCCACACTCAAAGGAATAGAGGCGGCACTCGAACGGCTGGTAAAAGCAAACGTCAGCACTGGCCAAACCTTGCGGAAGAATTTAGCCGGGTTGACACCGGTGAAGGATAACAGCACGGCATGGACGACGAACATAATCGCCAGTCCCAGATAGGAAGCGACCACGAAGCTGCCGAGCTTGATAATATCCTGCACGTTGGAACCGGCGACCACTTTGGTCATCAGTGCCAGTACACCGTACGGCGTCAATTTCATGACCAGGCGAACCAGTTTCATCACCCAAGCTTGCAGCGTGTCGATGAACGCCAGAACGCGAGGGCCTTTTTCCTGATCATCTTTCACTAATTGCAGTGCAGCAACGCCCACGAACGCCGCGAAAATCACCACGCTGATGATGGATGTTGGGCTAGCACCGGTTAAATCAGCAAACGGATTCTTTGGAATAAAGGAAAGAATCAGCTGCGGCATGGTCAGGTCGGCCACTTTACCAACATAGGTACTTTGCAGCGCAGAAAGACGCGCGGTTTCTTGCGCCCCCTGAACTAAACCATCGGCCGTCAGGCCAAACAGGCCGGTCACGAACACGCCTACCAGCGCCGCAATCAGCGTAGTAAACAGCAGCGTGCCGATGGTCAGGAAGCTGATTTTTCCCAATGAAGAAGCATTATGCAGCTTGGCAACGGCGCTCAGTATTGACACGAAGACTAACGGCATGACGATCATTTGCAGCAGTTGCACATAGCCGTTACCGACGATGTTGAACCAACTGATGGAGGTTTTCAGTACTGGATTATCGGAGCCGTAAATCAGCTGTAATGCCAGACCAAAGACCACGCCGATCACCAGACCGACCAGAACTTTTTTTGCCAGACTCCACTGTTTATGGCGGGTTTGCGCCAAAAGCAGAAGGAGGGCGACGAAGACCACTACGTTAATCACGAGCGGAAAATTCATACCCAGATCTCCAAATATTTCATTATGTTTTGCTTACTGATGTTCTCAGCGAGGAGTGCACCATTGCGTAGCGTTGGGCAATAGAATATCAGCTCACGCCAATGGGGTTTTATATCCAAAAGGAATGATTTATAACTTTAGTCGATGGTTTGTCTTAAAAAGCAGCGAATAGCTTATTGTTTGCGCGTTATTAAGTGATCAAGTTCAAAATCTTACTGAAAGACTCAGGTTTTATTGCACCAATGATGGGCGCCCAGTTGGGCCAGAAGAGGGTAAACCCCACCAGAATCAGGCAAAGCGTTCGTTCAAGCTGATTACCTTTTTGACTGTTGATTAGCGGTAATCTGAAACGCCAACGGCAAGGCCATAATAAAGGCACGCCAGCAGGGGTTAACATGTCAGCCAATATATGGCTGAGATAACCGATGATCATCGCATGTAGGGCATCAATAGGTATGACCCAGTCGTGGGGAAAATGGGAGTGGAATAGAAATATGCTCGCGGCCACGGCTAGCAGGCTGTGAGTAAAACCTCGATGGCCAAACATACGCGCAATAGGCACCGAGACCCACTTGAGCCGCTGACCAATCAGGGATTTCGGATGGTCGATGTCGGGCAGGAGCGATGTCAGCAGCGCCGCCGGGATAATATGCCACCAGTCGCCGTGCGCCAGCTCAGGCGAGAGCTGTGCCTTTTTGGCAAATACCGCGCAGGCGATAGAAAATATGAGATGGCCTTCCGCCGTCATGACGCTTCCGAAACTGAATGACTGTTATTTTATCCAGTATAAGTGAAACTGTCACAATCAGGGAAGAGTTACGCTGTAACGAATTGTCAATATATTGATAGAAAAGGAAAAAGGCGCGCAATCAGCGCCTTTTTTCATGCAAAACAGCCCTTATCTGGCTAACCAGCCACCATCGACGGCGAGGGTATAGCCATTAATGTAGTCAGAGGCTTTTGATGCCAAAAAGACAACCGGCCCCATCACGTCATCTGGCACGCCCCAGCGACCCGCAGGAATGCGCTCGAGGATCTCTTTGCTACGGTCCTCATCAGCACGAAGTTGCTCCGTGTTGTTGGTCGCCATGTACCCCGGCGCGATAGCATTCACGTTGATCCCATGCTTGGCCCATTCGTTAGCCATCAGGCGGGTAATGCCCATCACGGCGCTTTTTGACGCCGTGTAAGAAGGGACGCGGATGCCGCCCTGATATGACAACATTGAGGCGATATTAATAATTTTACCGCCATTGCCTTGCTGTATAAATTGACGGGCCACGGCTTGAGACATGAAAAACAGGGTCTTGCTGTTGACGTTCATCACGTCATCCCAGTTTTTCTCACTGAAATCTATCGCATCTTCGCGGCGAATAATGCCCGCGTTGTTGACCAGAACATCAATGTGACCAAACTCATTGACCGCGGTTTCAATCAGTTTTGGGATACCTTCAATACTGCCGAGGTCAGCGCGCAGATCGAGAAAACGACGACCTAACGCCGTGACTTTTTCTGCGGTTTCATCCGGTGCGCTTAGGTTGACACCAATAATATCGCAGCCTGCCTGCGCTAAGCCTATCGCCATACCTTGACCAAGACCGGTATTACAGCCGGTCACTAAGGCTACTTTTCCTGCTAAATCGAACGCATTAAGGATCATGATGGATTTCTCTTTTGCAACGGCGCTCTGGCCGAAAGGGGCTCTGTCATTGGATGCCAGAGCCTGCGATTAGCGCAGTTGGTTAACTTTTACGTGGTCCATGTCATCAAACACCTGATTTTCTCCCACCATGCCCCAGATAAAGGTATAGCGTTTGGTGCCGACACCGGAATGGATGGACCAGCTTGGCGAAATCACCGCTTGTTCGTTGTGTACCAGCAGATGACGGGTTTCTTGCGGCTGGCCCATCATGTGGAAAACGGCGGTGTCTTCATCCATATCAAAATAGAAATAGACCTCCATGCGGCGGTCGTGGGTATGACAGGGCATCGTATTCCATAAGCTGCCTGGCTCAAGCTTGGTCAGTCCCATGGTCAATTGGCAGGTTTCCAGCACGTCGGGCACGATGAACTTGTTGATAGTGCGACGGTTACTGGTTGTGGCATCCCCTATCGTCTGTGGAGAGGCTTCAGCCAGCGTGATCTTCTTATTGGGGAAGGTGGTGTGAGCCGGCGCGCTGTTGTAATAAAACTTGGCGGGTTTCGCGGCATCGACGCTGCTGAATTCCACTCGTTTTGCGCCTTTACCCACATACAGCGCCTCTTCATTGCCTATTTCATAGGTCGTGCCATCCACAACGATAAGCCCGGGCCCACCGATGTTGATCACGCCGAGTTCACGACGCTCAAGAAAGTAGCTTACACCGAGCTGTTTGCCCACTTCGTCACCCACAGAAACGGTGGCATCTAATGGCATGACTCCGCCAACGATGATGCGGTCAATATGGCTGTAGGTCATGGTATACGTATTTTTTTCGAAAATTTTCTCAATCAGAAATTCGCGGCGTAAGCCTTCGGTGTCGAGCTGTTTGGCATGGTCGCTATGGATGCTTTGACGGACTTGCATGTCGGTGCCTCTCGTGCGTGATGGATGCAGTGAAGAAAGGAGTCATCGGGGCTGATGTTAGTGTGCGTGGCAGTAACAGCACTAAGGATCATGCCGCCGACTCATCCTTGTTTTGAGCAGCATAAAGTCATTGGCATACGAATTCAATAAAAATGAAATGATGTTTTATTTATTTTATGAGGCAGTTCAAGAATTGCGAAATTAAACAATCAGAACGTTATGTGGGTAAGTAGAATGTTTCTGAAAACCGCTGCTTGAAAGCGCAATACCGCGATATTTTGACTTCACCGACTAACTGGAGCTGCTATGCACACGTTCTATATTGATGATGAAACCCCGTGGGAAGAACTGGGTAATGGGATTAAGCGTAAAATAATGACCTGGAGCGATGAACTGATGATGGTCGCAGTACATTTTGATCAGGGTGCTATTGGCACCGCGCATCAGCATGATATTCACGACCAAATTGCCTATGTTGCGGCGGGGAGTTTTGAAGTTGAAATCGACGGTCAGAAAAGGGTGCTGAAGACGGGGGATGCCTATCGTGCGGTAAAACACGAAATGCATGGCGTGGTGGCGCTGGAACAAAATAGCGTGCTTATTGATACCTTTTCACCGAAGCGTGCTGATTTCCTTTAATGTCGTCTGGTGCATTTTACGACGGGCGCAACGCCAATGATTGTTGCCGCGCCCGTGGCTATCAACGCAGATGATCAGCGCGAAGTGCTTCCAGTGACGATAATTTCACATCGGCCAGAGCCCAGCGTGCGTCGCTGCTAAATTCCTCAGCCGGTACCACGATAGAGCGCATACGGGCGGCTTTGGTGGCGATCATGCCGTTGAAAGAATCTTCCAGCGTCACGCAGTTCAGGGGATCGACCTGCAATTGTGCTGCGGCTTGTAAGTAAACTTCTGGATGCGGCTTGCTGTAGGGTAGGTGTTCTGCCGAAGCACGTATTTGGAAATAACCCGTGAGATTAGACATCTCCAGCACTTTATCCAACATATGCAGCGGGGACGCTGAAGCCAGACCGATTTTTAATCCCTGATCGCGGCACAATTCCAGCGCATGGCTGACACCGGGAAGCAAAGGACGGGTTTGCTCAACCAGCTCAATGGCGCGCGCAATGACACGCTGCGTCACTTCATCCTGGGTCGGTCCTTGCCATGGCATCGCCTGATACCACATACGAACTACTTGATCGATGCGCAACCCCAGCGTGTCCGGCAATAAATGTCGCTGTGAGAGGTCGAGGCCGAGATCACCGAAAACATCCAGTTCTGCCTGTGTCCATAAGGGTTCTGAGTCGATCAGTAAACCATCCATATCAAAAATTGCCGCGGCAACAGGACGCGTGTACGCCATTGTGTAGTGCTCCGTCATTATTGGGTTTGTCTCACTCTATCATTCGTTGCGGCGCGGCAGAAGCCGCCGCTCTGGGTAGACTAATGCGCGCGTTTTATCCGACTTTACGACTAAGCCATCAAAACAGTGGGCGACATTCAGATTCTATGGGTAAACTGAAGTGATATTTGAGGCGTCCTTACAAGGGGAATTCATGACGTATCAACAAGCCGGACGTGTTGCGGTTTTAAAACGGATTATAGGTTGGGTAGTTTTCATTCCTGCACTGCTGTCGACCGGCATCTCTTTGCTTAACTTTGTTTATGAAAACAGCAAGGCGCAACAGGGGATTAACGCCGTCATGTTGGATTTCGTCCATGTGATGGTCGACATGGTGCGTTTCAATACGGCATTCCTCAACATGTTCTGGTACAACTCACCAATCCCTGTTCTTGGGCAGGGAGTGACAACGGCGAACATCATGTTTTTTGTGATCTACTGGCTGATTTTTGTTGGGCTGGCATTACAAGCGTCTGGCGCGAGAATGTCTCGCCAGGTTAAGCATATTCGCGAAGGGATTCAGGACCAGCTGATTTTGGAACAGGCGAAAGAAAACGAAGGCCGAACCAAACAACAAATTGAAGAGCGCATCATCATTCCGCGCCACACTATTTTTGTTCAGTATTTCCCACTGTATATTCTGCCTATTGTGTTGGCAGTGATTGCGTATTTCATTCTGAAACTATTGGGATTACTTGGCTGATATTGTTTGGGTAATAACGTTGATGTAAGACAAAGTAATGGGCTTATTATCAAGCCTGAATCCACTCTGGACTCAGGCTTTTTTATGACTTATTTATACGTCTTCGCTGTGTAACAGACGCTCAATGGCGCGTTGGGCGACCACCTCATGTTGGCCGCCGAAGAGATTACTGCGATTGAGCAAATAATATAATTGATAAACTGGCTGACGATGGATGAAATCGTCGGGTAGGGGAGTTCGACTCTGGTAACCGTCATAGATATTGGCCGGAACGTTCGGGTATAACGGCAACATCGCTAAATCACACTCCCGGTCTCCCCAATAACAGGCGGGATCAAAAATCATCGGGCCGTCAGGTGATAGCCCGCAATTATGTGGCCACAGATCGCCATGTAGCAGCGAGGGTTTAGGTTGATGGTTCTGCAGTCTGGCATGAACAACCGCGGTAATATCTTCAATATTGCCAAACACCATGCCTTTTTCTGCGGCCAGTTGCAGTTGCCATCCGATACGTTGTTCAGAGAAAAAAGTCGCCCAGCGGCGTTGCCAGGTATTGGGCTGAGGTAGGGTGGCGAGCTCATTGTCGAAGTCGAGTCCAAACAGCAACTGCTCACTCCATTGGTGCAAGTCAGATAACTGTTGACCCAAAAGAAAGGCATTATGGGGGTCCAGAGGCGTGATCGGTAAGTATTCCAAAAGAAGAAAGCTGTAGTCGCGATCGCTGCCGACGCCATAAACTTCGGGCACTTTGACCGCCTGACTTTTTGCCAGTAGAGCAAGTTGGTCTGCCTCTGCTGAAAAGATAGGCAACATTTCCCGTGAATTACACTTCACAAAGACGTCTCGGTCACCGTAACTGAGACGCCACGCTGGATGGATTTCCCCGCCGGGTAACTCGACGCGTTCACGGATTTCCGCATTCCCCAGATGTTCACTTAACAGACGATTAACGGCTTGCCACATGGAATCACCCCTTCTGACTGGCCTGATAATTCATTAAGTTAGCGCTATTCTCGCTTGAAAAACCCGATCTGGTGCACAGCAAAATCAGGTCGTGAAGTCAATCCATCCTGTTCTGGTCAACTGATGTCATCAAGGCGCGACCGCTAAACATATTAAATTAGGAATTAGTGAAGTGAAATAACATATATAAGCAGAATTATCTTATCGACTCACTTCTAACACCTTTGTTTAACAATACATTATTCAGCATAGACTAAAAATATATTCAGGTGGGCGAAGAACATGTATATGCTGACTCTCGTCAAAATCGCGAGAGGCATAACGTGAAACCAAAAATTCTTTATTTGATGGCCGCGCTGGTATTAGCGGGTTGCGCTAAAGAAACGCCGGTACAACGGACTCACTTTCTGAATCCGCCGGCCACACTCCCCGATACGTCGATGATGCATCAGGGCCCTTATGGCAGCGTTATTCACCAGGCAGCAAATACCTACGGTGTTGATGAGACATTAGTTAAAGCGATTATTCAGGTTGAGTCCGGCTTTAATCCGACCGTGGTCAGTAAGTCGAACGCGGTGGGGTTAATGCAGCTCAAAGCCTCAACGGCAGGGCGGGATGCCTACCGATTGAAAGGACGTAATGGGCAACCTAGCACGTACGAATTGAAAGACCCGCAAGTGAACATTGATCTTGGGACGGCTTATTTGAGCATGCTTCAACAGCAGCTCGCCGGTATCAATGACCCGCAGACACGGCGTTATGCAACGACCGTCGCTTATGTGAATGGTGCGGGTGCGTTACTGAGGACATTCTCCAGTGACAAAACCTATGCGGTGGCGAAAATCAATCAGCTGACACCAGAACAGTTCTATGAACATGTGCAGAAGAAACATCCCGCGCCACAGGCTCCTCGTTACTTGTGGAAAGTGAACAACGCTTATCTGGCAATGAGATAAGCATTGTTCATTCTGCCCGCCAGTGTGTCGTTTAGGCCGCTGGCGGGTAGTGTGAAATAATCTCCAGAATGCCATTAATGCCAAACTGAACGCCCATACAGACCAGCAAGAAGCCCATCAGTCGCGAAATTGCTTCAATCCCGCTTTTCCCCACTAACCGCATAATCGCGCCTGAGCTGCGCAAGCAAAGCCACAAAATCAGTCCGATGATGAAAAACGTCAATACCGGAGCGACCATAATCACCCACTCAGGGAAGTCTACACCGTCTTTGATTGCCGATGCGCTGCTGATGATCATCGCGATAGTTCCCGGGCCTGCGGTACTTGGCATGGCGAGAGGGACGAAGGCAATATTCGGCGAGTCCTGCTTTTTCATCTCTTCGGTTTTATGCTCGACCATCGTTTTTTCTTCAGCATGGGGCTGAGGAAAGAGCATCCGAAAACCGATAAAGGCAACAATTAATCCCCCCGCGATACGTAATCCCGGAATGGAAATCCCAAAGGTATTCATGACGAGCTGACCGGCATAAAACGCGACGGTCATAATGGCAAAGACATACACCGACGCCATCAATGATTGTTGATTACGCTCCTGCGTGGTCATGTTGCCGGATAAGCCTAACAACAGGGCGACCGTTGTCAGGGGATTGGCAAGAGGCAGTAAAATCACCAGGCCTAATCCTATCGCTTTAAATAACTGGCCAATTTCGATCATAATTTTTTATCCATGTGTTTTCTTCCATTTAACAGCGTTGTCCCGTGGTGAATTACACGAAAAATAGCACCATTAAGCAACTAAGGTTGCTGGAAAAGCGCACTTTACGGATGTTACACTGGCTGGCGTTTTTTACGTCGCATCCCGAGATAATGAAATCAGGATCTCGCAGGTGCCTATATTCGGCAAAGTAAAGCTGAATAGCGTAACTAACCTCATGAATTCACACTCAAATATTTTTCTATATGTGCTCTGTCGTGTGGGGCACCACTGTAGATAAGGAATTAAAATGCCTGTTATTACTCTTCCTGATGGAAGTCAGCGCTCGTTTGATCACCCCGTTTCTTCTCTTGATGTTGCCCTTGATATCGGTCCTGGTCTGGCGAAAGCCTGCATCGCGGGTCGTGTTAATGGTGAGTTAGTCGATGCAACAGACCTGATCACTCATGACGCACAATTAGCGATCATCACCACCAAAGATGAAGCCGGTTTGGAAATTTTGCGTCACTCCTGTGCGCACTTATTGGGCCATGCAATTAAACAATTGTGGCCGAATACCAAAATGGCTATTGGTCCGGTTATCGATAACGGTTTTTATTATGACGTCGATATTGATCGCACGCTGACTCAGGAAGACCTCGATCTGCTTGAAAAGCGTATGCACGAACTGGCTGAGAAAAATTACGACGTTGTTAAAAAGAAAGTCAGTTGGCAGGAAGCGCGCGATACGTTTGAACAACGTGGCGAACAGTACAAAGTCGCGATTTTGGATGAAAACATCAGCCATGATGACCAACCTGGCCTCTATCATCACGAAGAATACGTGGATATGTGCCGTGGTCCTCACGTGCCTAACATGCGTTTTTGCCATCATTTTAAATTGCAGAAAACGTCGGGCGCTTACTGGCGTGGCGACAGCAAAAATAAAATGCTGCAACGTATTTATGGCACCGCATGGGCTGAGAAAAAGCAATTAAATGCTTATCTGCAACGTTTGGAAGAGGCGGGTAAACGCGATCACCGTAAAATCGGTAAGCAGTTAGACCTCTACCACATGCAGGAAGAAGCACCAGGCATGGTGTTCTGGCATAACGACGGTTGGACAATTTTCCGCGAGCTTGAAGCCTTTGTACGCATGAAACTGAAGTCTTACGACTATCAGGAAGTGAAAGGTCCCTTCATGATGGACCGTGTACTGTGGGAAAAAACAGGCCACTGGGATAACTATAAAGATGCAATGTTCACTACCTCTTCCGAGAACCGTGAATATTGCATTAAGCCAATGAACTGCCCGGGTCATGTGCAGATTTTCAACCAGGGGTTGAAGTCATACCGTGATTTACCGCTGCGCATGGCTGAGTTTGGTAGTTGTCACCGTAATGAACCTTCGGGTGCATTGCATGGCCTGATGCGCGTCCGCGGCTTTACTCAGGACGATGCGCATATCTTCTGTACGGAAGAGCAGGTCCGTGACGAAGTGAACAGCTGTATCCGCATGGTTTATGACATGTACAGCACCTTTGGTTTTGAAAAGATTGTGGTTAAATTATCAACCCGTCCTGAAAAGCGCATCGGTACTGACGAAATGTGGACCAAAGCAGAGCAGGACCTCGCTGCAGCACTGACCGAAAATGAGATTGAATTTGAATATCAACCGGGTGAAGGCGCGTTTTATGGCCCGAAAATTGAATTCACCTTGCATGATTGTTTGGATCGTGCGTGGCAGTGTGGTACCGTGCAACTCGACTTTTCATTACCGGGTCGCCTGAACGCGTCTTATATTGGCGAAAGCAACGACCGTCAGGTTCCAGTAATGATTCACCGTGCAATCCTGGGTTCAATGGAGCGCTTCATCGGTATTCTTACCGAAGAGTATGCAGGCTTCTTCCCAACATGGATTGCGCCGGTTCAGGTAGTGGTAATGAATATTACTGATACACAAGCTACCTATGTCGAAGAATTAACTAAAAAACTGCGAGATGCAGGCATTCGCGTTAAAGCCGACTTGAGAAATGAGAAGATTGGCTTTAAAATTCGCGAACACACGCTACGTCGTGTTCCTTATATGTTGGTTTGTGGCGATAAAGAGGTCGAAGCAGGCAAAGTTGCTGTTCGTACCCGCCGCGGAAAAGACTTAGGAAGCATGGACGTTAGCGAAGTCGTTGACAAACTGCTGGCGGAAATCCGCAGCAGAAGTCTTCATCAACTGGAGGAATAAAGTATTAAAGGCGGAAAACGAGTTCAACCGGCGCGTCCTAATCGCA
>Ga0105856_1000803_pt1 | contig 14935 bp, 13 predicted proteins | sample OrgsoiDNA_201060_FD_89681 | JGI IMG/M metagenome (GOLD analysis project Ga0105856, IMG submission 89681) | Permafrost soil microbial communities from the Arctic, to analyse light accelerated degradation of dissolved organic matter (DOM) -... | ecosystem: Environmental > Terrestrial > Soil >...
AAAATATTTTCTCTTCCTATAAACAGGTATTGATATGGCACGTGCTAACGAAATTAAACGCGGTTTTGTCGTCAACTATGATGGCAAACTGCTGCTGGTAAAAGACATCGATGTTCAGAGCCCAAGCGCGCGCGGTGCCAGCACCTTGTACAAAATGCGCTTTGCCGACGTGCGTACCGGCGGGAAAGTGGAAGAGCGTTTCAAAGGCGACGACATCCTCGATACTGTTACCCTCACCCGCCGCCGTGTGAACTTCTCTTATGTTGACGGTGATGAATATATCTTCATGGATGATGAAGATTTCACGCCTTACACCTTCAACAAAGCGCAGATCGAAGAAGAGCTGCTGTTCATACCTGAAGAGGGTCTGCAAGGTATGCAGGTGCTGACGCTGGACAGCCAACTGCTGGCGCTCGAAATGCCGCAAACAGTTGACCTGGAAATCGTTGAAACAGCACCGGGGATTAAAGGTGCTTCCGCCAGCGCGCGCAACAAACCTGCGGTAATGAGCACCGGCCTGAGCATTCAGGTTCCAGAATATCTGAGCTCCGGCGACAAAATCCGCATTCATATCGCGGAACGTCGCTACATGGGCCGTGCTGACTAACGCAGCCGCCGCTACTGGTTGCAATTAAGAGCGCTCAGGCGCTCTTTTTTGTGGCCGTTATTTACGTAAAGCGTTACCAAAAATATTGCCTCTTTCTTCTCTCTTTCGATCTGCCTCACAAAAGCGAACCGAATCCGGACTAACCAATTTTCATTTCTGTCATATGACTTTACACTAAAAAGCCTGTTTTATGACTGAAATGCCGCCAGCCGGTCCGCTTGTCGCACAACACTCATAACAAACTCATTTTTGGCCTGACCAATTTTTGTTGTTCTTACGTTACGGAGTCGTGCATGAAAACTATCGCCACAGAGCCGCTGCCTGCCGGTGTGCAATTACCTAACTACGACCGCAGCCTGCTGAAAACCCGTATTGTGCACCTTGGCTTCGGGGCTTTTCACCGGGCTCATCAGGCACTGCTCACCGACCGCCTGCTCAATAAATTGGGCGGCGACTGGGGATATTGTGAAATCAGCCTGTTTGGTAACCCCAGCCTGATTCAGTCGCTGCAACAGCAGGATCACCTGTTTAGCGTGCTGGAGAAAGGCGCAGAAGGCAATCAGGCCATTGTGGTGGGCTCAGTGCATGAGTCAATGCACGGCAGCGTTGACGGGCTGGCAGCTGTCATCGAGAAGATGGCGGAACCTCAGGTGGCCATTGTGTCCCTGACGGTGACAGAAAAAGGTTACTGCATTGAGCCCGGCAGCGGTGAGCTGGACCTGAACCATCCGCAAATCCAACAGGATTTAACCGGTGAGCACCCACCCGCCACAGCGCCGGGTGTACTGGTCGAAGCGCTGCGAATCCGCCATCAGCGGGGGTTGCCGGGCTTTACAGTGCTCTCATGTGACAACATTCCGGAAAACGGCCATGTTGTGAAAAAGGCCATTCTGGGTATGGCCCGGGCCCGTTCGGCTGAACTCGCCGACTGGATTAGCCACAACGTTACGTTCCCAAGCACCATGGTTGACCGCATTGTGCCGGCCGCTACAGACGAAACCTTGCAGGAAGTGGCGCAGGTGCTGGGCGGCATTAACGATCCTTGTGCTATCGCCTGTGAACCCTTCATTCAATGGGTTGTGGAAGACAATTTTGTTGCCGGACGTCCGGCATGGGAAGAGGTTGGTGCGCAGCTGGTCGCCGACGTCTTACCCTTCGAGCAAATGAAACTGCGTATGCTCAACGGCAGCCATTCATTTCTGGCCTATCTCGGCTATCTGGCAGGGTATCAGTACATCAATGAGTGCATGGAAGATGCCCATTACAAGCAGGCAGCACATCGCCTGATGTTGCAGGAGCAGGCACCGACGCTGAGTGTGGAAGGTGTTGATCTGAAAGCCTATGCCGATAGTCTGATAACCCGTTATTGTAACACCGCGCTCAAACACCGTACCTGGCAGATTGCCATGGACGGCACCATGAAATTGCCTCAACGCATGCTGGATTCCGTACGCTGGCATCTTGCCCACGGTGGTTCGTTTGAGTGTCTGGCACTGGGTGTCGCGGGCTGGATGCGCTACGTCGGCGGGCTGGATGACACGGGAACAGCCATTGAGATTAAAGACCCGATGGCAAAACAGCTGGCAGAGATTGTGGCCGCTACCGCTGACGGCGAAGCCCGCGTCAGCGCCCTGCTGGCATTAAACTCAGTGTTTGGCGAACAGTTGCCACAAAGCACGGCGGCGGTAAACGCCATTCAGCAGGCCTATGCCAGCCTGCAAGAAGTTGGCGCTAAAAAGAGCGTCGCCCGTCTGGTGGGTTAACGCGGTTATTCACGCGCAGAAACGGGAAGGCTGCCGGTGGCGGCCTTTTTTACGCCTTCTTTTACTCCTTCAATGCAGCAGGTATAGATTCAAACAGGTAACCGTCGAACGCCGGATCTTCAGCATCAGAGACTTCCAGCAGCATCGTTTTTACGTTTTCCAGATGCTGCCACATGGCCTGTTTGGCCGCTTTCGGATCACGTCTTAAAACTGCCTGCAGGATTTTCTGGTGATCCAGCAACCATTGCTGGTCGTGTCCACCTTTCCCTACGTGCTGCTGAATCCCCTGCCACATCGGGCTGCGTTTACGGGTTTGCCATAAATCCACCACCATATTGGCCAGCACGCTATTTTGCGAAGCCTGAGCCAGTAACGTATGGAATAACTCGTCGGCGGTTTCGTCCGCTTCGCCGCGTTCAATAAATCCACGCTCCAGTTCGATGGCGTCACGCATTTTTAGAATATCGGCCTTGGTAGCCTGCATCGCCGCGAACGCGGCGACTTCGCTTTCCAGCAGTTGCCTTGCCTGCAGCAGCTCAAACGGGCCGTAACCGCTGTCTTCACGAAATAGATTGGCTTCGGGCTGGCGGGTAAGCACATAAACTCCCGAGCCTTTACGTACCTCGACCACTTTCTCCAGTTCCAGCATGATCAATGCTTCTCGCACGACGCTGCGGCTAACCGAAAAGGTTTCAGCAATGTCCCGCTCGGGCGGCAGGCGATCGCCAGCCTGATAGTCACCCGCCTCTATTGCGCTGCGTAAATTCCCGCCGATTTCCTGATAAAGTCGCATCAAGCTGCCCTGAAAGAAGGAATTGGTCAGACAGATTAAGCATGATATTTCTCAGCTTACCGCCCGAAAAATGAGAGAAAAGTATATCACGGCATCGCAACCGGTTACCGTTGGGGACTGGAAAGTGTCGACGGGGTCAACATTGGATAGGCCAATAAGCATTACGTGTCAGACCATCAATAACGCAGGAAAAAATCCTGCGTTATTGATTAGCTTTACTACTCATTAAAGACCGCAGTTTAATTATAAGAGACGGTCATAATGGCTAAATGAGGATTGTTATTTACGATCTCTGTTTTCACATGCCCCAATGATTTAGGCAGCGTAAAGTCGGGCAGATTGCCCAACGCCAAAGTTTGCGTCTGAACGATATTTTTTCCATCGCGATAACAATGTGTTGTCACATTATTCTGGTTACTATTAATACTGCATGCATCTTCTACAATCGCGCCGTAGAAGTGAATGAGACCGGTTGAAGAACCTGCGGCTGCTTGTGTCATCCCTGAGGTAAAAAGTCCAAAAAACAAGATCATCACTAATCTGCTCATGGTCGCCTCAATATAAGTATTAACCCATTATTAACATTAGAGTAACTTCACTAAAAGACTAGGAATTTTCGCACACAAAAATCAGCATTATCTTAAACGAAAATCACCACTACGTGCTATTCATCGGCACAAAGGTGGATTTTCTTAAGCGCTGACGGCATCTTATTGATGTTATTTTTTATTCCCCAATGCGCAGGAACAAGAAAGGTCAATTAATTCAGCAGGATAGATGCGCACACTAAATGGAGTCTTCGATGACAAAAATCAACCTCATTACCGGTTTTCTCGGCAGCGGCAAAACCACCACCATTCGCCACCTGTTGGCGCAAAAGCCGGAGGGCGAGAAGTGGGCGGTACTGGTTAATGAATTTGGTGAGGTGGGTATTGATGGAGCGCTTCTGGCAGACAGTGGCGCCGTGCTCAAAGAGATACCCGGCGGCTGTATGTGCTGCGTAAACGGGCTGCCCATGCAGGTGGGTCTGAATATGTTATTGCAGCAGGCTAAACCTGACCGCCTGCTGATCGAACCCACCGGATTGGGCCATCCTAAGCAAATTCTTTCTTTATTATCTTCTGAGGTTTACAGCAACTGGCTGACACTCAATGCATCGCTATGCCTGCTGGATGCCCGTAATCTCAGCGATCAACGCACCGTGGAAAATGAAAATTTCCGTGACCAGTTGGCCGCGGCCGACGTGGTGGTGGCAAACAAAGCTGACACCTATTCAGAACTGGACCATCAGGTGCTGGCGGCGTGGCAAAAGCAATGGGCTGCGGGCCGCGACGTGGTGCTCACCTCGAACGGAAGCGTGGATACTGCCCTGCTCGAACGTCCGCGGCTGAATCTGGCGCAACTGCCTGATGGTGCGCATCATCATGCCCACGCCTCAACCCGCGGACTGGCCGCGCTTAGCCTGCCCGGCAACCAGCGCTGGCGGCGGGCGCTAAATCAGGCTGACGGCTATTCGAGCTGCGGCTGGATTTTCGATGCAGATACGGTTTTCGATACCGTGGCGCTGCTCGACTGGGCCCGTCTGGCACCCGTAGAGCGCGTGAAGGGCGTGATGCGTATAAAAGAGGGAACGTTACTGGTTAACAGGCAGGGGCAGGACTTGCGGATTGAAACGCGACCTGTTGCGCCGCTTGACAGCCGGATTGAGCTTATCACCCGCGACGAAGCTCAGTGGAATGCACTGCAATCTTCTTTGTTGAAGATTCGTTTAGGTTAGGCGGCTTAACGTATCGCCCTTCTGTAATACTTAACATTCGCTAAATAACAGGCTTCTAATTATGTGGCGTCGCAATCTCCCCGCAATTTTGCTGCTCAATGTTTTGGGCATTGCGCTTTTTCTGTCGTACTACCTGCCGGCTAACCACGGTTTCTGGTTTCCGATAGATTCCTCTATTTTTTTCTACTTTAATCGTCATCTCGCGACCAATGAGACCTTCCTGCACGTCGTGGCTATCACCAACAACCGCGCGTTTGATGGCATCTCGCTGCTGGCGATGGGGCTGCTCTATTTATCTTTCTATATAAGACGTGATATTGCGGAACGCCGCCGCATGATTATTATCGGTTTTGTCATGCTGCTGACCGCCGTGGTGCTTAATCAGTTAGGGCACCTTCTGCCGGTCAGTCACAAAAGCCCCTCCCTCAGTTTTCCTGACGTAAACCGTGTCAGTCAGCTGATTGGTATTCCGACGAAAGATGCTTCCAGCGACAGCTTCCCAGGCGATCACGGTATGATGCTGATTGTCTTTAGCTGCTTCATGCTGCGCTATCTCGGCAAAGGGGCGTTTGCCGTCGCTATTGCGATCACCATCGTATTTTCATTGCCACGTATCATGATTGGCGCGCACTGGTTTACCGATGTGGCCGTTGGCTCCCTGTCCGTGGTTCTGGTGGGCGCAAGCTGGTGGCTGATGACGCCGGCAAGTGACACTCTGGTCAATTGGCTGGACCGCCATTTGCCCCAATTACGCCGTCACTGAGTCATTTATAAAAAATAATTATTTTTAACACCTATATCAAAATATTATGGCCCGTGCTGCTTTTTGCGCAGTATCGGGCAATTTTTATAGATAATTTATGGTAAAGCATTTGCAGATTATTGCCTGAAAGGCCCGTTATCAGGCAGTTTGACGCCAAAGGCGTACAAATAACCCTCATTGTTTATTACATTAACGCTAACATCACTTTACATCACAATTTCATATAAAAAATCCCATAAAACCTCTCGCAATCCCCTTTTCATTACGGTAATCTCCAATGCGTTTGCATAGAAATGTGGCATAAACGGCTTGATTCCAGAAAAAGTGTGCGCTAACGCACGTTTCCCTGGCCAGGCGTTTGCCGCCTCTGTGCGCGGCAGGTAGTCTCGCTTCGTTTGGCAATTGATAACGATTTAATCGTTAAGGACATCAAGGGATAACAACAACAATGGTCAAGTCTCAACCGTTTATGAGATATATCACGCGGTTAATTCCCGCGATTGGCGCAGCAATTATTCTCTCTGCGTGTAGTGGTACACATTCTTCGAACACAGAAAACGCGCAAACTGATATGCGTGCAGTAAATGACAAAGACGGTCTTCTACTGCAAGCCTCTCAGGATGAATTCGAAGCAATGGTTCGTAGCGTCAACGTAAAATCCAAAATTATGGATCAATATGCTGACTGGAAAGGCGTTCGTTATCGGTTAGGTGGTGACAGCAAGCGTGGTATCGATTGCTCGGCCTTCGTTCAGGTAACATTCCGCGAACAATTTGGTATGGACTTACCTCGTTCAACATATGAACAGGAAGAAAAGGGCAGAAAAATCCAGCGCACTAAATTACGCGCCGGTGATTTGGTTCTGTTCCGTGCAGGCTCTACGGGTCGCCACGTTGGTATTTATTTAGGTAACGATCAGTTTGTTCATGCTTCCACCAGCAACGGTGTGATGATTTCAAATCTGAACGAGACTTACTGGAATACCCGATTCCGTGAAGCAAGACGTGTTTTAGCTAGCGGTGAACATAGCTGATTAAAACATGCACTCTTGTTGTCTTATGCCAAGCGAATAAAAAAACGTCATCTCCGGATGGCGTTTTTTTTTGCTTTATTTCCCTCTTCCATTTTTTAAAAGTCATGCAGTTTAATTAATGACTGCTATTCATTGCGTTACGTTATACTTTAAATTCCGTAACATCATGAGTGAAGGTTGATAAAATGGGGTTGAAATCGGCTCTCACCCACACAGTTTTACCCAGACGCAGTTATCTGATTAAAAGTCTTATTGCCGCCACTCTGCTTTTTTTTGTTTTCAGCGCTGCCACCCTTTACGTTATTGCCTTGAAGAATGAGCAGCAGCAACAACTCATCGGGGCGCGTACCGCCCGGTTCAGCACAACCTATTTGCAAAATCTTACCGATACCATGAAGCGTCTGAGTCAGATGCCACAGAGAAGTTGTGATATGGCTCAAGACCAGCTGAGCCGTGATGCCGCGCTAACACTCGGTGTGCGGGATTTTTTACTGGTACGCGACGGCCTGCTGTATTGCTCATCGGCTACCGGTGAAATGACCCTCGCCGTGGAAGATATCTTCTCAGCAATAGACTGGCATAAACCGTTCGATATACAGCTGGAGCAAGGCACAAGTTTTGTTCCCAACCGGCCGGTCATTACAGTCTGGTATCGCGCCCCCGACTCAGAAGGCAGCGGCGTCCTCGCGACGATTGAACTCACCCTCTCCCCTTATATGCTCTTTGCGCAGAGTGACGAGGGCTATCACGGCTTTGCCCTGATCATTGGCAACACTGCTCTCACTTCTCTGGGCACCACGCTGGTGGCGGTAAAAGATCTGCCCCACTCGCACTATTCTGAAATTAAAGTCGGCAACTATCCCTTTACCCTGCGCCTGTACGCACCGCAGATCACCGGCGAGAATATCCGCTTTACCCTGCTGGCTGCCCTGCTGCTGAGCCTGATGGTCGGAGCGCTGATCTATTTTACGCTGGTAAGCCGCCACAGTCCGGAACGCGAAATTCTGCGGGCGTTAAGGGACGGACAGTTCTTTGTCGAATATCAGCCCGTCATGGAAACCCAGAGCCTGAAAGTTGCCGGGCTTGAAGCCCTGATGCGCTGGCAACATCCGCTCGAGGGACGCATACCGCCTGATATTTTCATCAGCTACGCCGAATCACAGGGCATGATAGTGCCGCTGACGCAGCGCATGATGCAGCTGGCCGCCGCCGACGCCCACCGTCTCAGCCAGGTGATGCCACTTAAAGCTAAATTCGGCATCAATATCTCCCCGCACCACATGGATAAAGTCAGTTTCCGCGACGACGTGATGAATTTCCTCTCCGCCATGCCGGACGACCACTTTCAGATTGTGTTTGAAATTACCGAACGCGGCATGATTGATAATGAAAGCGCCATGCGTGAATTCAACTGGCTGCGCCGTCAGGGGATCGAAATTGCTATCGATGATTTTGGTACCGGTCACAGCGCCCTGATTTATCTTGAGAAATTTACCCTGGATTACCTCAAAATCGACCGCGGATTCGTGATGTCCATCGACCAGAATACCTTAATCGCGCCGGTGCTGGACACCGTGTTAAAGCTGACGGAAGAGCTGAAGCTGAAAACCGTGGCCGAAGGGGTCGAAACAGTTCAACAGGCAGAATATCTGCGTAAGCACGGCGTGACCCTGCTGCAGGGCTATTTGTACAGCGAACCGCTGCCGGTCGAAGAGCTGGTGCGCTTCACACAGGAAGTGAATGGCACAGAGGTCGTAATGGAAGAGTGAGAACGATAGCGCACAATTTTCCCTGCTGACGCTTTTTGTCTTAGACTCTGTTTGAGAGTGTGGTACAACAGCCGAAATCAGCGGGCTTTTGGTAACCGATTCAAACACTTTACCAACGGATCCGCCATCATATATCGGCAGATTTTCACGCAGCCCGCCAGGCATTGCAGCGAAACCCTATCGTTTAGCAGGAGTTCTTCCAGGATGTTTTTGCGACTCGTTACCGCAGCCTTACTGTCAACGCTGAGCCTTTGCGCTCTGGCTGAGACCATTCAGGACAGTTACGCCTTTGCGATTTTGGGTGAACCCAAATACGACGCCAACTTCAGCAATTTTGACTACGTCAATCCGGCGGCGCCCAAGGGCGGCGCTATCCGTCTTGCGGCCATCGGCACCTATGACAACTTCAACCGTTATGCCTCACGAGGTAACGCCGCAGCGCGCACGGATACGCTGTATGACAGCCTGTTTACGACGTCAAGCGATGAGATTGGCAGCTATTATCCCCTGGTGGCAGACTCTGCCCGCTATGACAGCAAATTCCGCTGGGTCGAAGTGGACATTAACCCGCACGCCCGCTTTCACGACGACAGCCCGATCACCGCCAATGACGTCGCCTTCACCTTTAAAAAATTCATGACCGAAGGCGTCCCGCAATTTCGCGTAGTGTACAAAGGCGCAGAAGTGAAAGCCCTTTCGCGCCTGACGGTCAGAATCGTTTTGCCACGCGCCGACAAAGACATGATGCTGGGCCTGCTGGGGCTGCCAATATTGCCGCAGAAGTTCTGGGAAAAACATAAATTCAACGAACCGCTGCCAGTGCCGCCGTTAAGCAGCGGGCCTTACCGCATCAGTGACTACAAGCTGGGGCAGTACGTAACCTATTCACGAGTACCGGATTACTGGGCCGCTAACCTGCCGGTCAACCGCGGGCGCTACAATTTCGACACCATCCGCTATGACTACTATCTTGACGACAACGTTGCTCTGGAAGCGTTTAAGTCGGGCGCGTTCGATTTCCGTATGGAAGGCTCGCCGAAGAACTGGGCTGCGCAGTATCAGGGCGCAAACTTCAGCAAGAATTACATCGTCAAACAAGATCAGGAAAATCAGGCAGCGCAGGATACCCGCTGGCTGGCCTTTAACATTCAAAAAACGCAGTTCAGTGACCGCCGGGTACGCGAAGCTATTACGCTGGCGTTTGACTTCGACTGGATGAATAAAGCGCTCTATTACAGCGCTTACCAACGCGCTGACAGCTATTTCCAGAATACAGACTATATGGCGAAGAATTACCCTGATTCGGCGGAACTCGCTTGGCTGGGGCCGCTTAAAGGCAAAATCCCGGACGAAGTGTTCAGTAAGCTCTATCAACCACCGCGTTCTGACGGCAGCGGTAATGATCGCACCAATCTGCTTAAAGCCACCGCTCTGCTCAAACAGGCAGGCTGGACGGTGAAAAATCAGCAACTGGTCAGCCAAACCACCGGCAAGCCTTTCACCTTTGAACTGTTGCTGCCAAGCGGCGGCAATGCGCAGTACGTCCTGCCTTTCCAGCATAACTTGCAGCGTTTGGGCATCGCGATGTCTATCCGTGAAGTCGACAGCTCGCAGTTTGTCCGCCGTATGCGCCAGCGCGACTACGACATGTTACCGATGGTTTACCCTGCAACGCCTTACCCCAGTGCTGATTTAGAAATCGTCTGGAACAGCAAATATATCGACTCCACCTATAACAAACCGGGCGTAAAAGACCCGGCCGTTGACCAACTGACCGAACAGATCACCGCCCATCAGGGAGAACCCGACACCCTGCTGGCGCTGGGCCATGCGCTGGACCGCGTACTGACCTGGAACATGTATATGATCCCAATGTGGTACAGCAACCACGAGCGCTACGCTTACTGGGACAAATTCTCCATGCCCGCTATTCGTCCTACGAACGGGCTGGAGCTGGATACCTGGTGGTATGACATGAATCGCGCAGCCCGCCTGCCGGCCGAGCGTCGCTGAGGAGCCCGCCGTGAGCCGTTATCTGTTGCGACGTCTGCTGCTGGTGATCCCAACCCTCTGGGCCATCATCACCATTAACTTTTTTATCGTGCAGATTGCCCCCGGCGGCCCGGTGGATCAAGCTATTGCCGCCATTGAAATGGGCCAAAGCAACGGATTACCTGGCAGTGGCGGAGGCAGCGGGACGGGGAAAGCCGCAGCCGGCGTGGCGCAAGTGGGAGACAGCCAGTATCGCGGCGCACGCGGGCTGGATCCGGAAGTTATCGCTGATATCACCCGCCGTTTTGGTTTCGATAAACCGCTGCATGAGCGCTATTTCGATATGCTGTGGAGTTACGTGCGCTTTGATTTCGGCGATAGCCTGTTTCGTGGCGCGTCTGTAATGCAACTGGTGAAAAGCAGTCTGCCGGTCTCTGTCAGCCTTGGTCTCTGGAGCACGCTTATCATCTATCTGGTGTCGGTCCCGCTCGGTATCCGTAAAGCGGTGAAAAACGGCAGCGCATTTGATAACTGGAGCAGCACGCTGATTATCATTGGCTATGCCGTGCCCTCTTTCCTGTTTGCCATTCTGCTTATCGTGCTGTTTACCGGCGGCAGTTATCTTGACTGGTTCCCGCTGCGCGGGCTGACCTCAGCCAACTTCGACCAACTGCCGTGGTATGGGAAAGTCACCGACTACCTGTGGCACATCACGCTGCCGGTGCTGGCCACGGTGATTGGCGGATTCGCCACCCTGACCATGCTGACCAAAAACTCCTTTATGGATGAAGTGCGCAAACAATACGTGGTGACGGCGCGCGCCAAGGGGCTGAGTGAGAAAAAGATCCTCTACCGACACGTTTTCCGCAACGCCATGCTGCTGGTCATCGCCGGTTTTCCGGCTACCTTTATCAGCATGTTCTTCACCGGTTCACTGCTGATCGAAGTGATGTTCTCCCTGCACGGCCTCGGCCTGCTCGGTTATGACGCCATTGTGCAACGTGATTTCCCGGTGATGTTCGGCACGCTGTATATTTTCACCCTGATCGGCCTGCTGCTGAATATCATCAGCGATATCACCTACACGCTGGTCGATCCGCGCATCGACTTCGAGGGCCGCCAGTGATGACAATAAGCCCTCTGAACCAGGCCCGCTGGGCCCGTTTTCGCGCCAATCCACGCGGTTTCTGGTCGCTGTGGATCTTCCTGCTGATGTTCGCCCTGTCGCTGTTATCGAATGTCATTGCCAACGAGAAACCGCTGCTGGTGAATTATCAGGGCCAAATTTATGCACCCTTCCTGTTTAATTACAGCGAAACTACGTTTGGTGGCGAACTGGAAACCCCGGCTGATTATCAGGACCCTTTTGTTATCAGGCAGATTGAGGAGCACGGCTGGGCGGTATGGGCGCCTGTCCGTCAAAGTTTTAATTCAATCAACTTTACGACACAGCAGCCCTTCCCTTCTCCGCCCTCTGCGCAGAACTGGCTCGGCACAGACAGCAGCGGCCACGACGTGCTGGCTCAGCTACTTTATGGTATGCGCATTTCGCTGTTCTTTGGCATCCTGCTGACCCTGCTTTCCTCCCTGATTGGCGTGATCGCCGGCGCAACGCAGGGCTACTACGGCGGGAAAATTGATCTGGTAGGCCAGCGGCTGATTGAAGTGTGGTCCGGTATGCCGACGCTGTTTCTCATCATCATGCTTTCGAGCGTGGTACAGCCAAACTTCTGGTGGCTGCTGCTGATAAGCGTCCTCTCCGGCTGGATGATTCTGGTCGGCGTGGTGCGGGCCGAATTCCTGCGCACCCGCAATTTCGATTACATCCGCGCCGCGCAGGCGATGGGCGTCAGCGACCGCATGATCATGTTGCGCCATATGCTGCCGAATGCGATGGTCGCCACCCTCACCTATCTGCCTTTTATTCTCTGCGGTTCCATTACCACGCTGGCGTCGCTGGATTTTCTCGGCTTCGGCCTGCCGCTCGGTTCGCCGTCGCTTGGCAGCCTGCTGATGGAAGGCAAGAACAATCTGCAGGCGCCGTGGCTCGGCATCAGTACCTTTGTTTTACTCGCCTCCCTGCTCTCTTTGCTGATTTTTATCGGCGAAGCGGTGCGCGATGCTTTTGACCCGGCCTCACAGCCGCAAACCTTTTACCGGAAGAGCCGCTGATATGACCAGTTCACCGCTGTTGAGTATTCAGAATCTGAGCGTGGCCTTTCATCAGGGTGATTTGCGGCATCAGGTGGTCAGTGACGTTTCACTCAATATCGACGCAGGTGAAACACTGGCACTGGTCGGCGAGTCGGGTTCCGGCAAGAGCGTTACGGCGCTCTCGGTTCTGCGCCTGCTGCCTGCGGTGAGTTATCCGCAGGGTGACATCCTGTTTGCCGGTCAGTCGCTGCTGCATGCCTCTGAGAGCCAGTTGCGCAGCGTACGGGGCAACCAGATTTCGATGATTTTTCAGGAGCCGATGGTGTCGCTCAATCCGCTGCATACCATTGAGAAACAGCTGGCAGAAGTGTTGTCGCTGCACCGGGGAATACGCCGTGAGGCGGCGCGGAATGAAATCATCAGTTGCCTCGACCGCGTGGGGATCCGCAATGCGAAATCCCGGCTGGGCGATTTCCCGCATCAGCTTTCCGGCGGTGAACGTCAGCGTGTGATGATCGCGATGGCCGTACTGACGCAGCCGAAATTGCTGATTGCCGATGAACCCACCACGGCGCTGGATGTGTCCGTGCAAGCGCAGATCCTTACATTGCTGGACGAGCTCAAGCAGGAGCTGGGAATGGCGATGCTGTTCATTACCCATAATCTGAAAATTGTGCGACAGCTGGCTGACACCGTGGCGGTCATGCAGCAGGGGCGCCTGGTAGAACAGCAGCTCCGTTGTGCGCTCTTCAGCCAGCCACAGCATGCTTACACGCGGCAGCTTTTACAGGCCGAACCGCAGGGCCGCCCGCAACCCGTAGCCCCCCACCAGCCAGTGCTGCTGGAGGTGAAAAACCTGAGCGTCAGTTTTGCTCAAAAGCGTGGATTATTGCGCCGCACGACCCGTGAAAAACGGGCAGTGGATCAGCTCAGTTTTAGCCTGCGGCGGGGAGAAAGCCTCGGCGTGGTGGGCGAGTCGGGTTCCGGCAAAAGCACAACCGGGCTGGCCCTGCTGCGCCTGCTGAGTTCTCAGGGTGAGATTTTGTTCGACGGCCAGCCGCTGCACCGCTTTAACCGCCGCCAGATGCTGCCTTTTCGCAGCCGGATCCAAGTGGTCTTTCAGGATCCGTTCTCCGCGCTCAATCCGCGCTTTAATGTCACACAGATCATCGCCGAGGGGCTGCTGGTACATCAGAATCTCACTGAACAACAGCGTGAACAGCGGGTGATTGCAGCCATGCAGGAAGTGGGACTTAATCCCGCGACCCGCCACCGTTATCCGGGCGAGTTCTCCGGCGGCCAGCGCCAGCGCATTGCCATAGCACGGGCGCTGATCCTGCAACCTGAACTGCTGATTTTAGATGAGCCCACATCGTCACTGGATAAATCCGTACAGGCGCAGATTCTGGCGATCCTAGCCGATTTACAGCAACGCCTGGGATTGTCCTACCTGTTTATCAGCCACGACCTGCAGGTGGTGCGCACCTTGTGCCATCAGCTGATAGTTTTACGCGAAGGGAAAGTGGTGGAACAAGGCAGCTGCGAGGCGATTTTCAGCGCACCGGCTAATGCCTATACGCAAGAGTTGTTGTCACTCTCGGCGTTAACAACCTGAATGGGAAAAGGGGTTCAGAAGGGATAAAGCGCTGAAACAGTTTCAGCAATCGCTGCACCAGTGTTTTTCAGACGGCACAGCGTGGCGCTTTCATCGTCGCGCTTAACGAACAGGCAAGGCTCACCGTCGCATTCCACCACGGCACTTTCAACCTGAATTTCCTGCAGGCACTCGGTCAGCCGGTGCATCACCTGCCACGCAACATCGCCTTCATGACTCAATAATTTGAGACCAATCAGATTGCTGCCCTCTTCGCTGCCAGGCAGCGGAATCGGTTCAACTTTGATACCAGCAAAACCCGATAACCATCGGTAACTTTGCGGCAAACGATGTACTACCGAAAGTTGGATATTATTCACGTGAATCCCCAGATGATGATTTATTTCAACAAATCATTCACACAAAAACTACATACATACCAAGTTATAGACGATTTACCTTGAATATGCCCGCACGAAGTCAAAAAATACTTAACATATTTGCAACGTTACCGCACAGAGCCCAAAGCCAATCGCCGATTTTATGTCCAGCCCGCCATCATTCTGGGAGCCAGATCTCATTTTGGGTTATTTGTAACCTTTTTCATCTGATATCTCAACCAATTTCATGTATTGACACTACCATTTAGATCCTTTTTGTTTACATTTTAAAAACAAATAAAGCCACTTT
>Ga0105856_1000804_pt1 | contig 14929 bp, 13 predicted proteins | sample OrgsoiDNA_201060_FD_89681 | JGI IMG/M metagenome (GOLD analysis project Ga0105856, IMG submission 89681) | Permafrost soil microbial communities from the Arctic, to analyse light accelerated degradation of dissolved organic matter (DOM) -... | ecosystem: Environmental > Terrestrial > Soil >...
CCAAGGATGCACAGCAAAGCCAAAGCAGAAGCTGAGCGCGCCTTCATCATCCGACCAGCTAACGCGAGCGCCGGCAGCGCGCAATGTGTGCGGATCGCGCCCCGGTTAAAGGCCGAGGTAGGCGGCGCGGATGTTGGCATTGGCGGAGAGCTCGGCCGCCGAACCTTGCAAAGTGACTTTGCCCGTTTCAATCACATAGCCACGGGTGGCGATTTCCAAGGCGGCGAGCAGGTTTTGTTCGACCAGCAGGATGGTCATACCTGAAGTGTGCAGCGAACGGATGACGTCGAACATCTGATCGACCACGATGGGCGCGAGGCCCAGCGACGGCTCGTCGAGCAGCAGCAGCGACGGCTCGGACATCAGCGCGCGGCCGATGGCGCACATCTGCTGCTCTCCGCCGGAAAGGCTGCCGGCCATCTGCGACCGCCGCTCGAGCAGGCGGGGAAAGAGCTTGTTCACGCGGTCGAGCCCGGCCGCGGCGTTCTTTCGCGCTCGCTCGTGATAGGCGCCCAACTCCAGATTTTCACGCACGGTCAGCTGCGGCCAGAGCTCGCGGCCTTCCGGGACGAGCGCGATGCCGAGCGCCGTGCGTTCGTTGGCGGGAGTCCTCGACAGCGGCTGCCCTTTGAAGAAGACTTCGCCTTTGCGCGGCGGCAGGACTCCGCAGATGCAGCGCAACGTGGTGGTCTTGCCCGCGCCGTTGGAGCCCAGCAGCGTGACGATCTCGCCTTCGCGAACCTCCAGCGAGAGCTCGCTGAGCACGCCCACGTCCCCATAGGCAGCGTCGATTGCGCGCACCTCCAATAAAGGCTCACCCGGCATTGGCGCGCGCCTTTCCCAGATATGCGGCGATCACTTCCGGGTGCTGCACTACTTCTTGCGGCTTGCCTTCCGCGATGAGCTTGCCCGCGTCGAGCACCACCACGTATTCGCACAGCCGCATCACCGCCGGCATCACGTGCTCGGTCATGACGATCGATACTTTGCGCTCGTCGCGGGCGCGCAGGATGAGCGTCCCCATCTCCTGCGCTTCGGCGGGATTCACGCCGGCGATCACTTCATCCAGCAGCAATACTTTTGGGGCGCAGGAGAGAGCACGCGCCATCTCCAGCCGCTTGCGTCCCGCCAGCGTCAGCGCGGCAGGCTTGTCATTGCCGCGTGCATCCAGGCCCGCGAACTTCAACATCTCGCGGGCCAGCGCCAGGGCGCCTCTATGATCCAGCTGCGAGCATTGCACCGCCGCCACCGTGCAATTCTCCAAGAGCGTCAGGTGCGCGAACGGCCGCACGATCTGGTGGGTGCGGACGACGCCGGCGCGAGCGGCGCGGAAGGCGGGGATGCCGGTCAGCTCTCGATCGCCGAGAAAGACGCGGCCCTCGGTGGGCGGCGTCGAACCCGCGAGCATGGCGAAGCAGGTGCTCTTGCCGGCGCCGTTCGGCCCGATCAGACCAAGGATCTGGCCTTCCTGCAGCCTGAAGCTGACGCCATCCACCGCGCGTAGGCCGCCGTAGCGCTTGACGAGTCCCTCGGCGCGAATCACGGCCGCTCCCCAATCGGCTTGCGCAATACCCGCATCCCCAGGCCAACCAGACCCAACGGCTCGAACAAGATGACGAGAATCAAGGAGATCCCGAACAGCCCGAGATACAACTGCGGATAGTAGGCGAGGAGCGATTCCTTCAAGACCACGAAGACCATCGCGCCCAACACCGGCCCGGCAATGGTTCCAATTCCGCCGATGACGCCCATCAAGACGAAGGAGATGGAACGGTCGAAGCCGAACATATCGCCCGGCTCGATGAAGCCGGCATAAGAGGCATAGAAGCCGCCGCAAATGCCCATGGTCAGGCCGGAGAGGAAGAGCACCAGATCCTGCAACCGCGAGCTGGAGACGCCGACGTCGGCGGCGGCGTCGACGTCGCTCTTGATCGCCAATAAAGAAAGTCCCAACGGCGATTTGCGCAAGGCATAGGAAGCCATCAGCGCCAGGACCGCGAGACCCAAGGCATACCAATAGAGCTGGTGCTTCAAGTCGATGTCCACCGGGATGGAGAGGCCCGACGAGCCTCCGGTCAACCAGGACCAATAAGTGCAAATCAGGCGAGTTGCTTCGCCTACGCCGATGGTGGCGATGGAGAAATAAGGGCCGCGCAAGCGCAGCGTCGGGTGTCCCCAGATCAAGGCATAGGATCCGGCGATGACACCGCCGCCCAGCCAGCCAATCAGCATGGGAAAGTGGGCCGACATCTGCAGCCGCGCCGCGACGAAGCCGCCCACGCCGAACATGGCCGCGTGCCCGAAGCTCACCTGTCCGAGCAAACCGCCCAGCCAGTTCCAGGCCAAGGCGGCAGTCACGATCAGCAGCGTGAAGGTGATCTGGTTGTGCCAATAGTAGTTGTCGTGAATGAACGGAAGGAGCGCGATCAGCGCCACCACGATGGCGAAACCCGCGAGGTAGATACGCCGCGGCGCCCAGGGAGGAAGCGAGATCATCCGAGGACGCGTTGCCCGAACAAGCCGCCCGGCCGGAGCACCAGCACGAGGACGAGGAGGACGAAACCAACCGCAGCGGTCAGATAGGAAGGCAGCAGCAAGATGGCGAAGACCTCGACCGAGGCGAGAATGAGCGCGGCGATGGCGGTGCCGGCGACGCTGCCCAGTCCGCCGAGCACGACCACGACGAAGCTCTTCAGAAGCTCGGTCGCGCCGAAGCCCGGGTTGAAGGAGAAGAGAGTCGCTCCCAGCACTCCCGCCACCGCCGCGAGCGCGGTCCCCAGGCCGAAGGTGAACGAATAAACCTGCTCCACCGGAATTCCCACCAGCGTGCAACTGTCGGGATTCTGCGCCACCGCGCGAATGGCCTTGCCGAGATAGGTTCTGGTGAGGAGGAAATGCAGTCCGGCAAGAATGACGAGGGCCACCGCGAACACCGCCAGCCGGTTCCAGGACAGATAGGCGGAGCCAATGTGGAACGAATGGGTCGAATAAGAGGTGCGGATCGTCTGATCGTTGCCGGTGAAGAGCAGATAGGCGGCGTTGCGCAAGAGCAGCCACACCGCGAAGAGGAGCAAGAGCGACTGCACGCCGCCGGCAGCGCCGCGCGGCAGCCGCTTCACCAGGAGCTTGTACATACCGATGCCGAAGAAGAATGCAGCCACGGCCACGGGCAGGATGGAGAGATACGGATCCAACCCCAAGCGCTCGTGCAGCCAGAAGGCCGCATAGGCGCCGACCATGATCATGCCGCCGTGTCCGAGGTTCACGATACGCAGCACGCCGTAGATGAGACCGAGCCCGTACGCCATGGTGGCGTACAAGCCCGCGAGCAGGATGGCGGAGACGAACAGGTCGATCACTTGCAGTCCGGGTTCGGCGCGACTCCTTGCGAAGATGCGGACTCTTTCGGCCACACGATGGGCGAGGTTCCGTCGGGCTGGTTCTGCTGCACCACGAAGGGATAGCTGGCCTGCTGCCCGGCCGCGGCGGCGAAGCTGAGCTTGCCGCCGGGAAGGATGCTGTCGGTGTTCAAGGCGGCGAGCGCGGCGCGGACCTTCTCGCGGTCGACCGAGCCGGCCTGCGCGATGCCGAGGAACATCGCGCGGGCCGTTTCATAACCAACCGCCTGATACCACTCGGGAGTGCGGCCGGCGAACTTGGCCTTGAAGAGATCGACGAAGTGCTTGGTGCTGCCGGCCTTGCCGAGCTGCGCGTTCCACCACACCGACGAGAGGATGTACTGCACGTGCTCCTTGCCCAGCGCCTCCGAGGCCTGCTTCTCGCTGCCGCGCGCGCCGTAGCTCTGCACCTTGTGGCAGAGGCCGAGCGTGATGTACTGGCGCTGGATGGCGACGTAGTCGGGCAGGTGCGCGTCGGCGAGGAAGATGTCGACGTTGGCGCTCTTCACCTTGTTGAGCAGGGCGCCGAAGTCCTTGCCGTTCAGCTCGAACGATTCGTCGACGACCATGTCGCAGCAGCCTGGGTGCTTCTTGGCGAAGTCCTGCACGCCCTGGCGGAAGTCCTTACCGTGCGCCGTGTTTTCCCAAAGGACCGCGATCTTGACGTTTTTGGGCAGCTTGCCCGCCGTCTGCTGCGAGTCCACCCACTCCATGATCGCGCCCGACAAGAGCTGCACCGGCGCCAGCAAGCCAAACAGCCACTTGAAGCCGCGCTGGTAGATCTCGATGGCCCCGCCGCCGCCGTTTACATAAGGAACGTGGTTCTGCTCGGCGACGACGCTCTGCGCTTCGACCAGGTGCGACGAGTAGGTACCAAGCAAGAAGCTCACCTTGTCGCTGTTGATCAGGCGATCGGCGAGCGAGGCGGCCGTGGCCTGGGTGCTGGTGTCGTCGAGGAGTTTGAGCTCGACCGGAATCTTCTTGCCGCCGACGCTGACGCCGCCGGCGGCGTTGGCCTCCTCGAAGGCGAGCTCATAGCCCTCCTTATAGAAGCCGCCGGTGCGCGCCTCGCTGCCGGTGAGCGGGAGGGTGGCGCCGATGACGATCGAAGCAGGAAGAGGCGCTGGCGTCGCGTCCGCTCCCGGGGTGGCGGCCTTTCCTTCGGGCGCGCCGGACTTGTTGCAGGCTACGCAGACGCAGGCGATCAGGAGAAAGTTCCGAAGTTTCATGGCGCGTACAGAACGGCATTTTTCGTCAATCTTCAAGTACGGAGAAACCCTCTTTTCGACTAACGCGGTGCGACTAACCGCTCATAACGCACTGCGACTATCCAATACGAAATTAAGGACCACTATCGATTCGCGTACGCGCTTGTGCTACAGCGGTAACCTACGGGTCGCGCCGCAGCGTGGCGAGACGTCAGTCTTGGGGAGATCCATACATGTCCGAAGCGGCTGCGATTCAACCCTCCGGGTCGGTTCAATACGAGAAGCCCGCGGTGATCTGGCAAGTGATTGCCGCATCGGCCGTCGGGACGATGATTGAATGGTATGACTTCTATATCTTCGGCAGCCTCGCGGCCGTGCTCTCGCCGAAGTTCTATCCACCAGGGAACGAATCCTTCGCCTACATCGCCTATCTCGCGACCTTCGCGGTGGGCTTCCTGGTGCGGCCCTTCGGCGCGCTCTTCTTCGGCCGCATCGGCGATCTCGTCGGCCGTAAATACGCCTTCCTCGTCACCTTGGTGATCATCGGCGGCGCCACCGCCGTCGTTGGCCTCTTGCCTAGCTTCGCCACCGCCGGCTGGTTCTCGCCCATCGTCCTCATCCTCCTGCGCGTACTGCAGGGCCTCGCGCTCGGTGGCGAGTACGGCGGCGCGGCGGTCTATGTCGCCGAGCACGTGCCGGACGGACGGCGCGGCTTCTACACCAGCTTCATCCAGATCACGGCGACCCTCGGCCTCTTCGTCTCGCTCGGCGTCATCCTCCTCGTGCAAGGCTCGATGACTCCGGAAGCCTTCAAGGACTACGGCTGGCGCATCCCGTTCCTGGCCTCGATCATCCTCGTCGGCATCTCGCTCTACATCCGTCTGCAGATGAAGGAATCGCCGATCTATACGAAGATCAAGGCCGCCGGCATGACCTCGGCGTCGCCGCTCAAGGAAGCCTTCACCGAGTGGGTCAACCTCAAGCGCGTGCTCGTTTCGCTCTTCGGCGCCACCGCAGGCCAGGGCGTGGTCTGGTACACCGGCCAGTTCTTCGCGCTCTTCTATATGCAGTCGATTTTGAAGATCAACACCAAGACCGCGAACCTGATCATGGCGGCCGCGCTGCTCAGCGCCATGCCGATGTTCGTCTTCTTCGGCTGGCTGTCGGACAAGATCGGCCGCAAGTGGATCATGATGGGCGGCTGCATCCTGGCGGTGATTTGCTATCTCCCCATCTATCACGGCATGCAGGCCGCGGCCGGCAACAACGTCGTCTCGGTGGGCAACGTGCGCAACAAGATCACGGGCGCCATCACGCTCACGCCGCAGACCCTCGACGCGACGGGCGCCAAGGTGGCGGCGAAGGAAGCGGCCAACCCGGACACCACCATGCTGGCCTTCCTGGTGTTCCTGCAGCTGATCTTCGTCTGCATGGTGTACAGCCCGATCGCGGCGTACCTGGTCGAGGCCTTCCCCGCCAAGATCAGATACACGGCGCTGTCGTTGCCGTACCACATAGGCAACGGCGTCTTCGGCGGCATGCTCCCGCTCATCGGCCTCTCGCTCTGCGCCTCGACCACGAACATCTATGCCGGCCTGTACTATCCAATGGGCATCGCGGCCCTCACCTTCGTCTTCGGCTCCATCATGCTGAAGGAGCGCAAAGACGTGCGCATCTGGGACGAAGTAAAGACGTAGCCTTCAGACAATGCGCGAGACCGCACTGACTTCACGGTTCGGTCTCGCCGCACCCATCGCGCTTGCACCCATGGCCGGCGGTCCTTCGACGCCGGCCTTGGCATTTGCGGTCAGCGAAGCCGGCGGATTCGGGCAACTCGCGGGTCAGTACCTTTCGCTCGATAGATTGCGCGCCGACATTCGCGAGGTCCGCGCGCACACGTCGAAACCTTTCGCGGTCAATCTCTTTGCAGACGACGGCGCGCAGGCAACGCCGGAGCAGATCTCGCAAGCCTCGCAGGTGTTGCAGAAGTACCGGACGCAGCTTGGCCTGCCGCCCGCAGCCGGGTTGCCGCGCTCCGTTCCCCTGGGGGAGTCGTTCGCGGTGCTGCTCGAGGAAAAGGTGCCGGCGTTCAGCTTCACCTTTGGCATTCCACCGCGCGCGTTGCTGCAGACTTGCCGCGACCGCGGAATCGTCACCATGGGCACCGCGACTTGCGTCTCCGAAGCGCGCGAGTTGGAACAGGCCGGCGTGGATTTCATCTTCGCGCAAGGCAGCGAGGCGGGAGGCCACCGCGGGACGTTCGATCGCAACAGCGCACCGCCATTGATTGGGACCATGGCGCTGGTTCCGCAAATTGCTTCCGCCGTGCGTACTCCGGTAGTCGCGGCGGGCGGCATCATCGACGGCCGCGGAGTGGTGGCGGCGCTGGCCTTGGGCGCTTGCGGAGCGTCTTTAGGAACCGCATTTCTGCGCTGCCCGGAAGCGGGAACGAGCGCGGCTTATCGCGCTGCCTTGAAAGAGGCGCGCGACGATTCGACGGTCTTGACCCGCGCTTTCTCCGGCCGCTGGGCGCGGGGCCTTGCGAACCGCTTTACGCGGGAGATGCAGGACGCGTTCATTGCTCCTTATGCCGCGCAAAACGGCCTCACGCGCGACCTGCGGCAAGCCTCGGCGAAGGCCGGAGACTCGGGGCTGCTCTCACTCTGGGCAGGGCAAGCCGCGCCGCTCGGCTCGGAGCTACCGGCGGCCGAACTGTTCGCGCGCATCGCCCGCGAGACCGAAGAAGTACTCACGCGCCTCGGCTAAAGCAATCTTAAGGGCGTGAGTGTTTTGCGAGGGCGAAGTCGATGACCTGCGACCCGAGGGAGAGGCCGCTCAGTGCGTCGATTTCTACCAGGCCGGTGGGGCTGGTGACGTTGACCTCGGTGAGCATGCCGCCGATGACGTCGATGCCGACGAACCACAAGCCCAGCTCGATCAGGTCTGGGGCGAGGCGGCGGCAGATCTCGCGGTCCCGCTCTGTAATGACCGACGAGGCGCCGCTACCGCCCGAGGCAAAGTTGGCGCGCAGTTCGCCGCTCGCCGGAACGCGCAGCACCGCGCCGATGGGCTCGCCGCCGAGCAAGATGATGCGTTTGTCGCCTTCGGTCACCGCCGGCAGGTACGCCTGCGCCATGACCGGAACGCGGCCGCCGTGGGTGGCGATTTCCAGAAGCGCGCTGAAGTTCGAATCGGCGCGGCGCACGCGCAAGACTCCCATGCCGCCGTAGCCGTCGAGCGGCTTCACCACGCCGTCGCCGCCGTGAGCTTCGAGAAATTTGCGCAGCCGCGGCAGCTCGCGCGTCACCAGCGTCTCCGGAATCAGCTCCGGATAGCGCAGTGAAAAGAGCTTCTCGTTGGCCGCCCGCAGCCCGCGCGGATGATTGATCCACAGCGGCCCGGGCGAGAGCTCGATCAGCTGCGTGGCCCAGACGTACTCCACGTCGGCCGGCGGATCCTTGCGCAGGAAGACCACGTCCAGGTCAGAGAGCTTCGCATCGCCGTCGTGGAGGACGCGGAAGTGCCTGCCGGCCTCGCGCTGGACCTCGACCGTGCGCATGCGCGAGTGCGTCTGACCGCCCACGGCAAAGAGCCACTCCTGCCGCAGCTCGCGCACTTCCAGGCCGCGCCGCTGGCACTCGAGCATCAGCGCAAAGGTGGAATCATGCTCGACGCGGACAGTGTCGAGCGGGTCCATCAAGAAACCAATCCGCACGACTACTTCGCTTTCCGGGCCAGGAAGAGCGCGCCCAGCGGCGGCAGCGTCAGCTCCAGCGACTGCGACCGTCCGTGGCTGGCAATCGGCTGCGAGTGGGCTGCGCCAAAATTCCCCACGCCGCTGCCGCCATAAATGGAAGCATCGCTGTTCAAGAGCTCGGTCCACTCGCCGGACAGCGGCACTCCCACGCGATATCCCGCGCGCATGACCGGCGTGTAGTTGAGCACCGCCACCACGCAGTTACCCTTCTTGTCTTTACGCAGGTAGCTGGCGACGCTTTGGTTGGAGTCGTTGGCGTCGATCCATTCGAAGCCCGCAGCGTCGGTATCCAATTCGTGCAAGGCGGGCTGCGTGCGAATCAAGGCATTCAAATCGGCGACCAGGCGCTGCAGGCCGGCGTGTTTTGCATCGGCCGTCAAATGCCAGTCCAGGCTCGCTTCGTGGCTCCACTCCTTGCGCTGCCCGAACTCGCAGCCCATGAAAATGAGTTTTTTCCCCGGCAAGGACCATTGGTTGCAATAGAGCAGCCGCAAGTTCGCGCGCTGCTGCCATTCGTCGCCGTTCATCTTCTCGAGCAGCGAGCCTTTGCCGTGCACGACCTCGTCATGACTCAAGGGCAGGACGAAGTTCTCGTGGAAGGCATAGAGCCCGCGAAAGGTCAGACCACTGTGATGGTAGCGGCGGTGGATCGGATCGAGCTTCAAATAAGCGAGCGTGTCGTGCATCCAGCCCATGTCCCACTTGAAGCCGAAGCCGAGGCCGCCCAGATATAAGGGCCGCGAGACGCCGGGCCAGGAGGTCGATTCCTCAGCATAGGTTTGGGCGCCGTTCTCCCGGCCGAACACTTCCTGATTGAGCCTTTGCAGAAAGCTGATGGCGCCCAGGTTCTCGCGGCCGCCGTGCTGGTTGGGAATCCATTCGCCCTGCTTGCGCGAGTAATCGAGGTAGAGCATCGAGGCCACGGCGTCCACGCGCAATCCATCGGCGTGATAGCGGTCCAGCCAGAACATGCCGCTCGAGAGCAGGAAGCTGCGCACTTCGTGGCGTTCGTAGTTGAAGATGCTGCTCTTCCAATCGGGGTGGAAACCCTGGCGCGGATCGGCGTGTTCGTACAACGCCGTGCCGTCGAAGTTGTGCAGGCCGATCTCGTCGGTGGGAAAGTGGGACGGGACCCAATCGAGAATGACGCCGATGCCGGCCTGGTGCAGCTGGTCGATCAGATACATCAAATCCTGCGGCGTTCCGTAACGGCTGGTGGGCGCGAAATAGCCAGTCGTTTGATAACCCCAGGAGCCGTAGAAGGGATGCTCCATCAAAGGCATGAACTCGACGTGGGAGAAGTTCAAATCCTTCAGGTATTGGCAGAGCGGCGCGGCCATCTCGCGATAGGTCAGCGGCCGGTGGCTCTCGCCGGGCACGCGCCGCCAGGAGCCGAAGTGCAACTCATAGATGGAGATCGGCGCGTCCAAGGCGCTGCGCCTGGCGCGGCCGGCCATCCAGCGCGAGTCGCCCCAGCGATACTGCAAATCCCAGACCACCGAAGCGGTCTTGGGCGGCGTCTCGGCGTGAAAGGCGAGCGGGTCTGCCTTGTCGACGCGGAAGCCGTTCTGTCCTTCGATGTGGAACTTGTACTTGTGGCCTTTGCCGACGCCGTTGATGAAACCTTCCCAGATTCCCGAGGAGCCGCGCAGCTGCAGCCCCTGGCTGCCGTTGTCCCAACCGTTCCAGTCGCCGATGACGGTGACGCCGTTCGCATTGGGAGCCCAAACCGCGAAGTGCGTGCCGCCCTCTACCAGATGGGCGCCGAGATGATCGTAGAGCCGAAGGTGGGAGCCTTCGTTGAAGAGATGAAGGTCGCCGTCCGAGAGCAGGGAAGCCATGCGGTCAGATACACATACCGGACGAAATGTGCAGCAGCCCGCCGGGTTCATTGACAACTCGCTTGCAAGACGGCCGGGCTAGCGAAGAGCGCGGAACCAGGCGGCAAGCGGCGCGGCGAAGGCCGCCAGGCCGAACGAGATCTGCAGCAGACGGCTGCGCAGTGGCGGCAGGAGCGAGGCGAGATAACCGAGCAAGAGACCGCAGGCAAAGCCGCACAAATGACCGGCCAGATCGGCGCGTTTGCCGGTGCCGAGAAAGCCGAGCAACGCGACAGCCCCCGCCAGCTGCAGCGCGCGCCGGCCGGGCAGGAGCGCGAGCGCGCCCAGAGCGGCAAAGACCGCGGTCGATGCGCCCACCGAGACGAAATCGCGCCGGACCAGCTCTGCCGCGAAGGCCGTCCCCAGCACGCCTGCAACGAGAGTCAGCAGCAGCGCAATGCCAGTCCCCAACCGGCGCGCCAGCAGCGCCAGGAAGACGCCGCCGATGAGCGCATTGCCCGCGGCGTGACCGGCATCGGCATGCAAGGTCAGCGCGGTCACGGCGCGCCACCACTCGCCCTGAATGAACAGGGCGGCATCCGCGCTGCCGCGAACGAACCATGCTTCGCTCGACTGCGGACCGGTCCACATCTGGAACAGGACCAGCGGAAGGCCAAAGATTACCGACGCCAGAACGCCATTGGCAACAGGCTGGACCTCGACCGTAGCTGGCTTCGGCTCGTTCTCGAGTTCGAAAGCCAGCAGCACGGCAGTCGCCCGCTCGCCGGCGTCGTCCGCGACCAGAAGCGCCCACTGCTCCTCACCCACCGACCGCAGCTCGTGCGGCACGTTTTCCTGATCGAGGACGAGCGAGAGGTCCATGGCCCGCCGGAAATCGCTGACGATGCGCAAAATCACGGGGCGGGAGGAGCGGGCTTTGCCTGCGACGGGCGGAGCGCGAATGCGCGGAGCATTGGAGGCGGGCATCGCACGGCCCCCCGCGCGGCACAAGCAGCCTGTGATAGGAAGCGCGGCCATGGGCGCCATCGACGCGAAGCAGGCTTCCTGGTCCTCGGACCAGATCTGGGAAAGCGAGATCGTTCCGCAGCTGACGGAGTACATCCGCATCCCCAACAAATCGCCGGGCTACGAGCCGAACTGGCAGGCGAACATGGACAAGGCGGTCGCGCTCATCGAGGCCTGGTGCCGCAAGCAGGACGTCCGCGGGCTGCAGGTGGAAGTGGTGCGGCTCAAAGGGCGGACGCCGGTCATCTTCATGGAGATCCCGGGCGAGACCGCGGACACCGTGTTGCTCTACGGGCACCTCGACAAGCAGCCGGAGATGACTGGCTGGCGCGAGGGACTGTCACCTTGGACGCCGGTGCGCGAGGGAGACAAGCTCTACGGACGCGGCGCTGCCGACGACGGCTATTCGTCTTTTGCATCGCTCGCGGCCTTGCGGCTCTTGCAGCAGCAGAAGGTGCCGCACGCGAGCTGCGTCGTTCTGATCGAGGCTTGCGAAGAGAGCGGCTCCACCGACCTGCCCGCCTATATCGAGCATCTGGCGGTGCGCATTGGCAGCCCGTCTTTCGTGGTCTGTCTCGACTCCGGCTGCGGCAACTACGATCAGCTGTGGATGACCACCTCGCTGCGAGGCCTTCTGGGCGGCACCTTGCGGGTGGACATTCTCACCGAAGGCGTGCACTCGGGCGATGCCAGCGGCATCGTGCCTTCGTCGTTCCGAATCTTGAGGCAATTGCTCGCGCGGCTCGACGATCCGGACACCGGCAAGATTCGCCTCGAAGGGCTGCACGTGCCGGTGCCGCCCGAGCGGCTAGAGCAGGCGAAGCTGACGGCTTCGGTGCTGGGCGACGAGGTGTTCAACAAGTTCCCCTTCGTGCCGGGCGCAATCCCGGTCTCGACCGATCGCCTGGAGCTGATCTTGAACCGCACCTGGCGGCCCACGCTCTCCGTCACCGGCGTGGAAGGACTTCCGCCGCTGGGCAGCGCGGGCAGCGTCTTGCGGCCCTTCACTTCGGTGAAGCTGTCGGTGCGCATTCCGCCGCGCCTCGACCCGGCCAAGGCGATGAATCTTTTGAAGGAGACGCTGGAGAAGGACCCGCCCTACGGCAGCAAGGTCACCTTCGACGGCGACAAATACGCCCCGGGCTGGGACGCGCCGCCGCTCGCGCCGTGGCTCTCGAAGGCCATCGACAAGGCCTCTCGCGCCTACTTCGGCAAGCCGGCGATGGCCATGGGCGAAGGCGGCACCATTCCCTTCATGGGAATGCTCGGCGAGAAGTTTCCCGAGGCGCAGTTCCTCATCACCGGCGTCCTCGGGCCGAGCTCGAATGCGCACGGTCCCAACGAGTTTCTCCACATTCCGACCGGCAAGCGGCTCACGGCCTGCGTCGCGAGCGTGATCGCGGACCACTTCAACCGGTGAGATTCTTGTGACTCGCTGGGGGCCGCATCCGCTGACGCTGCGGCAGTTGCAGTACGTGCTCGCGGTGCGCCTGCGCCAGCGGATGGCGCTGGGGCAGTCCGGCCACGCAGCTCAGCTGCTGTCGGCCGGCCCCCGCGACGGGCGCACGCTCCGTCTGGTCCCACTTCCGGCATCATGCTACCGATTCGTGCGACCCCGGAAGAGCCATGCGTGACACGAGCCCCAAGCAGCAGGACGACTACTACGCGCGCCTCAAGCGGCTCACCCCCGAGCAACGCCTGCGCCTCGCCGCGCGCCTGACCACTGCCGTCCGCCGTCTTGCCGAGACGGGTATCCGCGAGCGCCACCCGCTGGCCACGGACGCGGAAGTGCGCGTGCGCCTCGCCGTCCGCCTGTACGGCCGCGCCGCCGGACAGCGCCTGTTCGGCATGAACGCGGTCCCACCCGATGCCATCTGCAGGGCGAGCCTCGATCGACCAACGACATCGATTTCGTCAGCACGCTGGCTGTCGCGGAGATCCCAGAGTTTGCGGCCGCGCTCGGCGAGGAGTTCGACGTCGACGAAGCCGCGCTCGCCGAATCCATCCGGACGCTCGGATCGTGGAACATCTACTTCCTGCCGTGGATGACGAAGATCGATCTGTTCACCCTCGACGCTTCGGATGCGTTGAGGAGCACGCAACTCTCCCGGGCTGTTCCCGCGCGCATAGGAGAGCGCGCCGGGAGGCCCAGGCCCACCCGGCGCGTTGAGCTCCGGCGAACGCCCGGACACCGTGGCCGCTCTGCGAGCATGAACGCATGATCGCCGCCCTGCACTCCGGGCGCGAGCTGACGCGCGCCGACGTCGCCTCCCTGCTCGGGGTGCGCCTCGCCGCCGCCGACCGGCAGCTCGACGGGATCCAGCTACCAGACCGGCATGCACGACCTGGTGCACTACGTCAGCCGCGACGCGCTCCACCCGGAGCGGTTCCAGGACTCGCGGCGGCAGTTCGTCTTCCTCGTCTGCGGCGGCGAAAAGGCCGTACCCGAAAAGCAGGATTTGCTCGACGAGGTGGTCGACGCCCTGCAGCGGCGCCGCGGATTGCGGATCAAATACCGCGGCTTCGACGGCCGACAAGGACAGCTACGATCCGGAGCGCGTCTTCGCCGACAGCTTCGGCATCAGCGTGGAGAAGAAATATCCGGTCCAGCGCGTCGAGGTGAGCCTCTCGCCGAACCGCCCCGAGCTCATCGCCTGGATCCTCGGCTTCGGGCCTGACGTCCGGATCATCGAGCCGCAGGCGCTGCGAGTGCGGATCGCCCGCCTGGCGCAGCAGATGGCGAAGGTCCACCGCGAGCGATGACCGCCTCAACACCATCGACTTCGACTTCGACGACGACGGCCTGAACGTGCCGGTGAAGAAGAAGCCGAGCCTCGTTGAAATCCTGGCCTACAAAGACAGCTGGCGCCAGGGGCTCGAACGGGCAGCATTTACGTTCATCTCGATTGGCATACCGTTCATTACGTGAAGATCGCAATGGACGAAGTATTCGGATATGGAAAAGGTGCAGGACGCCCAGCGGGCAATGGACCCGAACGCTCAGGTCTGCGGCGGCGTCCCGGCGAACTGCACCTCCGGCAGGTAACTGCGAGTCATTACCTTCGGGAGCCGCCGCGCATCAGGTGTTGGACGGCTTCCAACAAGCCGTCTTGGGTCAGGCGGAACATGGGGAAGATGGTGCGGATGGTTTCGGCGGTGCCGTACCAGGTGTTTTGCGGCTCGGCGTTGAGCCAGGCCGAATGCTTGAAGTGTTGCGCGAGGTGCATCAGCCAGGCGACGCCGGGCGCACCGGAGTCGTCGCGATAGCTCCAGCGCGAGCCGCTCGATTGCAGCTCCCACGGGCTCATCAGTGCGTCGCCCACGACGACCAGTCGCCAGGATGGATCGCACTGCTGCAAGAGCTGCACGACGTCGATTCCCTCGTTCAATGCGGACGAATTGTACAATTGCCCATAGACGCAGTTGTGGAAATACAAAGTACGCAGTTCTTTGAATTGCGTGGCGCGCCTTGCCGCGGAGAAGAGCCGTTCCGACACTTCCGCGTGCGGGTCCATCGAGCCGCCCACGTCCAATAAAAGCAATACGCGCAGGTTCGAGCGGCGCGGCGGACGTAAAGACAGTTCGAGCTCGCCGGCGTTGCGGGCGGTCTTGTCGATGGTGCCTTCGATGTCCAACTCGTCGAGAGCGCCTTCACGGACATAAGCCCGCAGGCGGCGCAAGACGACTTCGATCTGACGCGTATCGAGCGTGACGTCCGAG
>Ga0105856_1000807_pt1 | contig 14920 bp, 13 predicted proteins | sample OrgsoiDNA_201060_FD_89681 | JGI IMG/M metagenome (GOLD analysis project Ga0105856, IMG submission 89681) | Permafrost soil microbial communities from the Arctic, to analyse light accelerated degradation of dissolved organic matter (DOM) -... | ecosystem: Environmental > Terrestrial > Soil >...
GCCCCAGGACGGAAAGTTGAACGCGTTGATAAAGAGCGCGACGCCACGTGTGGGCGTCAACATGTGCTGCGATTTAAAACTCTGGTCGTTGCTAAGACTCACGGGCGAGCCATCACGCAGCGCGTGCAAGTCGCCCAGCGTGGCGCCCAGTTTCGCGTAATAAGAAAGCGTGAAAATGCCGCCGTCGATATCGACCGCCGAATCGTTCTTCGTCGTTCCCGAATTCGCGAGCGAAATGGCGTAGTAGTCGTCACGTCGTGCTTGCAGCAGCTTCGCGACCTCCGAAAGCAGCGCGGCACGAGCGGCGTAGGTCAGGCCGCGCAATGCCGCACCGCCGGACGTGCGCGCGTAGTCAAAGGCCGCGCGGAGATCGAGACCATCGCTGGAAACGCGCACCAGCGCTTCTCCCGTGACCGGATCGGTGAGCGTCGTACCGTTGCCGTTGCCCGCGACCCATTCGCCCGCGACGTAGTTTCTTAATAGTTCGGCCATTCAAAAGCCCTTCGTGGTCGTTGCTTGATTTGATGTAAACCGAGGCATCCGCTCAGGCCGCGTGTTTCGTGAATTCGATCGCACCCTCGGGCAACAGATAAAGCACGAGCGCGTCGCCACCGGCTACGGTCGGCCGATGTGCGCTGCCGGGACCGTACACGCACCAGCCGGCGGCATGGCCGTCGAACGTCGCCCCTTCGGTCAGCGGCACGATCAGGTCGATCTCGCCGTTCGGATGCACATGGTGGGGACCAGCGATATTGTTCATCTGCACGACATCGACGGAAAAACCGTGGGTATCGGGCAAGGCCTTGAAGATGCGCCCGTAACGAATCCCGGCCGCTTCGCGCTCGGCAAGCCAGCCGTCGTGCACGCCGGTGCGGCACGCGCTCGCGAGTTCGGTGTATCCCTTACTGCCTGCCGCATACTCGGTGTTCAGCCACGTTTCAAGCTCTGCATCGAGCGCCCGGGACGCGATTCTTGCCGTCACGCGCGCAATAAGGCCCTGGAACTCGCTGGGGGACATGCGTATCTCCGTCGCGCTAAAGCGCTGTTGGCCGCGCCGATCTCCGCGAATTCGCAGCGACGGGACAGCCTTCTTCGTACTGGGTGCATTAAACTTAGCTTGCAACACATTGCATGTCAAGCACTATAGTACATTTACGTATCCTACTGAGAGTTATGTATATGAAGCAAACCGCCGTTTTGCAGCCAATTGAGGGCGGAGATCCCGGTGCGGACGTCGAAAAAGGGCGCGAGGGCCGCGATCCTTTCCTCGTCGGGATGGGGGAGCGCGTTCGGTTGATGCGGGCGCGTCGCGGACTGACGAGAAAAGCGTTGGCGAAAGAGGCTGATGTGTCAGAGCGATATCTGGCGAACCTGGAATCGGGTGTCGGCAATGCTTCCGTGCTGTTTCTCCGGCAGTTGATGAAAGCATTAAATTGCACCTTGGCGGAAATCGTGGGAGACGAAACCACGTTGACGCCCGACTGGCTGCGCATCCGGGAATTGCTGAGCGGCCGTGATCACGACACCCTCAAGCGGGCGCGCATAGCGCTGGAAGAGATGCTCGCCACGGCCCCGCAGGACCCTCACCGGATGGAAAGAATTGCGCTGATCGGCTTGCGCGGCGCGGGTAAATCGACGCTCGGCCGCATGCTGGCCGACGAACTGAAAGTGCCGTTCGTCGAGATCAACCGCGTGATCGCGCAACTGGCCGGCTGCCCGCCGTCGGAGATTCACGCGCTATATGGAGCAACGGCTTATCGTCGATACGAGCATCGCGCGCTCGAGGCGGTGATCCAGGAGCATCCGCGTGCGGTGATTGCGTCGCCGGGTGGCCTGGTGTCCGAGCCGGCTACCCTGAACGCGCTGCTGACGCACTGTTTTACGGTATGGCTCCAGGCCACGCCCGAGGACCACATGCGTCGTGTGGTGGCGCAGGGGGATCTGCGGCCGATGTCGGGTAACAAGGAATCCATGGATGACCTGAAGCGTATCCTGGCCGGGCGCAGCGAGCTGTACGGCCGCGCCGACATGACCTTCGATACCAGCGGCAAGTCGCTGGCGGAATGCTATTTATCGCTGCGAGACCGGTTGGCGGCGCGACTCGCATCCGAATAGCGGCCGTCCTGCCTCCGCATTAACCCGGTAAGAGCATTAAAATGCTTGCTGCGACCTGTATGATGCACTATCGTACACAAATCATATCCAATGTACGAAGGAGACATCCATGGCAGTCGCGCAATCAGTGGAGCAGACAGGCGTCAACGGCACGGCCTCCGCAGGCCAATCGGCCACAACCGCACTACAGGCAGAAACCGTTGCGGCGCCCGCTGGCCAGCGCGTCGATTACCGCACGGAGCCCGGCCGTTACAAACACTGGTCGCTGACGTTCGACGGCGCAGTGGCGACGCTCGGCATCAATATTGCCGAAGACGGCGGTATTCGTGATGGTTACAAGCTGAAACTCAACTCGTACGATCTGGGTGTCGATATCGAATTGCACGACGCTTTGCAGCGCGTGCGTTTCGAGCACCCGGAAGTGCGCACGGTCGTGGTGACGAGTCTCAAGGACCGTGTGTTCTGCTCGGGCGCCAACATCTTCATGCTCGGTCTTTCATCGCATGCGTGGAAGGTCAACTTCTGCAAGTTCACCAACGAGACGCGCAACGGTATAGAAGATACGTCGCGCCACTCGGGGATCAAATTCCTCGCAGCGGTCAACGGCGCGTGCGCCGGCGGCGGATATGAAATGGCGCTCGCGTGCGATGAAATCTATCTGGTCGACGACCGCTCTTCGTCCGTCGCGTTGCCCGAAGTGCCGCTGCTGGGTGTGCTGCCCGGCACCGGCGGTCTCACTCGTGTAACCGATAAACGCAAGGTCCGCCACGACCGCGCCGATATCTTCTGCACCATTGTTGAAGGGGTGCGCGGCGAGCGCGCGAAGCAGTGGCGTCTGGTCGATGAAGTCGTGAAGCCGAACGTATTCAAGGAAACGGTGCACGCCCGTGCGCTGGAACTGGCCGCGCAAAGCGACCGGCCGGCCGGAGCGCAAGGCATTGCCCTGACGCGTATCGAGCGCACGGATCGTGTAGATGGCCTGAGCTATGCGACTGTCGATATCAGCATCGACCGAGCCCGCCGTACCGCAACCTTTACCGCGAAAGCGCCGTCGGCGAATCCGCAGTCAAACATAGACGAAATTGTCGCGGCAGGCGCCAATTGGTGGCCCCTGCAGTTCGCCCGCGAACTCGACGACGCCATCCTGTGCATGCGCACGAACGAACTCGACATCGGCACCTGGATCTTCAAGACAGAAGGCGACGCACGCACGCTGCTCGCCGCCGACGCGACACTACTCGAGCATCGCGATCACTGGTTCGTGCGCGAAACCATCGGCATGTTGCGCCGCACGCTGGCACGTATTGATGTCTCGTCGCGCACGCTGTTTGCGCTGATCGAGCCGGGTTCATGCTTCGCCGGAACCTTCGCCGAACTCGCGTTTGCTTGCGACCGCAGCTACATGGCCGCATTGCCGAGCAACGAGGAAGAGGAACCGGTGCTGACGCTCTCGGAAGCGAACTTTGGCCTCTATCCGATGATCACCGGCCAGTCGCGCCTCGGCCGCCGTTTCTATGACGAAACAGAGCCCATGAATGCCGCACGCCAGCAGATCGGACAGCGAGTCAAGCCGGTCGAGGCGGAGCGTCTCGGACTGGTTACCGCGTCGCCGGATGACATTGACTGGGCCGACGAGATTCGCATTGCTATTGAAGAACGCGCGGCCATGTCGCCGGATGCGCTCACGGGCCTTGAGGCCAACCTGCGCTTCAACGGCGTTGAGACGATGGAGACGCGCATCTTCGGGCGTTTGTCGGCCTGGCAGAACTGGATCTTCAACCGGCCGAACGCAGTGGGCGAGAAGGGCGCTCTCAAGGTGTACGGCAAGGGCAGCAAGGCGCAGTTCGACCTCAATCGCGTCTGACGCGTCTTGCGTCCCGGCCTCGCACATCAAGCGCTCATCAACGTCAGGGCTTTAAGGAACTAACCATGTCAACGATCAACTACAGCGAAAAGATTCCGAACAACGTCAATCTCGCCGACGACCGCACGCTGCAGCGCGCGCTCGAACAATGGCAGCCGAACTTCCTGTCATGGTGGGGCGACATGGGTCCGGAAGGCTCGCCGAACTACGATGTGTATCTGCGCACGGCGGTGAGCGTGGACGCCGGTGGCTGGGCGCATTTCGATCACGTGAAGATGCCGGACTACAGATGGGGCATTTTTCTCACGCCCGGCATTGCGGACCGGAAAATCAGCTTTGGCGAGCACAAGGGCGAAGCGGCGTGGCAAGAGGTGCCGGGCGAACATCGCGCGAACCTGCGGCGCATTATTGTGACGCAGGGCGATACCGAGCCGGCATCGGTTGAGCAGCAGCGACACCTGGGACTCACGGCGCCGTCGATGTACGACCTGCGTAACCTGTTTCAGGTCAACGTGGAGGAAGGGCGTCATTTGTGGGCGATGGTGTACCTGCTGCATCGCTACTTCGGTCGTGACGGTCGTGAGGAAGCCGAAGCATTACTGGATCGCCGTTCTGGCGACGAAAACAATCCCCGCATTCTCGGTGCGTTTAACGAACGTACGCCGGACTGGCTGGCGTTTTTCATGTTCACCTACTTCACGGATCGCGATGGCAAGTTCCAGTTGTCCGCGCTCGCCGAGTCCGGCTTCGACCCGCTCGCGCGGACGACCAAGTTCATGCTGACGGAAGAAGCGCATCATATGTTCGTGGGCGAATCGGGTGTGTCGCGGGTGATCCAGCGGACCTCGCAGGTCATGAACGAACTGAAGACCGACGATGTCAACAAGATCCGCGCGGCTGGCGTGATCGACCTTGAAACGATCCAGCGCTATCTGAATTTCCACTACTCGGTGACCATCGATTTGTTCGGTGCGGATCATTCGTCGAATGCGGCGACCTTCTATAGCTCGGGCCTCAAGGGCCGCTACGAAGAAACCAAACGTGACGACGATCATCAGTTGAACGGCCAGAGCTACAAGCTGCTCGACGTTCAGGACGGCAAGCTGGTCGAGCGCGAAGTGCCCATGCTCAATGCCATGAACGAAGTGCTGCGTGACGACTACATCAGGGATTCCGTGGCGGGTGTCGGACGCTGGAACAAGGTGCTGGAGAAGGCGGGAATCGACGTTCGTCTGACGGTACCGCACAAGGCGTTCAACCGCCAGATCGGCACCTTTGCCGGTGTGCGCGTGGCGCCGGATGGCAGACTGATCAACGAGAACGAATGGAAAGCGAACGAGGCGAAATGGTTGCCGACGCCGGAAGATCGTGCGTATGTGGCCTCGCTGATGGGCCGCGTGGTTGAGCCGGGCAAGTTCGCCAACTGGATCGCACCGCCGGCGATGGGCATCAATCGCCAGCCCGTCGATTTCGACTACGTGCGTTTCAACTAAGTAAGGCATTCCGCAGGCGCGTCGGGACCGCTAACGGAATGTCGTTGCGGTCCCGGTGCAGATGGAGACAACAATGAACGGTCCAGCCCCCATGGAAGTCCTCAGGCAGCATCTGATCGACCCGGAGATCTGCATTCGCTGCAACACATGCGAAGAGACCTGCCCGGTCGACGCCATTACGCACGACTCAAACAACTATGTCGTCAAGGCTGAGGTCTGCAACGGTTGCATGGCGTGCATTTCACCGTGCCCGACCGGCTCTATCGATAACTGGCGCACGGTGCTGAAGTTGCAGGCGTATAGCATTGAAGAGCAGTTCACCTGGGACGAGCTGCCGGCGCAGAACACCACGGCAAGTGCGGCGCTGGACAACCCCGCTTCGGCCGGCGCCGATACCGACGCAACGGACAACCCCGGCGAAAGTTCGGATGGCATCGACGTGGATACGGTGCGCGGCTCGACGTTGCCCCCCTGGTCGGCGGCTAAACCGTACGTGAATTTGTACACGCACAAGCAGCCGCTGGTTGCGATGGTGGTGGGCAACTACCGGCTTACCGGTGAGTCCACAGAAAGCGATATTCATCACATCGTGCTCGATTTTGGCACCACGCCGTTTCCGGTTGTCGAAGGCCAGTCGATCGGCATCTTGCCGCCCGGCGCATCGAAAGACGGCAAGGCGCATCACGCTCGTCAGTACTCCATCGCGAGCCCACGCGACGGCGAACGCGAGGGTTATAACAACCTGTCACTGACGGTCAAGCGCGTCACGCAGGATCATCGCGGCAATGAAGCGGATGGCGTTTGCTCAAATTATCTGTGTGACTTGAAGAAGGGCGACAAGGTCAATGTGATCGGTCCGTTCGGCAGCACGTTCCTGATGCCGAACCATCCCAACTCGCATTTGCTGATGATCTGCACGGGCACTGGGTCGGCCCCGATGCGTGCAATGACGGAATATCGGCGGCGCAGGCGTTTGAAGGGGGCGACGGGCAAGCTGATGCTGTTTTTCGGCGCCCGGACCAAGGAGGAGTTGCCTTACTTCGGACCGCTCGTGAATCTGCCGAAGGATTTCATCGATACAACCCTCGCGTTTTCACGCACTGCGGGCCAGCCGAAGCGTTACGTCCAGGACGCGATGCGCGAACGCGCGGCGGATGTCGGGCAGATGCTGCGCGACGACAACACATTCATCTATGTGTGCGGGCTCAAGGGGATGGAAGACGGCGTGCTTCAGGCGCTGCAGGATATTGCCGCGCAGAACGGCATTGAATGGGACCCGTTATGGCGGGCGCTCAAGCGGGAAGGGCGCTTGCATCTCGAGACCTATTGACCGCTTGCCGAAGCGCATTGATTTGCCGATCAATCGACGCCCGCTTACGCGGGCGTTTTGCATCGAGGTCCTTCGCTTCCCGCCCAAAGTCGTCAAGATCACTTATTGATTCAGTTCGCAAATCAATAAGGTTAATTGAAAGAATAAATCAAAACTGTTTGCCGGGCGATACTGTCTCAACCCCAAAAACAAGAGACGGAGACAAGATGAACGGACTCGCCTTGACCGGCTGTTTTAGCGCAGGCAAGCCGGTCGCTACGCACGCCACGCCACGCGTCGGCGCCACCAGACCTGCCCAACGAACGTTTGCCCAGGCCGTGCGATTGGCTTGACCCCCGACGAGCCGCGCCCGGCACCTGAAAAGCCCGGCATTTGCAGCCACGCGACCGCCGCGCTTCGCCTCTTGAACACCCGGGGCTGATTCATACCGCCGAGTCTTACCGTACCGAGATCCTTTAGCAGTCGTCATTCGACGCCCGACATCCCCTCGACGAAGGGGCGGGGAACCGCTTTGTATAAAAAAACCTGATGGAGACAACGCGATGAAGAAGAAATGGATTTGTGGCGCCGCGGCATTGGCCATATCGGCGATGACTGCCCCCTGCGCTTACGCGCAGAGCAGCGTCACGCTGTACGGCATTATCGACGCAGGCATTACGTACTTCAGCAATCTGAATGGGCACGGGACCTTCGTGGCGAACGACGGCTCGATCCAGTCGAATCGCTGGGGGTTGCTAGGCAGCGAAGATCTTGGCGGCGGCGCCAAGGCTATTTTCCAGTTGGAGAATGGCTTTAATTTATACAACGGCACAATGGTCCAGTCCGGCGTGTTGTTCAGCCGCCAGGCATGGGTGGGCCTCACCGACACCAGTCATGGCACGCTCACGCTCGGCAAGCAATACGACTTCTTCTGGGACAACCTCACGCAGTTCGCGATGGGGCAGTACGCCGGGCAATACTCCTGGCATCCCGGCGATTTCGACCATCTGGCCGGCACCTTGCACATCAACAACGCGGTCAAGTACAAGTCGCCAACCTATTATGGTTTCTCTTTCGGCGCGCTCTATGCGTTCCCTTCGCAATCCGTCGCGGCCGGGACCGGACGCGTGATCGCGTTCGGCGCACGATACGACGGGGGCCCGTTCCAGGCCGGCGTCGCCTACACCGATACCCATGATCTCGGTCTTAACGCGCCGACCCAGGCGGGTACCACGCTGTTTCCGAACTTGTCGGGGACGCCGGTAGTGGCCTCGAGCGTCAGCACGATCGGCGCGGGTGCGAGCTACCGGTATGGACGCAGCCTCACGCGGCTGCTTTTCACCGATACCCACTTTCGCGTTGCCAACGACAGCGGTTCGATGCCGACCTACGAGATCAACGAGGTCTTCCAGCTGACCCCGGCGACGACCTTGATGGGCGGCTATTGGTACAGCAAACTTGGCGAGCAGAAGTTTCAGAACGGGACGTTACTGCTTGACTATGCGCTGTCCAAGCGAACGGACGTCTACACCAACGCCACCTACTTGCGGGTATCGGGCGGCGCTGCGCCAGTATTTCTCGGCGGTGGCTCGGCACCGGTGTTTTCCAACGGGGTGTATGTCGGCTCGGGGGATTCGTCGACGGCAATCCGGATCGGTATGCGCACGAGGTTCTGAAGCCGACGCATTAACGCGGATGCATTTAAAAGCCGATGCATTAAAGCTGACGCCGCAAAGCGCTTCAAGGAAGGGGCTTTCGTCGAATCGATGACTCTCGATCAACGAAGGCCCTTGGGTTTTGCCGGGTCAGTCGGCCGGCCGTTTGTCGGCGAGCGCCCGCTTGCATTCATCGAGCACGCGCAACACCAGCTCCGATTGGAAGTTGAGGTCGTCGCTATCCAGAATTTCTTCTACGGCGTCGCGAGCCCAATCGGCATCAACGAGTTCCGAGTGGCGCTGGGCGAGGTCGGCTGCAATGGCCGAGAGCTTCGCGATCGCGAGCCATTCAGCTTGGCGCTTATGCCTGTCCAGCCACTTGTGAGCGGCTTGTACGTGGAAAGCCGCCGTGGGCCAGGAACCGTTCAGATAATAGGCGCCGAGGCTCCCGCAGGTAAGCCAGCAGAGCAATTCCACGCGGTCAGTCGGGCTAAGATTGTGGCGTACATCGTTCATGGCGGAGCTCACGAAGATGATTGACGTGTGCCGGACGTTCTGATTCCGGCATGAAAACGATAGCACGCCACGGTGCAATGCGGAATCCTCCATTTTCGCCCGTGTGTTCGCGGGCGAACAGGCTGGGCAGAGAGCTTGGCAGAGCCCGCTGCCGGCTTTTGCGCTGCGGTGCCGGGCAGGGTGCTGAAGCGAGCCACCTTCGTCGACACATGGAGAGGCTCTCGCCTTCATTCGCCTTCATTCGCCGGTGATACGCCTGTTCCGGCCGATGTAACGTCCGCAACGTAACGCCGGGCGACACGCGCATGCTACCGGCGTCGTCGGGCGACGCCTCACGATGCCATCGCCGCAGTGATTTCTCCATAAGACGACTGCAGCCGGTCGATCTTTTCCCGCAGATCGTCGAGCCGATACGTGGCTTTGTTGGCCAGCTCCCGCACGCTTTCCAGCAGATGCTCGCACAAGGCGGAATGCTGGGCCGCCATTGAGTCGAACATCAATGCTTCCGGCCCTTCCGATTGACCCGCTGCTGCCGTGACGTGAGCCGGAAGCGCCGCTCTCTGGGCCGTCCTCAACCGTTCCGTCACCGCGGCGAATTTCTCGACAGGGCCAATGGCCGTTTGAATGGAGGCATCGACTTCATCGAGTGCGGCTTTCAAGTCGAGCGCGTTCTCTTCTATCGACAAGGTTAGTCCTTCCACTTTTTGCGGCGTCATGTAACCGCGCTTGGCGAGGGTCTCACTTGCATTGACAATCGCGGCTGTAATCGCCGATACCGCCACTCGCTCCGTCTCAACACGGCTTTTGAGGTCCGTGCATTCTGCAATGACCTCATGGAAGGCACTCAGGTGTGTTTCGATCACTGGAGTAGTTAGCATGGTGATAACCAAAGGTGGACAAAAAAACGACAAAAAATGACCGCTCTTATTCGATCTTATTCGATATCGTAAGCATTAATTGTGCCAACTATGAAAGCTAATTTTTTCGATGAGCCCTTGCGAGGCCCGACGCTATCGCGCACAGAAAGATAGGAGAAGGAAGCAATGCGTCTGGATGGATCCCATTCCGGAAGTTTTGATAATTGCAGTAATTTATACTTATTCGAAGCAAATTTTTAGTGTCGAAACGAGAAAATTGCCGATCCGATTGGCCATAACGTTTACAGTGCCGAAATGGATTTTTAACACGTTGCAGTTTATAAATCGTCTCCGCTCATGGTCGTAGACACGATTTAGTCGTCGCCATGTCGAGATTGAGAAAAGATACCTGGATATCAATTTTAAAATTGTGAAAATTGTTCACATACATCATGAAAATTCTTCAAGGAAGAAATGGTTAAATTGTTCACATGTTTATTGCGTTTAGTAAATAGGCACTGTGTTTAATGATCAAGAGAATCAAATCCATAGGTCGTTGCAAATTTTGACGCATCTTGAGAAATGGTGCATCAATCGCTATTGATGGATTGGCGCCTTCTGCGAAGTCGTCCTCCGGTGTAATGAGAGCCCTGTGGAAAACTAACAATCAAAGATGGAAATTTGAAACAATGCCGTGACTTGATAATATGCTAAGAAAAATGCATTTAAAACATCAGACAATTAATATTCTTAGTTCAGCTTTACAATTGCGTCATCAGTGGTGAAAAACTGCCCGAGCCGCATTCTGGAGAATAAACCTTCGGAGCGCGCTGGCTTGCAAGCAGCTCGTCGATGAATGCCGCAGATCACCCAGCCTGGGTTCGACGCGCCCGCCCGTTCTGCTCTATCTTGTTCAACTTTGTTCAACCCGATTGAGGCCACGGTGGCCTGAGTGTTATTCACGAGAACTATCCAAACGCTTGCGTGACCAACGTGAATTGCGCAAGGATCGTTCTCTTGAGGTTTAACTCGAACTCGCGTGGGTACCCAGCCTTCCACTAGGATCCACCTCACCCAGGAGCGGAAAATCAGCTATTCGAGCATATGCCGGGTAAATCGATGACGCAGCGCCTGCGTGCAATCTGGCGCCTCGCGGCGCTGTTCGTGCGGGAAAGCCGCGTAAAGTCCGCCGCGGACGCCCCGATCCACCGCGTCCTGCGGTCGTTCGCCGCCGGCGTGCGTAGCCGTGGCGCCACCAGCCTGGCCCAGCGGGTGCCGGTGTTGCAGAACCTGTCCGGTGTGCTGAGCATGGCGTCGGGTCTGCTCGCGCAGCATCCGGGGTTGGCCGAGACGGCGGTGCGCGTTGCGCTTGCCGAATTGGACACCCTCAAGGCGCCGCTGAAAGATGCACTGCTGCGCCGGGCGCTGGAGAACGCGCTGCCGCCGGGACGGGCTGCCGCGTTGATCGATGTGGACGCCGAGCCTGAATGCTGCGGAATAGCGCAGCAGACGCATCGTGCGCTGATCATGCTGGATGTGCCCCCTCGCATCGGCGCGAGCGCACCACCGGCAGCCGTCCGCATCACGTTGATCCGTACCGATACGCGCACCGAACTGGTGCAAGACCTGGATGTGGCGAACTCGGCGGCGCGTCTGGCCGGGCGTTTTTCACGTGAGGTACGGGAGCACAATGTCGGCGCGCTTATCGCGCGTTTGACGGAGTCGATTACCGGGATGCTTGATTTGCGCCAGCGCGCTGCCGATCAAAGTTTTCTCCGCTACCGCCTGCGCGAGGTGAACAAAGACTCGCGTGTCGTCGTGCCTGAAGTGCTCTGGGACTTTTGCAGCGACACGGCGCTCGTCACGCGTGCCGTGCGCAGGGTACCGCTCTCGGACGCCGAAGCGCTGCGGGCCCACGGCCTGGACCCGGTCCGATTGATTGCCACGTGGATCGAGGTTTTTTTCGAGACGGCGCTCGGCGAGGGCGTGTTCCACGCTGGTCTGGAAGCAGCGGGTGCCGCGGTCAGCATCGAGCCGGACACCTTCGGGGCGCTCGTGCTTGACGGAGATTCGCCGCTCACGTTTTTTGCCGCGCACGAGCGCAGTTTCCTCGTTGCCGGGTCGCACGCGTTGTTGCACGGCGATCACAAGGCGGCTGCGCGCGAACACATGCGGCATGGCCGGCCCGACGAACACGAGGAGCAGCATGCGGTGCGTGTGGAAGCGACGTATCGGCGGGAGGCGGAGCGTTTTGCCGGCGACGCCCATCGACATCGGACTGCCGCCGATCTTTTCACCGCATTGGGCAAAGGACCGCTGGAGCACGCATTCGGCGATGCCCATACGGGCATCGCGTCCCGGGCGGCGCTGCTTGCGCGCTCGGCGCAGAGCATCGAGGAAATGGCGCGGCGGATTGCTCCGGATATCGACGTGTGGCCGATCGCGCGCCGGGTGATCATGCGTCTGGCGCTGGATCAGTTCAGTTCGCATGGCCTCGTCGCGCAACTCGCGAAGGAAGCCGTGCACTGGCCGCATGCGTTACCGCGTGTGCCGAATCTGCTGGCGGATTGGGTGACGCGACAAAACCGCCGGAATGCGGAGTCGCGTTCTGCGCGGTAGCTGCGCGTTGATATCCCGGTCGCGCGGAGCGGGAAAAAGGCGAGGAAAAAAGGCCAGGGAAAGCGCGACGAGGAACGTCAGTTGCTCAACTGATGGGACTTCAAACCATCAGGACAGGAGCACACGATGACCACAACGCAACCGACCACAACGCAACGCGACCTCGATAACAGCAAACCGCTTGGGGACTCCGGTAGCGGCGCGAGCGGCGGCGGCTCCGGCGGTAATCTGCCGGGCGGGGCGGCAACCGGCGGTAACGCGCGCCAGGGAGTGAGGCCGGCCGACGCGCCGCAGCCATCGAGCGCGAAAGCTGAACCCGGTGAGCCTGACGGCCGCAATCTCAAGCAACATCCAAAGCAGACTGCCGAAGTCCCGCTGGGCAGCGGCAACACGCCCGAAGCGAGCGGTCGCGGCGGCTTCGGATCACACAGTTCGGAGCCGGAAGGGGTATCGAAGCCAAGGTCGGTGGATCCGATGCCCGCGACCAATGACAAAGACGACAAGCCGTCGAAATAACGTAACTGCGGGAACTGCGGACGCCGCGGGAGCAGCGCCCGTTTTATGCAAAACGCGTTTTTATGCAAAACGCGTCACGGCATGCCGCCGAGCGAGGGTGAAATGATGCTACCGGGCGGAAGGTCGTCCGGGGCGGCATCGTTCGCTGTGCGCGACGACGCTGGCACGTGGCTCGTGCTGCACGAATCCACTGAATCCTGCCCGATGCAACGTTGAAACGCGTCGGCCACGACGCTGTCCGAGAATGTATAAACGGTATGGTCGACCAGCACTTCTGTGTCTGAGAGACGGCTTGCGGTGATCGTCATGGGTGTTCCCCTATCAGGTTGGCATCATGAAAATCAGCATCAACCGCGCCCGATCAGTGGCGCTAGCCTGAAAACGAGCCAATCGGGACGCAATCGGGACACAATCAGGACATAAAAAAATGGCCGCACTTTTCAGCACGGCCAGCTTTTTTCCCACAACCCGTGGTGCCCAACTTATCGTTGCCGTGCCCAGATCGCGCCGAGAACGAATCCGATTGCACCTGCTACGAGCACGCCATTGATCGGCTTCGCGATGACCGCCTCACGGACTTGGTCGATGGTCTCGCCGTAGTTAAGCTGGATCTTGCCGAGCACCTGGCGGGCCTTGCCTTCAGCCTGCGTCGCCGTGTCGCCCGTCAAACCGCCGACCGCATCCTGCACCTTGCCCACGACGGTTTGCGCCGCGCCTTCTACCTGATCCTGCACCATGGTGCCTCCCGTTCTAGTTGAAGCGGTTTATCGAAGAATCCGGCGTACCGGAGTGTTTGATAGAGCAGGGTTCGTGCCCAAACGAGGGGCTGCGAGTCAAGCGGGTCCGATCAGGCGCGTGACAATGTTGATGAGATCGTCGATGGAAAGCGGCTTACGGTGGAATTCGAGGTGCGGGTGCGTGACCGTCGGCGTGCGCGCGGCGGCACTGGAGAGCACGACGGGAATCTGCGCGAGGGTGTCGTCGGCGGCCAGTACGTGGCATAACGCGACGCCGTCCATCGTGGGCATCATCCAGTCCGTGATGATCAGGTCGGGCGGATTGGCACGCACTGACTCGAGCGCCAACAAGCCGTTTGACGCCGTACTGACCTCGTATCCTTCCATCTGGAGCACAAGCCGCCAGGTGGTCAGGAGATCAAATTCATCGTCTACGACGAGGATCTTTTTCATTTCCGCGTGCCGGTGTCCGGGTCGGACAGCGTCAGCGGGATCGTGCCGCGCGCCGATAACAACGTGGTCGTGCCGATGAAACCGTCCGTGAGATGCAAGCCGTTTTCATCAATGACGAAGCGGCGGATGGACGGATCGTGGGCGCTTTCGCGCTGCTTGATGATAGAGACGATCCGGTACAGCGACGTGCTTGTCTCCACGTATCGCATCAACACGATGTTCTCCGTCATCGCCGACGCGCGGATCGAGTTGCCATGCGCCATGTCGGCATAAAGCGGCAGCTCCTCGGTGAGCATCGTGGTGACGCTTTCCTGGCGAAGCCGGTGCGTCAATGCGTTCAGGAAAAGCCCGAAACGCTCCATGCGGTTAGCCGAATCGTGGAATCCTTCAATCCCGTCCACCACCAGCCGCGACGCGCCCGCGCGCTTTACCACCGAAATCAGCTCGGCCGCGAGTTCATCGATGGCGAGTTCCACCGCTGGCCGCCACTCGACGATCAGGCGACCGTCAGCAACTGCATCGGCAAGATGGATGGACACGGATTCCGCCTTGGCGACCAGCCGCGCCGGCGATTCGTAGAAGCCGAAATACACGCAGCGCTCGCCTTTAGCGACCCCGGCTTCGAGGAATTTCAGCGACAACAGCGTCTTGCCGATCCCGGATGGCCCGATCAGCGTCGTGGTCGAGCCTTTCACCACGCCGCCGCCGAGCATGGTGTCGAAGTCGGGGAGGCCGAACGCCAGCTTCGACTTCAGGTCCGGTGCGCCCTCAAGCAGCATCGAGCGC
>Ga0105856_1000808_pt1 | contig 14857 bp, 12 predicted proteins | sample OrgsoiDNA_201060_FD_89681 | JGI IMG/M metagenome (GOLD analysis project Ga0105856, IMG submission 89681) | Permafrost soil microbial communities from the Arctic, to analyse light accelerated degradation of dissolved organic matter (DOM) -... | ecosystem: Environmental > Terrestrial > Soil >...
CATGAGTCGACCCAGTGACACCGGCAAATTACTGTCCCACGGACTGTCCCACCGCCTCGTTGCTGGCCGTAAAACGGCTCTAACACAGGGTTTTGTGGGATCTCCTGCCGATCTTCAAAATCGGCGAGGTCGTGTAACCCACGGCTGGGCAGGTTCGACTCCTGCGCCGCTCCGCTCGAATACACAGCCCATTTTGCGCCACTCCGGATGCGACAAGGTGAGCTGAGCACGTTCAGGCTGCTCTACGGCGTGTGTGATGTCGAGCCGCTCTCGTTGTCCGGCGGCCTCGTATTCGCGATCGAGCCGGATCTTGTTTCGCACCGGACGCTCGATCGTCGCCCGGGACATGGCCGAACGAGCGCTTGGCAACGAGGATCAGCTGACGCACGAGGTCAGGAAGGTCAGCCGGCGCGCGCGTCGCGAGTGGGTCCGCGTAACGTCGGGTTGTGCCCGAGCTTCATGCCGAGCTGGACCACCGGGTCACGCCAACCGAGCTCTTCTTCGACCTCGTGTTCGTGTTCGCGTTTACGCAGGTGACGACCCTGCTGGTGGATGATCCGACGTGGGGTGGGTTCGGTCGCGGGATGCTCGTTGTCGCGGTTTTGTGGTGGGCGTGGGCCAGCTATGCCTGGCTGACGAACACCGTCGACGCGGATGACGGGATCGTGTTGGCGGTGATGCTTGTCGCAACCGCTGCGCTGTTTGTCGCCGCGCTCGCAGTCCCTGAAGCGTTCGGCAGCCATCGACTTGTCTTCGCCCTGGCGTTTCTGGTCGTGCTGGTCATGTTCGTCGGGCTGTTTTCGGCGGCAGGGCGGGCCGAGCCGGATCTGTTGGCGGCTGTGTTGCGAATGGCTCGCACGACGCTCCTCGGCGGGGCGTTGATCGTCGCGGCGGCGTTTGTCGACAGCGGTCTGACGCCCGTGCTGTGGCTGGCGGCTGTTGCGGTGGGTTTTGTTGGGCCGATCCTGGTTGGCGTGCGCGGCTGGCGGGTCCACCTCGCGCATTTCGCCGAGCGGCACGGCCTGATTCTGATCATAGCGCTCGGCGAGGCGCTCGTCGCGATCGGGCTGGGCGCCAGGAGCACTCGGCTTGGAGGTGAGGTGATCGCTGCGGCGGTGCTTGGAGTTCTGATCGCGGCATCGTTCTGGCTGGCGTATTTCGATTTCTTCTCGATCGGGGTCGAGCAGCTGTTGATGGGCCGTCGCGGCGAGCAGCGTGTCGCCTTGGCGCGAGACGCGTACACCTATCTGCACCTCCCGATGGTGGCCGGGATCGTGCTCTTTGCGTTCGGGATGCGAACGACGCTCGCACATGTCCACGCCGTGATGCGCGTAATCCCGGCGCTCGCTCTTTGCGGCGGCTCTGCGCTCTACCTACTTGCTTACGTTGCGCTGCGCTGGCGGGTGTCGCACACCCTGAGCCGAGGCCGCACGACTGCGTCGCTTGGGTTCGTGGCTGTGTGGCCGGTCGCTCTGACTGTGCCCGCGCTGGTCACAGTCGCGCTGGTAGCCGCGGTCTGGGTCTCGCTGCACGCCTACGAACTCATCTGGTGGCGCGAAGCCCGTGCCGAGCGACGCGCCATACGCGCGCAGCCCTCTTGACTGGGCGAGCGTCCTCTCACTCGACGAGGAGTGAACACAAACTCCTCGGCTCTGACCGCGAATCCCGGACGAAACGCCGGGAGCCGCTTACGTCCGCCGTCGTTCGCGGCTCGATGCCTGAGCCGGCCTGGTGAGACTGGCAACTTACTGCCCCGCGGACCGTCCCACCGCCTCGTTGCCGGCCGTAAAACGGCTCTAACAAAGGGTCTTGTCGGATCTCCCGCCGCTCTTCAAAATCGGCGAGGTCGTGTAACCCACGGCTGGGCAGGTTCGACTCCTGCGCCGCTCCGCTGCAAACAAGATTCACCGGTTGGGCGATCGGGTCTCCAGTAGGGCATATCGAGCACCTAACGTTGGGACGTGCCGAGGGTTGCCGTTCACCAAGGCGTTCCGCCGATGATCCCCAATGGCGCCAGACGTTTCCGCTAACAGTCGAAGACGACAGGAGCGGCCAGCCGGGCCTGAGTGCTGCGGAGTTGCAGAAGGAAGAAGTGGTCAACACAGTGCCACCGGATCCGGAGGCGCTCGACACTCACCGTGTTAGTGGACACGGCGCGAATCCAGAACCCGACATGGACTGCGCCTCCACTGGTCGGCAGCGCGAGCTTGCCGCTGCGCAGTGAGCGGCACCCGCCTCGCCAATAGGTGGAGAAGGTCGTACCAATTTCACACACCTTGAGATGACCAACAGCGTTGGCGCTGATCGTGATCGGCGCCTGAGTGGGGTGCATCCACAGTGCGATTCCGTGCGGAGAGAGGTTGAACGAGCTGACCGCAGCCGACGAGGCGCTCGGTCTGAGGCGCGTTGGCTTTCTGAAATGGCCGCGCCCTACCACCACTCCTGCCACTGCCAGGACAACGGATCCGAGCGCGATCGGCGCGACATAACGCATACAGACGACCTACGCGAGGAAGCCTTTGAGAGGTCCGAGACTCGCCTTGGGCGCTGCCGAGGCAGAGTGATCGAGATCGTTCTGTGCATCACGGTCGATTCGACGTCCAGGCGAACTGTGACGCCCACGCGATCTGGGCGTAGTGCCCCAATTCAGCAACGCAGCGTCGGCCGCACACCGGTCTTCTGTCGCGCCTCGCACGAGAAAGCCGAGCGACGTTCAAGGAACCCAGGTCGCCGCTAGGGCAAGCGGCGTTTGCAGGCTCCGGCTAGCGTCCTCGCCATGGCTCATGGCACCCCGTCCTGGGAGTCGTTTGGAGACATCCGCCCGCCCCCTGACGCGGAAACGAACTCCGCCTGCTCGTTCTCGCCGACCGTCAGCTTCCCGCCAGCCACATCTGAATCGTGTCGTCCGGCGCTCCTCGCCCGCGAAGAGACACAAGCACCTTCCCGCAGCCGATCGAGCTCGGCCTGCACCCCGCTTTCCCGCGCTGATGCCGTGCGAGTCTCCATTTCGGGGGTCAGGTCCGACGGCGTACGAATCGCAGCCCGCGGAAGGTTCCATCTTTGAACTCGGCGTAGTCCTCCCGTATGCCGTCGCGTACGAAACCCGCCCGCTCGGCAACCTTGTGAGACGCGAAGTTCTCCGGATGCGTAAACAGCGCGATCTCCTCAACACCGTTCTCGTCGAGCATCCACGCGGCCACAATCGAGAGCGCTCGGGTGGCGATCCCCTGACCCCACAGGTCAGTTCGAACGTAGTAGCCAACTTCGAAGGGCCGAATGCCTGGACGAAACCAGATACGTCCGACTGGCGCCCCAAAACGCAGGATCGCGAACATCGGCGCCTCCGGATCGCCCGTTCCTGGCGGCGGCGCGTTCAATGCGCGCCCGAAGTAGTGACCAGTCATCGGGTCGCGAGGCGATGTGCCGACGGCCTCCGCGTCCCCCTCCTGCCAGGGCCGTACCTCGACACCGTCCCGCCCGAGCACGACGTCCTGCCAGTTCACGGCAAGACCCTACTCTCCCGCGTTCCGTTGTCGGGTTCGAGGCTTAGGCCCGAGCAGGTTCGACGGCGATCGCTGAGTAGCTGCGAAGTGCTGGAAGCGAGACGACGATCGCAGTCGAGAAGACAATCCAGCCGGCACCGATCCTGAGCGTCATCGAGAGTCCAATTGCCTCGGCGACGAACCCGACCACGGCGTAGCCAAGCGGCCCCAGAACCAGGGACCCATCTTCGGCGCCGAGATGTGCTCGGCGGCCTCATCCACGAGTACACGATCGCGGCGTGACAACGGCGAATCGGATTTCCGGCACCCTCAGGTTTCCCAGGGCGCGGCTCCTCGGTGTTCGAGTAGCGTCTCTGCCGGCCGTGAGCGGATCGTCTGACCAGGAGCAGTTTGAGGACGTCTACGGTGGAGTCGGCGGGCGGGCGCCGAAGGAGCGGCTTCCGGAGCACGAGGCGGATCCTCGTGTTGCATTCTCGCTGGTGCATGACGAGTTGATGCTGGACGGCGTCTCCCGGATGAACCTGGCGACGTTTTGTACGACGTGGGCGGAACCCGAGGTGCACCGGCTGCTCGATGAGGCGCTCGATCGCAACATCGTCGACAAGGACGAGTACCCGCAGACGGCTGAGCTCGAGCGTCGGTGCGTGCGGATGGTCGCGGATCTCTGGCATGCACCTTTTTCCGACGAGCCGACGGGTACGTCCACCACCGGCTCGAGCGAGGCGGCGATGCTCGGCGGCTTGGCAGCGAAGTGGCGTTGGCGCAAGCGGCTGGAGGATGCCGGGAGGCCGGCGTCGCAACCGAATCTCGTCTGCGGTCCGGTGCAGGTCTGCTGGGAGAAGTTCGCTCGCTATTTCGACGTCGAGAAGCGGGAGGCTCCGATGAGGGGCGGGCAGTTCGTGATGTCGCCGGAGGAGGCCGTGAGTCGCTGCGACGAGAACACGATCGCCGTCATTGTGACGTTCGGGCAGACGTTCACGGGTCTGTACGAGGATGTTGGCGAGATCGCGCGGGCACTGGACGATCTTCAGGAGCGGACGGGCCTCGATGTGCCGATCCACGTCGACGCCGCCAGCGGCGGCTTCCTCGCACCGTTCGCCGCGCCCGAGTTGGCGTGGGACTTTCGGCTTCCACGGGTGAGATCGATCAACGCGTCGGGCCACAAGATGGGCCTGGCGCCGCTCGGCTGTGGCTGGGCACTCTGGCGCGAGAAGTCCGACTTGCCGGAGGAGCTGGTCTTCAACGTCAACTATCTGGGAGGCGACTACCCGACGTTCAACCTCAACTTCTCTCGACCGGCCGGGCCGGTGATCGCGCAGTACTACGACTTCGTGCGTCTCGGCCGCGAGGGTTATCGGCGAGTGCAGCATGCTTGCTACGAGACGGCTCGGTATCTCGCCGGCGAGCTTGCGCGCACAGGTCTCTTCGACGTGATCTTCGACGGTGATCCGTCGCGCGGGATCTGCGCCGTCTGCTGGCGTCTACGAACCGATGCCGGAGCCGGCTTCAACCTGTTCGACCTCGCCGACCGGCTCCGGACGCAGGGCTGGCTTGTGCCCGCCTACGCGCTGCCCGCGGGCTGCGAGGACGTCGTCGTACAGCGCATCCTTGTGCGTCATGGCGTCAGTCGCGACCTCGCGGAGCTGCTCGTCGTTGACCTCCGCCGCGCGCTCGAGCTCCTCGACAGCCACCCACCGTCGCGCTCGCTGAGCGCGCGCGAGGCCGGCGGCTTCAACCACGACGCCTCGCCCGCGAGCCGCTGAGGAGCCGGCGTGTGCCGCCTGTTCGCGATGTCGGCGGGACGGCGGCGTGTGCAGGCGACCTTCTGGCTGCTCGACGCGCCGGACAGCCTCGCCCGGCAGAGCCGTGCGGAGCCCGACGGCGCCGGACTCGGAGTGTTCACCGCCGACGAAACACCGTCGGTCTATCGGACCGTCCTTGCCGCCTACGAAGACAGCCAGTTTGCGGCGGAGGCGCGAGAGGTCGAGTCGAAGACGTTCGTTGCGCACATCCGCTACGCCTCGACGGGCACTGTTGCCCTCGAGAACACACACCCGTTCGAGCAGCAGCTCCGGCTGTTTGCACACAACGGCGTGGTCGGCGACCTACCAAAGCTCGAGCAGGCTCTTGGCCGCTACCGGTCGCTCGTTCGCGGCGAGACCGACTCGGAACGTCTCTTCGCCTTGATCACGCGCGAGGCCGATCGGACCGACGGCGATCTCACGACCGCGATCGCGAACGCCGTGCGCTGGGTCTCCCGCGAGCTACCGATCTACGCGCTCAACCTCGTGCTGACGACAGCCGACGGCATCTGGGCGCTCCGCTACCCGGACACGCATGATCTCTTCGTCCTCGAGCGCCCAGCGGGTGGCAGCCACGGGCATCGCCACTTCGAGGGTGCGAGCGCGGCCGGCCGGATCCGCGTCCGATCAGCGCACCTCTCCGACACCCCCGCCGTGATCATCGCGAGCGAGCGCATGGACGAACACCCTGGCTGGCAGAACCTCGCATCAGGCGAGCTCATACACGTCGACACCGACCTCACCGTCCACTCGACGATGGCTGTGAGGGAGCCTCCCGCCCAACTGCTCCGCCTGAAAGACCTCGACCCGCGAGCCGCGATCTCACAGAAGCGGGCGCATACAGGGACTACCTGACTCGTTAGCTCGCGGCGCGCGCTCATCGAAAGCGTGTGGGGTGCGTTAACTCGGTTCCGAGTTTGATGCGCGCATCTCACCCGTAGAGTCGTGCGCCCGTCCCCGCTGATTCCGAGGAGTTAGTTCTTGTTCTGGTCGCTTTGGTACCTGGCGTTCCGATGCTTGTTCGGGCTCGCGTCGCTTTGTCTGCGCTCCGAGAGTTTCAAGGAAGTCGAGATTGTCGTGCTGCGACACGAGCTCTCCGTGCTGCGTCGACAGACGAGGCGACCGCAGCTGACGATGGCCGGTCACGTCTTGCTTGCTGCCCCTCAGCGTCCCTCGCACTCGTGCCGTACAGATACGCAGACGGCGGATCGTGCGCACCCGCCGAGACAACGCGGGGCCGGCAGGCAGCGTCGATCGAATTTGTCATCACGACACGGAGAGCTCGCGGAACTCTGTCACCGGGAGTGGCGTATCGCGCGCCTGGACCAGGCTCAGGCGGACAGTTCACGCTGTTGCGCTTCGAGTTGTGCAATCACCTCACCGTAGGTCCCGTGCACCCCCGTGGGAACACGCCAGACATCGACCGTGCCAAACAAGCCGTGCGCGCGCACCCGCAGCGCCGGCCCGGCTGCACGTGCCATGTCGCGCCCCCAGTCGCGACGGCGACCGAAGACGATCAGCCCACCGACCTCAACGTCGATCCCTTCCGGGAGATAGACGTCGACGTTGCCGACCAGGGTGTAGACGTGCACCGTCACCCGTCGCGTGTCGATCTCCGCTTCGCGCAAGTCCAGGTCGACATCGGCAAACACGCTGATCGCCAGCGTGCGTCGGGGAAGTCGAAGACGGCCGCGACGCACGAGATGGCCGAAGGCTGAGACGCTCAGCCGCATTCTCGGCCGCCTCGCCCGCGCCCCCAGATGCTCGGGCAGGCCCTCGCGCAATCGCGCCAACTCCGCACCGACCCGCGCTCCATAGGCGGTCCCGACTCGCTCCGAGAACTCATCGAGCGTCAACCGTCCGGCCAGCAGGTCGTCGCGCAAAGCCCCGACCGCCTCTTCCCGCTCGAAGTCCGAGACACGCCTCAGCCGCTCATCCAACCTGGAAGACGTTAACGCATCTCGCGGCGAAACCTACGCCCGGCTCGCTTGGGCCAGAATGCGCGAATGACCTCCGAGTGAGGGTGATATAGGCCCGACGTATGAGCCTCGCGCTAGCCTCGTCTCATGGAAATGGCGCTACAGGTCGAGGTCTTTCCCACCGACCTCGAACGATGCGTCGATTTTTACGTACGGGTTCTGCGGTTCGACGTCGTTGAAGACAAGCGCGGCGACCTGACGCCTTACGTCAGCTTCCGCCGCGGTTCGGCTCGGATTGGCGCGAGTCCATCGTGGGGGCCGACCGACGCGTCCGCACGCGCAGTGCCGCAGGGCGCGGAACTGGTTCTCGAAGTCGACGACTTGGCTGCCGAGCGCGACTACATCGTCGCGTCGGGCTGGTCGCTCGCCTCAGATCTCCGCGCTCGCCCATGGGGTCTCGAGGATTTCAGGCTCTTTGACCCTGATGGCTACTACATCCGCATCACGATGCGGCGCTGACTGTCGCCTGCGCGAGCGATGCTGTCCCACAGACGCCTGAGCTCGTGGAACTCTGCCAGTAAGGCGGAGAGGATAGCTCGCCCCGAGCCTCGTCCATAGCTGGTGAGATGGTTAACCGCTTACCACGTCGGCCTGGCTGAGACTCTCGATCCAATCGACGACGGCATCTGGCGCTGGACGGCGCGTCACCCTGAGTGGCACCCGTCCGGGTTCGGGGACGAGGTTGCCTGTTTTGCCCTGAAGACCGACACCGAACTACTGCTGATCGACCCGTTGCTGCCAGCCGACCCGGCGCCGGTCCACGAGTTGGTGGATGCCCAGGGGGGTGAGGACGGGATCGCGGTGCTGATCACGATCCCGTACCACGTACGCGACGCGGACCGTCTGCGCAAAAAGCACGGCAAGCGCTGCACGATTTGGGGACACGAGACCTGTGCAAGCCGCCTCACCAAGCGCGCCGGCTTCCACCCAATCACGCCCGAGACCGAGCTTCCCGCCGGCGTCCGCGCCGACGCGATCGGCAGCCCGCGTCGGCAGGAGCAGCCGCTATGGATCCCCTCGCACAAGGCGCTCGCCTTCGGCGACGCCGTGATCGAGACCGGCGATCGGCTGCGGGTCTGGGAGGATGACCTCGACAGCGAGCAGCGCACGCGCTGGTACCGCGAGCGCTTCATCCCGACGCTGAGGCCGCTGCTCGACCTCCACCCGAAGCGGGTGCTCGTCACCCACGGTGCCCCCGTGCTGGCCGACGGACGCGCGAAGTTCGCCTCGGCGCTGCGCTCGAAGCCGTGGAATCGCCGCAGCGCCGCGTCCGCCTGACTAGCAGAACTCCGCCTCCTTCCGGCCCGCGGGTGGCCTGGGCCAGTGTTCACGGATGACGCCAGTTCCGAAGAACTCGAACGGCATGCATCGCGCATGAGGAGACGCTCGCTGGCTAGCGCTGCACCGGTCACGGATCGATGCCGAGTGCAGACAAGCGGTGTGCTGCCTCCTCGACGTATGCGGACGGTGTATCTCCCGGCTCGGGAAGACTGATGCCTGCCTCGGTGCGCCAGAGTGCGTCGCCGAGGTAGTTGAGGAGGTGGAGGGCCATGATGCGCGACAGGCTGAGCTTGCGCGGAAAAATTGCTTCGTAGCGCTTCACCGTCGACACGAGCAGGTCGACCCCGGGTCCGAAGACGGGAAGTACGCGGAAGTCAAACTCGGGCTCGCCCAGTCCGCTGGTCTCGAAGTCCAAGACTGCCAGGAGACGCGGCTCGTCAAGATCCCACAGCTGGTTGTAGGGGTGAAAGTCGCCATGGACAAAAACGGTGTCAGCTGGGGACGCGAGCTGGTTATCTACCCAGTCGCACCAGCGGACCACCAGTGACCGCTGGTGCGGCTCGATCATCGTCGTGAATCGGGCTCGTAACTCATCCGTCGAGACGTGAAGACCCTGTTCGGGCAATCGGACCAGACTGTCAAGCCGTTCACGGACGCGCGCCAGGGTGTGAGGGGCGTGTAGCTGAGAGAGGAAGCTCGCGAGCTGAGCCGCGAGTTGCGCGATGCGATCGGGCGCAGCCGCCGTGACGGTCTTATAGCTGAGCGGCTCGCCGCCGCTGACCAACTCAGTCGACGAGAACGCCGGGTTGCGGCCAGCCGCCATCAGCTTCGGCACGGCCAGTCCCAGCTCGTTGCCGAGCAGCTCGAGCGCCTGCGACTCACGCCAAATGCGGACAGCCGTCCGCTCTGAGTGGGCGAACTTCGCAAACATGCGTTCACCGACAGTCGCCCGGCTCGAAGCCCAGATCGGGCTGCTGAGTTGGGGAGTGCCCTCAAGAGCTATCGGCAGATCCGCGAGATGAGGTGCGACCGCCCGCAACACCGCCCGCAACGCCGGGTCTGAGTATTCGGTCAACCAGCCGAGCGGCTCCGGTCTAGTGCTACCCACCCTGTGAAGGCTATGTCGCTGTCGCGTTCACCGAGCAGGGACGGCCGGGACCGCCCCGAGCCGTCGCTGTGGGCTGTCGCGTCACGCTAGCGGCTGTCCGTTTGCGCGAGCGTCCTCTCACCCGAGGAGGTGTGGACGAACGCAAACCCTCGGCTTTGAGCGCGAATCGAGGACAGAGCGCCTGGAGCCGCTGACGGCCGCCGTCGTCTGCTGCTCGTCGTGCGCGACTGGCTGGTGTCGGCGATCCAGCGCTTCGGCGAACCGGTTTGCCCAAGCGGCAGAACCGGGTGCCAAAGCCGCCGATCGGGACGCTTAGCTCGCCGGCGCTACGCGTCCCGACGGTCACGGGGTCGCCGACGTGGATGCGTCCAGTCGTGAGCGGGGGATCCGGATCCCGAATCACGGAAGCAGGGCCTCGGGCGGGCGCTGCTCCTTCTCGGTCTCAAGCGACTCCGCGAAGCGGGTGCGACCGAAGCGATTGTCGGTTCGCGCGGCGACGACGGCCACCCGCTTCCTCGCCTTCTCTACAAGTCAGTCGGGTTCCGCGAGTTGTCGCGGCAACAATGGTTCATCCGGCCGCTCGGGCTGACGAAGTCGTCGGCAACGCCTCTGATCCAACGGGTGTCGGACTCCTGCCGGCCGGCAAGCCACGCCCGGGAAGTTGGAGCAATTTATGTCGGGGACGAAGCGACCGTGTTACGCGCCGGTTTGCTGGTGAAGGTCAGCGGTATGCGGCTGCTTGGAGGTCGTACAGTTCTGCGTAGACGCCGCCAGCCTCAATCAACTCGTCGTGGGTGCCTGCTTCTGTGATCTTTCCGCTGCCGATCACGAGTATTAGGTCGGCCATCCGTACGGTTGAGAAGCGGTGGGAGACCAGGATCGTGATTGCTCCGGTTCCGGCTGCGACGTCGTGGGCGGCGGCTGAGAAGTGCTCAAAGAGTGTGTGTTCGGTTGGTGCGTCGAGGCTGGCCGTTGGTTCGTCGAGAATGAGGAGCAGCGGTGTTGGGCGCATCATGGCGCGTGCGAGCGCGACCTTCTGCCATTGGCCGACTGAGAGGTCGATACCGCCGTCGAATTCGCGCCCGAGTTGTGTCAGCAGGCCGTTGGGCAGCTCGGTTGGCAGCCGTGCTGCGCCTGCGCGGCTGAGCGCTATTTGCACGCTGGGTTCCGATTCGGCGGCGGGGAGATCGCCGATCCCGATTGAGTTTTGTGCGATGAACTCGAAGCGTCCGAAGTCTTGGAAGCCGGCGGAGGTTCGTGCGCGCCACTCCGCGACGTCGAAACGGCGCAGATCGACGCCGTCGACGAGGATGCGTCCGGCGGTTGGTTCGTAGAGCCGCGTCAGTAGTTTGATCAGGGTGGTTTTTCCGGCGCCGTTTTCGCCGACGATCGCGACCGATGTGCCTGCGGGCAGGTCGAGATCGATCGACTCGAGCACGGGCCGTTCGGTTCCGGGATAGGTGAACGCGATTCCCTCCAGGCGGATCCCCACGGTGAGTGTTCTGGGGACTGGGTGCGGTCGCGCTGGCGTGAGCTCTGCTGTGGCGTGGGCGGCGTATTCTCGGAACCAGAGCAGCCGTCCGACGGCACGGTGGGTGTGCACAAACCAGGACACGTTGAATGCGAGCTCGTTTAGCTGGCCGCTTAGTTGCATGCCGATCGCGAGGACGAGAACGACGGCGCCGATTGTTGCGTGGCCGTGGCGGGCTAGCTGGACGGTTGCGCCGAGCGCGACGCAGTAACAGGCGGCGAAGAACGCCCAGGCGAGAGTTGCTTTCGCGGTGGCGCCGACGGCGTTTCGCATCCGGGCCTGCTCAAGCCGGCCAAACAGCTGTCGCCGCCGTTCGAGTATTTCGCCGGCGAGGGTGTAGAGGCGCAACTCCTTTGCGGGACCGGCCTGGGTAGCGAGGTCGAAGAGATGGCGCAGGATGCGGTTGTCTTCCGCCTGAGACTCGAGGAGCGTTATCGCGCGCTGGTAGGAGCGGACGCTGAGGATCGCGCCGGGAATACCCGCGAAGACGACGAGCCCGAGGAGCGGCTGGATGCTCGAGAGAAGCACGACTGCGCTGACTGCTTGAAGGAGCGAGGCCAGGCTCCAGGAGATCGGGTTGAACGGGTTCGCGAGGTAGTTGTGTTCGAGACGGAGCATCTCGACGCGGTCGAGGTACTCCGGCAGTTCGTGGTGCGCGATGCCTGGGATGCCGGCGGTTAGCTCCATCATGTAGGTGTCGAGGTAGAGCTGTGTGTTCTCGCGTAAGCGCATCCGCACGGTCAACGACACCGCCGCCATGACGCGGTTCAGGAAGGTCAGACCGACAACGAGGCCGACGCCGATCCATGCGCGCTGGGATCCGTGCGCGATGATTCCGTCGGCGATCAGCTTGATCCCGATTGCGCGCAGCGGAAGCACGATCAGCTGCAAGGATGAGGAGACGAGTGCGGCGATCGAGCGCGCACGGTCCGCGCGCATCGAGATCGAAAACATCAGGAACAGAGTCCGCAGCGACTTAGACACCGTCAGCCCCAGTCGGTGCCGCGAACTTCGACGCCTGCAGCCGATACATCGTCGCGTAGCGGCCGCCCGCAGCGACGAGCTCAGGGTGCGTGCCGTCCTCGAGCACCCTTCCGTGCTCGATCACAACGATCCGGTCAGCACGCCGAACGGTTGAGAAGCGATGCGAAACGACGATCGTTGTGACGCCGCGCGTCAGCTCGAGGAAGCGTGAATAGACCTGCGCCTCGCCGCGCACATCGAGTGACGCCGTCGGCTCGTCGAGGATCAGCAGGCCGGCCCCGGACTTGACCGCAAAGAGCGCCCGTGCAAGCGCCAGCCGCTGCCACTCACCGCCCGAGAGCTCCGCGCCGCCGGTGACCTGGCGCGTCAAGACGGTCGACCAGCCGTCGGGAAACCGCTCAACTGCCTGCTCGGCGCCGGATAACTGCGCGGCCTCAAGTACAAGAGCGCGATCGTCGCGGCGCGCGAGGTTGCCGAAGGCGACGTTGTCGTAGGCGGAGGCCTCGAAGCGCACGTAATCCTGAAAAACCGCGCCGACGCGGAGATGCCAACTGTCCGGCGCAAACTCACGCAGGTCAACGCCGTCAACCTTGACCGACCCGACCTGCGGATCGTAGAGCCGTGTCAAGAGTTTGATCAGCGTCGTCTTGCCCGCACCGTTCTCGCCGACAACTGCCAGCGACTGCCCGGCGGCGATCTCGAGATCGAGTCCCTCGAACACCGGCTCCGTACTGCCGGGATAGGTGAACGTCACGTTCTCGAAGCGGATCGAACCGGCCGGCATCCCCTCGGCGCTCCGTGTCCCGCCCGCTACCAGTCCGCCCACGTTTTCACCTGCTGCCTCGACGCCGCCGATCCGATCAAGCACACGGACGAACTCCGAGAGGTACCAGTTGCCATCGTCGTAGCGGGCGAGTACCGCCGCACCCAGGACCGCCTGAACGAGCGTGACCACTGCCGCGACGCTCAAGTGGCCGCCACGTGCTTGTCGCACCAGCAGCCCGACCACAGCCAGTTCGACAGCGCCGACAAAAAGGGCGGCGGCGAGGCTTGCCAGCCAGCCCTCGCGGCGCGAGCGCCAGATGTCGCGCATCTCCGCAAGCCAGCCCTGCCTGTAGCGCTCGACAAGCCAGTCCGAGAGCCCGAACACCCGCGTTTCCTTCGCGACCTGCGCCGTCAATGCGAGCGTCCGCACGTAGTACGACCTGCGAAGCCGCGGCGTTCGGCCCATCAGCACGAGCGTTACGTCATGCCAATGCCGGCGCGAGATCCGATAGGCGACCGCGTATCCGACAGCGAGCGCGATCGCCAGCCACCAGCGATAGGCGGCAACGATCGCGAGCGACGCCACACCCTGTACCCACAACAACACCACCGGGCCGAGCCACCAGCCAGCCTCGCCGGGCGTCACACCAGTGACCAGACCCTGCGTTTGCGCGACCTGGTCGCGCACCTCCGCGTTCTCCACATGGGCGATTCCCGGCGGCGAGCCCATCGCGACCATCAACCGCTGCGAAAGCCACTCATCAAGCTGACGCCAAAGCCCCTCCCCCAACTGCTCGCGCACCGGATCGACCAGCCGACCAGCAACGAACAAGACAAAGATCACAACCAGCGGCGTCGTCACGTCGCTGTCCCTTCGAATCGAACCTATGAGCGCACCTGTCGCAAGCGCAAAGCCCGGCACCAACAGACCGCCGACCACCGAAGTGGCCACAACAGCGATCGTCAGTCGACGGTTCGCAGATGAAAACGCGCGCACAACGCGCACGGCAGGCAAACAACTCAGCAACGACCGCACTCCTCAAGCATGACGGCGCCGAGCGACGCGAGTTCAGCGGCGGAACGATCCGGCTTGCTCGCGGGTGTCAGGAGCGAAGGTGCGCGAGCACCGCGAGCACCCGCCGATAGGGCAACGCACGGATCGCCAGCTTCTTCGGACTCATGGAGACGACGGCGAAGGCCGCGCCGCTCTCCGGCCCGATGACCATGAACGCCTGGCTCTCGGCCGCCCACGGTGACTCGAGCGGGCTCTGGTTCGAATCGCTCCTCGCCCAGCTCGCTTTCCCGCAGGCGTTTGTCTGGGGCGACCTCGCAGCTATCGGAATGGCTGACAACCAAGCTGCCGAGCGTTACTTCTCGTCGAGCGAACACGACCGCCGCTCGATTATCGGCAACCCCGGAACGGAGTTCCTCTTCGGCGGCGGGGGCCTCCTGCACGCATGGCCGGCCAACCCGACCGACAACGAGTACACCCATGTCCGGACATCGAAGGTGCAGACGCTCCTGATCGGCGGCAGTCTCGACTTCGCCACCCCGCCCCAGGCTGCGACCAAGGAGCTCCTCCCCTACCTGCCCAACGGCCACCAGGTCATCCTCGCCGGCCTCGGCCACACAACCTCCATCTGGAGCGAGCAGACCAAGGCGAGCACGCACCTGATGACCACCTACTTCGACACCGGCAAGGTCGACGACTCGCTGTACAAACCTCAAGCGGTTTAACTTCACGCCCGACCCCACACAGACCGCACTCGGCAAAGGCATCGGCGGCGCGATGATGGGCTTCGGAGTCCTCGTGATCGTGTCACTGCTACTGATGTGGCGCCGGGCGCACAAGCGCGGCGGCTTCGGGCGCAAGGCGAGCGCGATGCTGCGCTCCGTCTACCTGC
>Ga0105856_1000812_pt1 | contig 14807 bp, 17 predicted proteins | sample OrgsoiDNA_201060_FD_89681 | JGI IMG/M metagenome (GOLD analysis project Ga0105856, IMG submission 89681) | Permafrost soil microbial communities from the Arctic, to analyse light accelerated degradation of dissolved organic matter (DOM) -... | ecosystem: Environmental > Terrestrial > Soil >...
AGAAGGACATCCAGATAAAATTGCTGACCAGATTTCCGATGCCGTCCTGGACGCAATTTTAGAACAAGACCCGAAAGCACGTGTTGCATGTGAAACTTATGTTAAAACCGGCATGGTCCTCGTCGGGGGTGAAATCACCACCAGCGCCTGGGTCGACGTAGAAGAAATCACCCGTCAGACCATCCGTGAGATTGGCTACGTTAATTCTCAGATGGGCTTCGATGCCAATTCCTGCGCCGTACTGAGCGCCATTGGTAAGCAGTCTCCTGACATCAATCAGGGCGTTGACCGCTCTGACCCGCTGGAACAAGGCGCGGGCGACCAGGGTCTGATGTTTGGTTATGCCACCAACGAAACCGACGTTCTGATGCCAGCACCCATCACTTACGCACACCGCCTGGTGCAGCGTCAGGCCGAAGTCCGTAAAGCGGGCACCCTGCCATGGTTGCGTCCTGATGCGAAAAGCCAGGTCACCTTCCAGTATGACGAAGGCAAAATCGTCGGTATCGACGCCGTGGTACTGTCGACTCAGCACTCAGAAGACATTGCGCTGAAAGATTTGCAGGAAGCGGTGATGGAAGAGATCATCAAACCTGTATTGCCAGCAGAATGGCTGAACGCCGGGACCAAATACCACATCAACCCGACTGGCCGTTTTGTTATCGGCGGACCAATGGGCGACTGTGGTCTGACCGGCCGTAAAATCATCGTCGATACCTACGGCGGCATGGCCCGTCACGGTGGCGGCGCGTTCTCCGGTAAAGATCCGTCTAAAGTTGACCGCTCTGCGGCCTACGCGGCGCGTTACGTGGCGAAAAACATCGTGGCAGCCGGCCTGGCTGACCGTTGTGAGATCCAGGTCTCTTACGCTATCGGAGTGGCAGAACCGACCTCTATCATGGTGGAAACCTTCGGTACCGGTAAAATCTCCAACGAGCAACTGACCCTGCTGGTACGCGAGTTCTTCGATCTGCGTCCTTACGGTCTGATTCAGATGATGGATTTACTGCACCCAATCTACAAAGAAACCGCTGCTTACGGTCACTTTGGTCGTGAACATTTCCCTTGGGAAAAAACCGACCGTGCCGAACAGCTGCGTGACGCTGCAGGCCTGTAATTTCAGCGCAGTCAGTGTTTAAAAGAACCCTGCCATTTTGGCGGGGTTTTTTATTGCCTGCGTTTTAACAACTATACTTAGACAGGTGACGAGAATAAGTGAAAGCGGTTACAAATAATAATTCCTTAACAATGAATAGATTAAAGCAATGTTTTCATGGGATAACTCAAGATTTGATTGATATAAGTCAAAAAAATCAGTATTACTCTGACCGGTAATCCCATTCCCCGACGCTTCACCTCGTAAAAGCTTCTCACCGCTGACCCGCCGTTGAATCAATAAGTGTAAGCGATTACAACTCTGTGATCTGGCGCACTTTCAGACAGGGCAAGGGCAAATAACATAACAAGCTAAGCATTAATGCTATCTTTTGGAGGCAGGATGAGTAACTCAACGTATGGCAAAAAGAAACGCTCGAATAAAAGCGTCACTTTCTTTGTCTGTTTTCTCGCCGCACTGGCAGGCCTGCTGTTCGGTCTAGATATCGGTGTTATTGCTGGTGCCCTTCCTTTCATCAGTCATGAATTCCAGATAACCAGCCATCAGCAGGAGTGGGTGGTCAGCTCGATGATGTTTGGTGCCGCCGTCGGTGCTATCGGCAGTGGCTGGCTCAACTTCCGTCTCGGCCGAAAATACAGCCTGATGATTGGCGCGGTGCTGTTTGTGGTGGGCTCACTCTGTTCAGCCTTCGCCCCTAACACCGAAGTGCTGATTGTCGCCCGCGTATTATTGGGTCTGGCTGTCGGTATCGCGTCTTATACCGCGCCAGTTTATCTGTCGGAAATCGCGCCGGAGAAAATCCGCGGCAGCATGATCTCCATGTACCAGCTGATGATCACTATCGGTATTCTGGCTGCTTATTTATCGGATACCGGTTTCAGTTACACCGGTGCATGGCGCTGGATGCTGGGCGTGATCACCCTGCCTGCACTGCTGCTGCTGATTGGCGTGTTCTTCCTACCTGACAGCCCGCGCTGGCTGGCTGCACGGGGCAACGATGATAAAGCCCGCCGCGTGCTGGAAAAACTGCGTGATTCCACTGCGCAGGCAAAAAGCGAGCTGGATGAAATCCGCGAAAGCCTGAAGATTAAACAGAGTGGCTGGGGTCTGTTTACCAGCAACAAAAACTTCCGCCGTGCGGTGTACCTCGGCATCCTGTTACAGGTGATGCAGCAGTTCACCGGTATGAACGTCATCATGTATTACGCGCCAAAAATCTTCGGTATCGCCGGGTTTGCCAGCACTTCTCAGCAGATGTGGGGCACGGTGATCGTCGGTGTCGTTAACGTACTGGCGACCTTCATTGCCATCGGTCTGGTTGACCGTTGGGGCCGTAAACCTACGCTGAAACTGGGCTTCCTGGTTATGGCGGTCGGTATGGGTGTGCTGGGAACCATGCTGCACATCGGTGTGGAATCTGACGCGGCGAAGTACTTCTCCATCGCCATGCTGCTGATGTTCATCGTTGGTTTTGCCATGAGCGCCGGTCCGCTAATTTGGGTGCTGTGTTCTGAAATTCAGCCACTGCGCGGCCGTGACTTTGGTATCACCGTCTCGACAGCCACTAACTGGATCGCCAACATGATTGTCGGTGCAACCTTCCTGACCATGCTCGACACCCTCGGCAACGCCAACACCTTCTGGGTCTACGCCGCACTGAACGTGGTATTCATCTTCATCACCATTGCGTTGATCCCTGAAACGAAAAACGTTTCTCTGGAACACATCGAACGCAACCTGATGAAAGGTGAGCCGCTGCGCGATATCGGTAAGTAAATTTAGCCAGTTTGTCAGTACCCACTGGGGGCGATAAAACGTCCCCAGTTATTGCATCTCCCCCCGCCCCGATTTATTCTTCGCCTGATGAAAAACCCCCGACTCCCCATCGCCCTGCAACAAGCCGTCATGCGCTGTCTGCGGGAAAAACTCCAGCTGGCCAATGCGCATTTCGGTACGGATTATCCCGAACCGGAAATCAGCTATCAGCAACGCGGCACCAGCGCGGGCAGCGCCTACCTGCAACACTGGCAAATCCGGCTCAACCCCGTCTTGTTAGTCGAAAACCAGCACTCTTTTGTCGATGAAGTTGTCCCGCACGAACTGGCGCATCTGCTGGTCTACCGCCGTTTTGGCCGTAACGCCGCACCGCATGGCAAAGAGTGGCGCTGGGTGATGGAACATGTGTTGGGTGTCAGTGCCAGCCGCACCCACAAATTCGAAACCGCCTCAGTGCAAAGCAAAACCTATCCCTATTTGTGCGCCTGTCAGGACCATCAGCTCACCGTGCGCCGTCACAACCGTGTGATGCGAAAAGAGGCTGAATATCGCTGCCGCCATTGCGGTGAGTTGTTACGTTTCAATGTCAAAGGCACCACTAACTGCTGATTTTTCAATCACTAAATAGCAGCAATGTCTCATTGTCACACCGCGTCGCATCCGTTACCCTTCCGACCTTTCACATCAGGTCATTCAGAAACATGTTTCGTAAAACGCTTTCAGCCTTTCTGTTTATCGCGGCGCTCGCCCCGGTCAGCGCATTCAGCCAGTCCGGCAAAGACATCAATAATTTCAGTCAGGCCAAAGCTGCCGCCGTCAAAATCAATCAGGGTGCACAGACGTTTTACTGCGGTTGTGACATCCGCTGGCAGGGTAAAAAAGGCACGCCGGATTTGAAGTCCTGTGGCTACGCGGTGCGTAAAAGCGAACAGCGCGCCAGCCGGATCGAATGGGAACATGTGGTTCCCGCGTGGCAGTTTGGCCACCAGATGCAGTGCTGGCAGGATGGCGGGCGAAAAAATTGTGCGAAAAACGCCGATTATCGTCAGTTGGAAACCGACCTGCATAATCTTCAGCCAGCAATTGGCGAGGTGAATGGTGACCGCAATAACTTCATGTACAGCCAGTGGAATGGCGGCGAAGGCCAGTACGGACTCTGCGAGATGAAAGTCGATTTTAAAGCCAAATCCGCCGAGCCACCGGCCCGTGCACGCGGTGCAATTGCCCGCACCTATTTCTATATGCGTGACCGCTATCAGCTGAATTTATCCCGCCAGCAGACACAGCTTTTCACCGCGTGGGACCGCCAGTATCCGGTGACAGGTTGGGAATGTGAGCGCGACAACCGCATCGCCAACGTACAGGGAAATCACAACCCTTACGTTTTGCAGGCTTGTGCGAAACGAAAAAGCTAACCTACTATAGAGCACAATAGTCAGCGACAGGGCTGGCAACACTTGCCAAAATAGCCCACTTCAACACTTTAAGGACAGCAGCCTCACATGCGCATACCCCGCATTTATCATCCGGAACCCCTGGCCGCCCAGAGCAACATTGTGCTCAGCGAAGATGCCGCCAACCACGTCGGACGCGTTCTGCGGATGCAGCCTGGCCAGATGATTCAGTTATTTGACGGCAGTAATCAGGTCTTCGAAGCCAGCATTACGCAGGTTGATAAGAAAAGTGTGCGCGTCAGCCTGAGTGAAGGCGTATTGACCGACAACGAATCCCCGCTGAATCTGCATCTGGGTCAGGTGATTTCACGCGGCGAGAAGATGGAATTCACGATTCAGAAATCTATCGAGCTGGGCGCGAATACCATCACGCCTTTGTTTTCAGAGCGTTGCGGCGTCAAGCTTGACGGCGAACGTCTGGAGAAGAAATTGCAGCAGTGGCAGAAAATTGCCATTGCCGCCTGCGAACAGTGTGGCCGTAACCGTATTCCGGAAATCCGCACCGCGATGCAGCTCGAAGCCTGGTGCGCCGAGCAGGATGATAGCCTGAAGCTGAACCTGCATCCGCGCGCCAGCCACAGCATTAATACCCTGCCGCTGCCGGTGAACCACGTTCGCCTGCTCATCGGCCCTGAAGGCGGTTTATCTGCCGACGAAATTGCAATGACCTCCGGCTATGGATTTACTGATATCCTGCTGGGACCCCGTGTTCTGCGTACAGAAACCACAGCACTCACCGCGATAACGGCCTTACAGGTTCGTTTCGGCGATCTGGGTTAAGAGGAGACCAAATGATCAAGCTTGGCATCGTAATGGACCCTATCTCGTCCATTAACATCAAAAAAGACACCAGTTTCGCTATGTTACTGGAAGCGCAAAGCCGTGGTTATGAACTGCATTATATGGAGATGAATTCTCTGTATCTGCGCGGCGGTGAAGGCCGTGCAACCACCCGTAAACTAAGTGTTAAACAAGATTACGACGGCTGGTACGAATTTGGCACCGAGCAGGACATTGCGCTGCAGGAGCTGGACGTGATCCTGATGCGTAAAGATCCGCCGTTTGATACAGAATTCATTTACGCCACTTACATTCTTGAACGCGCCGAAGAAAAAGGCACGCTGATCGTCAACAAGCCTCAGAGTCTGCGTGACTGTAACGAGAAGCTGTTCACCGCCTGGTTCCCGGAACTGACGCCCGATACACTGGTAACCCGCAATGCCGCGCAGCTGAAAGCGTTTCATAAAGAGCACACCGATGTGATCCTCAAGCCGCTGGACGGCATGGGTGGCGCATCCATTTTTCGCCTGAAACCGGAAGACGCGAACGTCTCTGTGGTCATTGAAACGCTGACCGAACACGGTACCCGTTTCTGTATGGCGCAGAATTATCTGCCCGCGATCAAAGATGGCGACAAACGCGTTCTGGTCGTCGACGGTGAGCCGGTTCCGTACTGTCTGGCACGCATTCCGGCGCAGGGCGAAACCCGTGGTAATCTGGCCGCCGGTGGCCGTGGTGAAGCACGTCCGCTGACCGAAAGTGACTGGGCCATTGCCCGTAAAGTCGCGCCAGTGTTAAAAGAAAAAGGGCTGATTTTTGTTGGTCTGGATATCATTGGCGACCGCCTGACTGAAATTAACGTCACCAGCCCGACCTGTGCGCGTGAAATCGAAGCCGCATTCCCGATTTCCGTCACCGGCATGCTGATGGATGCTATCGAAAAACGTCTGGCAGCACGCTAAGCCGTACACGCAGCAAGACAGCGTATTTTCATTACGCTGTCTTTATTCACTGAGGCTAAACATTCTACATACCATGAACTTACAACATCACTTTCTTATTGCTATGCCCGGACTGGATGAACCCATGTTCAAGCGTTCGGTCATTTATGTCTGCGAACATAATGAAGACGGCGCAATGGGCCTGGTGATTAATAAACTGGTCGAAGACTTCACCGTTGAAAACGTGCTCGATAAACTGGAGATCTCGCCAACGCCTCGCGACCCGGCTATCCGCCTTGATCGTCCGGTGTTTTCCGGCGGCCCGCTGGCAGATGATCGTGGTTTTATTTTGCATACGCCACGCAGCGGCTTTGGTTCGAGTATTCAGATTTCAGACACCACCATGATCACCACCTCTAAAGACGTGCTGGAAACACTCGGTACCGCCGAACAGCCTAAAAATGTGCTGGTTGCGCTCGGTTATGCTGCCTGGGAACAGGGCCAGTTGGAAAAAGAGTTACTGGATAACGCCTGGCTGACCATCGAAGCCAGCAGCGATATTCTGTTCCGCACTCCGGTCGCTGACCGCTGGCGCGAGGCCGCAAAAATGATCGGTATCGATGTCAGCCAACTCGCCACTCACGCAGGTCATGCATAATGGCAAACCGCACTGTATTCGCCTTTGACTTCGGCACCAAAAGCATCGGGCTGGCTATCGGCCAGGAAGTCACCGGCACTGCCCGCCCGCTGACGTCATTCAAAGCACAGGACGGCACGCCGGACTGGCTGAAGATCGAAAAACTGCTCAAAGAGTGGTTGCCGGACGTGGTGGTCGTTGGCCTGCCACTGAACATGGACGGCACCGAACAGCCCCTGACTGCCCGCGCACGAAAGTTTGCCAATCGTCTGCATGGTCGTTTTGGCGTGCAGGTTGAACTGCATGACGAACGCCTGAGCACCGTCGAAGCCCGAGCTGATCTGTTTGATCGCGGCGGGTTCCGCGCGCTGGATAAAGGCAGTGTGGATGCCGCTTCTGCGGTGATCATTCTGGAAAGTTGGTTTGAGAAACAGTGGAGTCAGCCAGCGCCGCAGTGAGGTCGGGGGTAAGCCCGCTGGCAATGCGCTGTAACCGGCTCTGTTCAAAGGTTTGCATACCGGCCTGCGAGCCGGTTTGCAAAATATCCGCCAACTGATGCGTCTTGCCTTCGCGGATCAAATTCCCCACCGCTGGCGTTGAAGTGAGTACCTCAAACAGCGCTACCCGCTCCCCTTCTCTTCCCGATATCAATTTCTGCGCAACAATACCGCGCAGGCTGCCCGCCAGTTGCGCGCGAACAAAACCTTTCTCCTCTGCCGGGAATACGTCCACCAGCCTGTCAACCGCCTGCGTGGCGTTACGGGTATGCAGCGTCGCCAGCACCAGATGCCCGGTTTCCGCCGCGGTCAGCGCCAGCCGGATACTGTCGGCGTCGCGCAGTTCGCCGAGCAGTAAAACGTCCGGATCTTCGCGCAGCGCACCGCGAACGGCATCGCTGAAGGAGTGCGTATGTTTCCCCAGTTCCCGTTGCTGAATCAGGCAGCGCTGGCTGCTGTGAATAAACTCAATCGGATCCTCCAGCGTAATAATATGCCGGGCGCAGGTGCGGTTCAGATGGTCGATCATTGCAGCCAGCGTGGTGGATTTGCCACTGCCGGTCGCCCCCGTAACCAGAATCAGCCCATCTTCGTATTCCGTCAGGGATGCCACGACCGGCGGCGCGTGAAGCTGCTCGAGCTGCGGACAGCGTTGCGGCACACGGCGCAGCGCGGCAGAAAGCCCGTGCAGTTGCCGGAAGAAGTTCACCCGTAAACGTAAGCCGTTTGCGAGCGTGATGGCACCGTCCGTCTGGCCTTTACGCTGCAATTCACTGTGCTGCGTGGGCTCAAGCCAGGTGTCACTCAGCCACTGCATATTTTCCGGCGTGATTTTCGTCGTATTTTCCAGCGGCCTTAATTCTCCCTGGCTTCGCAACATCGGCTGATGCCCGGCACAAAGGTGCAGATCGGAGGCATTTTGCTTTACACTAAGCTCCACAAATTCATCGATATCCATTTTAAAATCTCCCGAGTCCCTATGAGCCTTAGTCAGTCACACACTATTGGTAAGAACTTACAGGATGTTCGCGAGCAAATCGCAGCCGCTGCACAGCGCTGCGAGCGGCCTCTGGAAGAAATTACGCTGCTTGCAGTCAGTAAAACCAAACCTGCGAGCGCTGTCGAAGAAGCGATCGCGGCCGGTCAGCTGGCGTTCGGTGAAAACTATGTGCAGGAAGGCGTGGAGAAGATTGTGCACTTTGCCGGGCATCAGCCCGCACTGACCTGGCACTTTATCGGCCCGCTGCAATCGAATAAAAGCCGTCTGGTGGCAGAGAATTTTGACTGGTGCCATACAGTTGACCGCCTGAAAATCGCCCAGCGCCTGAACGAGCAGCGCCCGGAAAACCGGCCGCCTTTGCAGGTGCTGATCCAGGTAAATATCAGCGATGAAGCCAGTAAATCAGGCATTGCACTGAGTGATGTTGATGCGCTGGCCGATCAGATAAGCCAGATGCCGCGCCTTACCCTGCGCGGCCTGATGGCTATCCCGGCCGTCGAGCATGATTATGAGCGTCAGCTGGCCGTTTTCATCCAGATGCGCAGCGCCTTTGACACGCTCAGGGCGCGATATCCGCAGCTCGACACGTTGTCGATGGGCATGACCGACGATATGCCCGCTGCCATCGCAGCAGGCAGTACCATGGTGCGTATTGGCACCGCGATATTTGGTGCACGCAACTACGCTTAAGCGCGTTCATCCTCCAATTCAGACAGCTTAAATTTAACGAAGGAGCACCATGCAACATCGCAAATTATGTTTTATCGGCGCCGGTAACATGGCAGGTGCCATTATTTCTGGTCTGGTTGAAAGCGGCTATCCGGCAAAATTGATCAGCGTCTGCGCCCCTTCAGGCAAGAACCGTGATCCACTGGCGTCAAAATATGGCGTGCAAAGCAGCGATGACAATGTGGCCTGTGCGCAGGAAGCCGACGTCGTTGTCATGGCCGTGAAACCACAGCTGATGGCCGACGTATGTAAATCACTGCAAAAAGAGGTGGATTTCAGCGGCAAACTGGTACTGTCGATTGCCGCAGGCATTAGCGTGGCGCGTTTCCGTTCCCTGCTTGGTGAGAAGCTCAATATCGTGCGCATCATGCCCAATACTCCGTCACTGGTGGGTAAAGGCATGAGCGGTCTGTATGCGCCAGAAGAGGTGGGCCCGCAGGACAGAGACTACAGCAGTGATTTAATGACTGCCGTCGGCAAAGTGTGCTGGGTTGATACCGAAGAGGGCATCAACCATATTATTGCCGCCGCAGGCAGTGCACCAGCCTATTTCTTCCTGTTTATGGAAGCTATGCAAGCCGAAGCCGAACGTTTAGGATTCAGTGCCGAAACGGCGCGTATGCTGGTAGAACAGGCCGCCAGCGGTGCAACGGCGCTGGTGGCCGCCAGCCCGGACACGCCTTTGTCACAACTGCGTGAGAACGTAACCTCCAAAGGTGGCACGACGTTTGAAGCGCTTAAAGTTTTTAACCAGCAGAAGTTACCGGAAATTGTCTCCGAAGCCATGCAGGCCGCCATTACCCGCGCGCAGGAAATGGAAAAACAGTTCTAATTTAGAACAATTAATAAAACATTCATGCTCAAAATCATGTGAGTTGGAGCAAGGCGGCAACCGAGAGAATCCCCGGAAACTTACATCAGTAAGTCACTGGGGTGGACGCGCGAAGCCAACGCAGAGCCAGTTCTAAAGATGGAGGGCAAAGGGGATATATGTTAACGCTGACTTTCCTGGTCAAGACACTGATTGACCTCTACGTCATGGTTTTACTGCTGCGCATCTGGATGCAGTGGGCGCGCACTGATTTTTACAATCCGTTCTCGCAGTTTGTGGTGAAAATTACTCAGCCGATTATCGGGCCATTACGCCGGATTATTCCGCCGCTGGGGCCGATTGACAGCGCCTCGCTGCTGCTGGCTTTCCTGCTGATGACGGTCAAATATCCGCTGCTGCTGTTGATTCAGGGCGGGGGAATCTCGCTCAGCCCGTACAACCTGCTGTTCGGCCTGATTTCGCTGGTGAAGTCCGCCGGGTATCTGGTGTTCTGGCTGATTATTATCCGTTCTCTGATGAGCTGGGTCAGTCAGGGGCGCGGGCCAATGGATTATGTCCTGATGCAGCTGACTGAGCCGCTGATGTCGCCTATCCGTCGTTTCCTGCCTGCGATGGGCGGTATCGACTTTTCGGCGATGATCGTGATCCTTATCCTGTATATGCTGAATTATCTGGGCATGGACATGCTGGGTGAGCTGTGGTTCCTGCTCTGAGTCCGGTTTTCTGGCAGGCTGACGCGCTGGTACTGCGGCTGGTGATCCAGCCCAAAGCCAGCCGCGACAGTCTGGTGGGATTGCATGGCGACGAACTTAAAGTCGCCATCACCGCCCCGCCGGTAGACGGCCAGGCCAATTCGCATCTGATGAAATATCTCGCCAAACAGTTTAAAGTCGCCAAAAGTCAGATCTGCATTGAAAAGGGCGAGCTGGGCCGCCATAAACAAGTCCGCATTACGAATCCGCAAAATATCCCGGCTGAGGTCGCGATACTGCTCGCTGAATAAATTCATTCCAGATGGTCTTCAGGACGTTATTTTATGCAAAAAGTCGTTTTAGCTACCGGTAATCCCGGTAAAGTGCGCGAACTCGCCCATCTGCTGGCTGATTTCGGTCTGGATGTGGTCGCACAAACTGAACTGGGCGTGGACTCCGCCGAAGAGACCGGCCTGACGTTTATTGAAAACGCCATTCTGAAAGCACGCCATGCCGCGGCCATCACCGGCCTGCCTGCGATTGCCGATGACTCCGGTCTGGCCGTTGACGTTCTTGGCGGCGCGCCGGGGATCTACTCCGCCCGCTACGCCGGCGTTGATGCCAGCGACCAGCAGAACCTCGACAAGCTGCTGGTGACGCTAAAAGACGTTCCGCCAGGCCAGCGCAGCGCGCAATTCCATTGCGTGCTGGTCTATATGCGTCATGCCGAAGATCCAACGCCGCTGGTGTGCCACGGCAGTTGGGATGGCGAAATTCTGTTTACTGAAGCGGGTAAAGGCGGCTTCGGTTATGATCCGATATTCCACGTTCCCGCACTGGGGAAATCCGCAGCTGAACTGACGCGCGAAGAGAAAAGCGCGGTGTCTCACCGCGGCCAGGCACTGAAATTACTGTTAGACGCTATGAAAGAGAAATCACTTAATAATGCGTAAGTTACCGCCGCTGAGTCTTTACATCCACATTCCGTGGTGCGTGCAGAAATGCCCGTACTGCGACTTCAATTCACACGCGCTGAAAGGCGAAGTGCCGCACGACGACTATGTGGCGCATCTGCTGGCCGATCTGGATGCTGATTTGCACCTGACCGCTGGCCGTGATGTGAAGACGATTTTCATCGGCGGCGGAACCCCCAGTTTGCTGAGCGCAGCAGCGATGCAAAACCTGCTTGACGGCGTGCGCGCCCGTCTGCCGCTGGCGGCGGATGCTGAAATTACGATGGAAGCCAATCCGGGTACGGTCGAAGCAGACCGCTTCAGCGCTTACCAGCGCGCCGGTGTGAACCGCATCTCTATTGGCGTGCAAAGTTTCAGTGCGCAGAAACTGGAGCGTCTGGGGCGCATTCACGGCCCGGATGAAGCCAGGCGCGCCGCACATCTGGCGACCGACCTGAATCTGCGCAGTTTTAATCTTGATTTAATGCACGGCTTACCGGATCAGACGCTGGCAGAGGCGCTGGATGATTTGCGTCAGGCCATTGCGCTCAATCCGCCACATCTGTCGTGGTATCAGCTGACCATCGAACCCAACACGATGTACGCCTCCCGCCCGCCAAAACTGCCGGATGACGATGCGCTGTGGGATATTTTCGAGCAGGGTGACCAGTTGCTGACCGCTGCCGGTTATCAGCAATACGAAACTTCGGCCTATGCCAAACCGGGCTATCAGTGTCAGCACAATCTCAACTACTGGCGTTTTGGCGATTACCTGGGTATTGGGTGCGGCGCCCACGGCAAACTGACTCAGCCCGACGGGCAGATCCTGCGGACGGTGAAAACCAAACATCCGCGCGGCTATATGCAGGGCCGTTACATGGATAAGCAGCATGACGTGGCGACCAGCGAACTGCCGTTCGAATTCTTTATGAACCGTTTCCGGTTACTGGAAGCAGCGCCACGTGAAGAGTTTGCGGTTTACACCGGTCTGGACGAAAGCGTCATCCGCGCTCAGCTTGATGAAGCCATCGCGAAAAACTATCTGCTGGAAACGGATTCACACTGGCAGATCACGCAGCATGGCAAACTGTTCCTGAACTCGCTGCTGGAACTGTTTCTCGACGAGTAGACAAAAAAATAACGGAAAAGGGGCCCTGCGAACAGGGCCCCTTTTTTTATGCGTTACGCAGGGCGAATTTATTTAAGATCAGCCAGCAACGTTTTATGTTGTGTATCGAGCGCTTTCACGCGGTTACATACGTCGTCGCCGAATTTTTTGAAATCCTGCTCCTGTTTGCTCCACTCGTTCTGCACGGCCTGTTGCAGCCCGCCCAGATTGCCCATCACTGCCTGTAGCGGGTTACTACCGCTGGCTGCCTGCTTGACACTCATCTCATTCAGACTGTCTTGCATGACGCCACCCATACTTTGTTCCAGAATACGGCGCCCGTCCTGTTTCACTTGCTCTACTGCCTGGTGATGGAAAGTCAAACCGTCGGTGCGATGTTCGATAATGCGGTTCATCTGCTGTTTGAGCTGAGTGTCCAGCGTCGTCAGGCGGTTACGCACGTTGCTCTCACTGCCGAGCTGCTGGGCGATCACTTTGTCCATCGCCACGCGGCCTTTCTCCAGATGCGCGGTGGCACCCTGGTCAATCCACGGCAGGTCACGGCGCAGCGAGGCCTGATAATCAATCGCTTCCTGACGCTGTTTGGCGCTCAGGGTAAGCTCTTTACCGTTCTGTGACACATCACCGTTTGGGGTGATCTGCAAGCTACTGTTAGCCCCTATCACCTGAACATTCTGTGGCGTGATCACCACGTCCTCCTGCGGGTTCACATTGCACTGGTAATCTGCCTGCGCACTCCACGCGGTCATTGCCAGCAGTGCCGCGAGGCCCAGTTTCGATCCCGTTTTGAATTCCATGTTCTCTCCCTTCAGACAGCAAACAATTAAAATATTGAACGGCCAATTCGTTGCGCCAGTTTTTCTAAGGCAGCGGTTCCGGCCAAAGAGTTCCCTGCGGCATCAAGTTCAGGTGACCAGACAGCGATGCACATCTCGCCCGGCACGATGGCAATGATGCCACCACCCACGCCGGATTTCCCCGGCATTCCCACGCGGTAGGCGAACTCGCCGGCACCGTCATACATCCCACTGGTGACCATCAGCGCGTTGATCTGGCGCGCCTGACGCGGTTCAATCAGTGCATCTTCAGCGCCCAGCGGCTGGCCTTTATTCGCCAGATAGACGAAGGTGCGCGCGAGTTCCGCACAGCTCATGCGCAGCGCACAATAATGAAAATAGGTGTGGAGAACGGTGATGACGTCGTTGTCGAAATTACCGAAAGATTTCATTAAATACGCGATGGCCGCATTACGGTCAGAATGCTCGAACTCTGAACGTGCTACGTGCCGATCGTAGTTGATATCTGGCTGTCCGGCCAGTTGACGCACCACTTCCAGCATTCTTTGCTTGGGGGCCGTCAGGCGGGTTTGCAATAAATCGCACACCACCAGGGCGCCGGGGTTGATAAACGGGTTACGTGGTTTGCCCTGCTCCAGTTCGAGCTGTACCAGTGAGTTAAAGGGCTGGCCCGACGGCTCTTTGCCGACACGCTCCCAGATTTCACTCTCCTGATAACGGGTCAAGGCCAGCGTCAGGCTGAGCACTTTGGAGATGGACTGAATGGAAAAACGGGTATCGGCATCGCCGGCGCTGAAGGTCTCACCGGAGGTGGTATGTACTGCAATGCCCAGATTGTCAGGGCTGACATCGGCCAGCGCCGGAATATAGCCCGCGACTTTGCCACGGCCAATCAGCGGGCGCACCTGCGCCAGAATCTCTTCGAGTAAGCGGTTATCTAATTCAGTAGCCAACGTCGCAACTCCAGATGTAACAAAGGTGCCAAGAAGGCACCTTTTATTTTTTAGCGATTCCGCAGGATCTGTCTAAATCATTCGAGCTGCATCAAGGCGTCTCGAAGGATGACGGCAGATTTAATCCCACCAGATATCGAAAAGATCGGAGACTTCAACGTCTTCCATCTTATGGTCTTCCAACCATTTTTTAACCAGAGCACGGTGCTCGTCGGTGCAATGACCGATGTCCTGCAGGCAGATTAAACCTTCCCACTGCAGATAGCCGCTGCCATCGAAAGCCAGTTTGTTCGGCTCGATCGCGCCTTCGATGAACGCGTCCAGTTGCTCGTCGATAGTTTCAACTGGGGTGCCTTCCGCGAAACGCCATTTTACCGAAAAGCCCAGTTCCTGGAACTCGGCAATGTGTAACTTCTTACGTAAACGACGACTACGATTCTTGGCCATTATTGCTTCCTCTCAAACATCAGATCCCATACGCCGTGGCCTAAACGCTGGCCACGCATTTCGAACTTGGTGA
>Ga0105856_1000813_pt1 | contig 14795 bp, 10 predicted proteins | sample OrgsoiDNA_201060_FD_89681 | JGI IMG/M metagenome (GOLD analysis project Ga0105856, IMG submission 89681) | Permafrost soil microbial communities from the Arctic, to analyse light accelerated degradation of dissolved organic matter (DOM) -... | ecosystem: Environmental > Terrestrial > Soil >...
CCAGCACAGCCGACAGCTTGTCGATCAGGTTGTCGCGGCTGCCCTTGACCAGGTTGGCCGCTTCCTTGAGTTGTTCTTCAGCAGCGTTCAAGTAGGCCAGTGCCGCAGCTCCCGTGACCGCCTCAATACGACGCACACCGGAGGCCACACCGCCTTCGCTGATGATTTTCAGCAGGCCGATGTAGCCGGTACGGTTAGCGTGAATGCCACCGCACAGCTCGACGGAGAAATCACCGCCCATGCTCAGCACGCGCACGTTGTCGCCATACTTCTCACCAAACAGCGCCATGGCGCCTTTCTTTTTGGCGGTTTCAATATCGGTTTCTTCAGTTTCAACCGCGGAGTTCTTGCGAATCTCGGCGTTGACGATGTCTTCCAGCGCCTTCAACTGCTCAGGCTTGATGGCTTCGAAGTGGCTGAAGTCAAAGCGCAAGCGCTGACTGTCGACCAGCGAGCCTTTCTGCTGAACGTGTTCGCCCAGCACCTGACGCAATGCAGCGTGCAGCAAGTGCGTCGCCGAGTGGTTCAGCGAAGTCGCGTGACGCACGTCGGCATCGACATGAGTTTCTACCGGCGCGCCGATCGTCAGACTGCCCGAAGCCAGCACACCGTGATGCAGGAACGCACCGCCGGTCTTGGTGGTGTCGCGCACATCGAAACGGCTGCTGCCGACTTGCAGATAACCGCAGTCGCCGATCTGACCGCCGGACTCAGCGTAGAAAGGCGTTTGATTGAGAACAACCACGCCTTCTTCGCCTTCACTCAAGACGTCGACCGAGCGGCCTTCTTTATAGATGGCGACAATTTTGGCCGACCCGCTGGTGGCCTTGTAGCCGGTGAACTCGGTCGCTACGTCAACCTTGACCAAGGTGTTGTAGTCCAGACCGAACGAGCTGGCCGAGCGAGCACGAACACGCTGAGCTTCCATTTCGCGCTCGAAACCGACTTCGTCAACCGTCAGGTTACGTTCGCGAGCGATGTCAGCGGTCAGGTCCATCGGGAAACCGTAGGTGTCATACAGCTTGAACACCACATCGCCCGGCACCACGGTGCCTTTGAGTTCCAACAGATCCTGCTCGAGAATCTTCAGGCCGTGCTCCAAAGTCTTGGAGAACTGCTCTTCTTCGGCCTTGAGTACGCGCTCGATATTGCCCTGTTGCTGCTTGAGCTCCGGGAACGCTTCGCCCATCTCGGCAACCAGCGCCGCGACGATCTTGTAGAAGAAGCTGCCGGTCGCACCCAGCTTGTTACCGTGACGGCACGCACGACGAATAATCCGGCGCAGCACGTAGCCACGGCCTTCGTTGGACGGCAGCACGCCGTCGGCAATCAGGAAACCGCACGAACGAATGTGGTCGGAGACAACTTTGAGCGACGACTGATCGTCGTTGCTGCAGCCGATAGCCTCGGCCGACGCGCTCAGCAGGTTCTTGAACAGGTCGATTTCATAGTTCGAATGAACGTGCTGCATCACCGCACTGATCCGCTCCAGGCCCATGCCGGTATCTACCGATGGCGCTGGCAACGGATGCAACACCCCATCGGCGGTGCGGTTGAACTGCATGAACACGTTGTTCCAGATCTCGATGTAACGGTCGCCATCTTCTTCCGGCGAACCCGGTGGGCCACCCCAGATGTGATCGCCGTGATCGTAGAAAATCTCGGTGCAAGGGCCGCACGGGCCGGTATCGCCCATGGTCCAGAAGTTGTCGGACGCGTATGGCGCACCTTTGTTGTCGCCGATGCGAATCATGCGCTCGACCGGAACACCGATTTGTTTGGTCCAGATGTCGTAAGCCTCGTCATCCGAGGCATAGACCGTTACCCAGAGTTTTTCCTTGGGCAGTTTCAGGACACCGGTCAGGAAGGTCCAGGCGTAGGTAATCGCATCGTGCTTGAAATAGTCACCGAAGCTGAAGTTACCCAGCATTTCAAAGAACGTGTGGTGACGAGCGGTATAACCGACGTTTTCCAGGTCACTGTTCTTGCCACCGGCACGCACGCACTTCTGGCTGCTGGTCGCACGGGTGTACGCACGTTTTTCCTGGCCCAGGAAGCAGTCCTTGAACTGGTTCATCCCCGCGTTAGTGAACAGCAGGGTTGGGTCGTTGCCCGGAATCAAAGAGCTGGAGGCTACACGGGTGTGGCCTTGCTCTTCGAAGAAGCGAAGGAAGGCTTCACGGATTTCTGCGCTTTTCATTAGGTTCTTCCACGGAGGCTGCGGCCAAAGGCCTGTGCGAAACGTCAACAGACGAAGCGACGGCAAAGGGCCGCATTATATCGGCCCTGCGCGCGGGGTACAGCGTGTTTATACGATAGAAACGGTCAATTGGACGGCTAACGCTGTCAGTTGCGCGAAAACTCGACGAATGTCGCGATGACCTGCTCGATTTGTGCGCGGCTGACGTCCATGTGCGTGACCATTCGCAGACGGCCGGCGGCGCTCAGCTTGATACCACGCTCAGCCGCGAACGCCTTGATCGCCTCGGCCTTGTCGCCTATCTGCACGTAAACCATGTTGGTCTGCACCGGTTCGATGTCGTAACCGGCTTTACGCAGGCCGTCGGCAAGAAATTGCGCATTGTCATGGTCGTCGGCCAAGCGCTGGATATTGTGATCCAGCGCATACAACCCTGCCGCCGCCAGAATCCCGGCCTGACGCATGCCACCACCGACCATTTTGCGCAGGCGTCGCGCCTTGCCGATCAACTCGACCGAGCCGCACAACACCGAACCGATCGGAGCGCCCAGCCCCTTGGACAAGCAGACCGACACCGAATCGAAATGCTGAGTGATCTCCCGGGCATCAACCCCCAGCTTGACCGCCGCGTTGTAAAGCCGCGCGCCATCCAGGTGCAGGGCCAAACCGTGTTCACGGGTGAAACTGCGCGCCCGGGCCAGATACTACAGTGGCAGGACTTTGCCCTGCATGGTGTTTTCCAGGGCCAGCAAGCGTGTGCGGGCGAAGTGGAAGTCGTCAGGCTTGATCGCTGCGGCAACCTGGGCCAGGTCCAGGGACCCATCGGCCTGCACTTCCAGCGGCTGTGGCTGGATTGAGCCGAGCACCGCGGCACCGCCACCTTCGTACTTATAAGTGTGAGCCTGCTGACCGACGATGTATTCCTCGCCGCGCTCGCAGTGGGCCATCAACCCTAGCAAGTTACTCATGGTTCCCGTCGGAACGAATAGTGCTGCAGCAAAACCCAGTCGCGTGGCCAGTTCGGCTTCCAGACGATTGACCGTCGGATCTTCACCGTAAACGTCGTCACCGGTGGCCGCTGTGGCCATCGCGTCGAGCATTCCTTTGGACGGTTGAGTGACGGTGTCGCTGCGAAGATCGATAACGCTCATAAATCTGGCCTCGGTAATCAGGGGAATTCGCTTTCCAAGAGGAATTACTGCGGTCATGCCGACGAATAATCAACCCTTGGGCGAGGAAAAGACGCTTTACCCCTTCGAAAAAATCGATATCAATCATCAGAAAGCAGCGATGCGCATGCACAAAATATGTGTTAAAAACGCTTCGCCGCCAAACATTCTGGCGGCAAAACGTTCTCAGGGCGGGGTGCAACTCCCCACCGGCGGTAATTGCGCGCAATGCGCATAGCCCGCGAGCGCTTGGTGACAGCACGCCTTGGGCGGTGACTGGCGGCAAGGTCAGCAGACCCGGTGCGATCCCGGGGCCGACGGTCATAGTCCGGATGAAGAGAGAACGGGATTGGCGCCAAAGGGCCGTCCGCCGGCATTCGTGCGAGCGCGCGTACCCTTAAATCCCATTCGATTCATAAGCCCTGTTTTTCACACAAACAGGAACCAGAACATGCAACCCACCGCAATCGATAGCAAAAGCAAAAACCATCAGGGCGAGCGCGTTGCGTTCATCCAGGCCTGCTGGCACAAAGAAATCGTCGACCAGAGCCGTAAGGGCTTCCTGGCCGAGATGATTGCCCAGGGCTATCAGGAATCGGACATCGACTTCTTCGAACTCGGCGGCGCCTTTGAAATTCCGCTGCACGCCAAGCTGCTGGCCAAAACTGGCCGTTATGCCGGTATCGTTGCCGCAGGCCTGGTGGTGGACGGCGGGATCTACCGTCACGAATTCGTCGCCCAGTCGGTGATCAGCGGCCTGATGCAGGTTCAGCTGGAAACTGAAGTGCCGGTATTCTCGGTGGTCCTGACCCCGCACCACTTCCATGCTGGCGAAGAACATCAGAAGTTCTTCTTCGAGCATTTCGTGCATAAAGGCCAGGAAGCAGCGAAGACTTGCGCGGACACGCTGCACAAGACGCGTGCATTGCGTCGTAGTGAACCGCGTGCGGTAGCGGTCTAAACACAAAAACTGTGTATGCGGGTGGGGCCTTCGGCCTCACCCAAACCAAATGTGGGAGCGAGCTTGCTCGCGAAAGCGGTTTAACATTCAACACCTATGTTGACTGTCAGTCCGCTTTCGCGAGCAAGCCCGCTCCCACATTGGTTTTGTGTCGGGTTTGAGATCGAGGTCAGGCGAGGTTCTCGTCGCTGGTCGGCACGATCAGGATGCCGGCGCGCAGGCCGTTCTTTACCTTGGGGTTCGGGAAGATGATCCGGGCGCCCTTCTCTTCGATGATCCAGCGGGTCTGGGCGATGTCTTCGGCCAGCACGTAACCCACTTCCAACTCCGAAAAGTTCTCGATGTCCGCTGGCAGGTTCAAGCGGAAGCTGTCGCTGTGCTTGATGATTTCCCGCGCCACGCTGAATAGCTGCAAACCGTCCAGCGACGCTTCGGCCAGGGCTGGCTCGTTGCCTTCGATGATCTGTTTGAGGCGGGTCTCGAGCAGATCGACATTAACCCCGGCGTTCTGCCCGAACGGTCGGGCCTTGCCCAATTCGAGGGTAAAAGCCTCGGCCCCGAGCTTGTCGTAGGTGTAGGAACTGAACACGATGGACGGCTTGTTCTGCAGCAACACCGCTTCCATGCCGGCGGCGCGCAGGCGAGCCAGTTCCAGTCGCGAATGCTGGCGACCTTCCTTCCACGGATACAGCGCGAACTGCTCAATTTTCGAGCCACGAATCGCGGTGTGCAGGTCGTAGTGCAGACGGTCGCGATCCGGCAGGCTGAAGAAACTCGCCGCCAGTCGCTCCAGTTCACAAGCGCGCAGGGCTTCGGAACCGCTGCTTTGCTCATGACGGCCGTTGAATAGCCGGTTGACGTCCTGCTCGATGAAACGCTCGCCGCGACGGATCGCCTCGGGGTTACCGAACAGGAACAGAATACGTGCGCGCGGTTTAAGGTCGCCGCGGGCGATGTCATGCAACAGGCGATCAAGCAACTCGATCGGCGCTGTTTCGTTGCCATGGATACCGGCTGACAGCAGCAGGTCCAGGCCATTGTCCCGCGCTTCAGGTGGCCGGACTTCCAGCGCACCTTCGCTCAACCAGCGCATCCGCACGCCTTCGACAGTCAGTTGAGTCTTCTCCGCCGGTTCGCGGCCGGCGAGGGTCAGTTCAAGCAGTTTGCCGAGGGCGAGCATAGAGCGATTTCCTTAGTGGTCGTGTGCGCAATCCGGGCCGTGCACGTGGTCTTCGTCACCGACTTCGGCCGGTTCCATTTCCAGTTGCAGACTTACCAGATTAGTCGCCAATGGGCGCAGCAGCAGGTTGGCGTATTCAGCATCGCCTTCTTCGACGTCGACGCCGATCAGCAGTTGGCCGCGGCCGTCTTGCTGGATCCACAGCTCTTTGCCTTGCCACATGACCGCGACGCGGGTGCAGGAGGTTTCCAGTTGCGTGCCGTCGGTGTCTTCAAGGATCAGCTGCAGGGTATCGCTCATGTTTTTTACGCTCTCGTTTGAGATGAAGCAGCGCACGCTCAGGTAGAGCGCGCGCCGACGTTCAATTGATCTGGAATGGATAAACCGCGCCCAGTTTAAGGATTTGCGTCAGTTCATCCAGTGCCGTCCGGCACTCAAGCAGCAATTGCGGGTCCGCCAGATCGTTTTCGGTCATGCGGTCGCGGTAGTGCTTGTCGACCCATTCGGTCAATGTGCCGTACAACGGTGCCGTCATGATAACCCCTGGATTGACGGCCGCCAGTTCGGTTTCGTTGAGGGCGACGCGAAGTCGCAGGCAAGCCGGGCCACCGCCGTTCTGCATGCTCTGCTTCAGATCGAAAACTTTCACTTCGCGGATCAGCCCGCCAGAGCTGGTCAAACCTTGCAGGTACTGCCAGACACGCTCGTTGCCACGGCACTCTTCCGGCACGATCAACAGCATGGAGCCGTCAGGACGCGACAGCAGTTGGCTATTGAACAAGTAGGACCGAACTGCATCTTCGACGGTTACCGCGGAACGCGGTACGCAGACAGACTGAAATTTCCCACCGACCTTGGCGAGTTTTCCGGAAAGCTCGGCCAGCATCTGTTCGGTGTCGAGGAACGCGTCCTCGTGATAGAACAAGACCTCGCCATTACCCACTGCGATCACGTCGTTATGGAACACGCCCTGATCGATCACCGAAGGATTCTGTTGCGCGTAGACCACGCCGTCATCGCTCAAACCGTGCAAACGAGCCACAGCCTGGGAAGCTTCGAGGGTCTGTCGCGCCGGGTATTTCTGCGGTGCCGGGTAACGGGTATCGAATGCGCTGCGACCGAACACGAAGAACTCGACGCCGGCTTCGCCATATTCACGGCAGAAACGGGTGTGGTTGGCCGCGCCTTCGTCGCCGAACTGCGCCACGGCCGGCAATGCGGCGTGGTGAGCAAAGTGCTTCTGGTCAGCGAACATCGCGCCCAGCACGCGGCTGGTGGTCGGGTGTTCGATGCTACGGTGATATTTGCAGTTCAGGTTGGCAGCGGTGAAATGCACACGGCCATCGGCGGTGTCAGCACTTGGGCTGACGGTGGCGGCGTTGGCTACCCACATGCTCGAGGCTGAGCAACTGGCGACCAACAGCGGCATTGCATCTTTAGCGGCCTGTTCGATCACCTGAGCGTCGGTGCCGCTGAAACCCAAACGGCGCAATGCAGCAACGTCCGGACGCTCTTGCGGTGCCAGTACGCCTTGTTGAAAGCCCATTTCCATCAGGGCTTTCATTTTCGCCAGTCCTTGCAACGCCGCTTCCTTCGGATTCGAAGACTGCTGGCTGTTGCTTTGGGACGCGACGTTGCCGTAGGACAGGCCGCCGTAGTTATGGGTCGGCCCCACTAGACCGTCAAAATTGACTTCATAGGATTTCATCAGCGAGGCTCCACGAGAATCTGTTTTTATAGGCATCAAGTAACAATTCAGTACAACGTGTCGCGGCCATCGTGAGCAGGCTCTCTCCCACAAGTTTTGCGTAATCCATGTGGGAGCGAGCCTGCTCGCGAATGGGCGTTACGACATCCGCACGCCAGGCGTCAGCGAGGCAGGCATGACCAGGCTCGGGGTTTCCAGCGAAGCCACCGGGTACGCACAGTAATCTGCCGCGTAATAAGCGCTGGCGCGATGGTTACCCGAAGCACCGACGCCGCCAAATGGCGCGCTGCTCGCAGCACCGGTCAGTTGCTTGTTCCAGTTGACGATACCGGCGCGGCTTTCCAGCCAGAACTGCTGATAACGTGCTTCGGAATCCGACAGCAAACCGGCGGCCAGACCATAGTCCGTGTCGTTGGCTTCAGCGATCGCCGCTTCAAAATCAGCGTAGCGGATCACTTGCAGCAACGGGCCGAACAGCTCTTCGTCAGGACGATCAGCCACTTCGCTGACATCAAGAATACCTGGCGTCAGCAAGGCTGCCTGAGCCTGCGGTTGAGTCATTTCCAGCAGCGCGACGGCACCATTCGCCAGCAAATGTTCCTGTGCATCCATCAACGCTTTCGCCGCGCCGAGGGAAATCACCGAGCCCATGAACGGCGCAGGCGTTTGATCAAATGCACCGACTTCAATCGTCGAGCTGACCGCTACCAGACGCGCCAGCAAGGTGTCACCCCAGGCGCCTTGCGGCACCAGCAAGCGGCGAGCACAGGTGCAACGCTGACCGGCAGAAATGAACGCCGACTGGATGATGGTGTAAACGGCGGCATCAAGATCAGCGACCTCGTCGACCACCAGCGGGTTGTTACCGCCCATTTCCAGCGCGAGGATCTTGTCCGGACGACCGGCGAATTGTTGGTGCAAGTGATTGCCGGTACGGCTGGAACCGGTGAAGAACAAACCGTCGATGCCCGAGTTCGCCGCCAGTGCGATACCCGTTTCGCGAGCACCTTGCAGCAGGTTCAACACACCTGCCGGCAGGCCGGCTTCGATCCAGCACTTGACCGTCAGTTCAGCGACTTTCGGGGTCAGTTCGCTTGGCTTGAACAGCACGCTGTTACCGGCCAGCAGCGCCGGAACGATGTGACCGTTTGGCAAGTGACCCGGGAAATTGTAAGGACCAAACACCGCCACCACGCCGTGTGGCTTGTGGCGCAATACCGCGGTGGCGTCGCCCAACGGGCCGCTCTTCTCGCCGGTACGTTCGCGGTAGCTCTGTACCGAGATCGCAATCTTGTTGACCATGCTGGTGACTTCAGTCGCCGCTTCCCACAGGGGTTTGCCGGTTTCTTCACCGATGCAGCGAGCCAGTTCGTCAGCGTGGTTCTTTAGGGCGGCGGCAAAGGCTTCCAGCACTGCGATGCGCTCGTCCAGGGTCCGACGGGCCCAGCCCGGGAACGCCTGACGCGCGGCTTGCACGGCCGATTCAACCTGAGCAGTGGTCGCGCCTTCGCCGGTCCACAGTACTTGTTGGGTCACTGGGTTCAGCGATTGAAAAGCTTCACCCTGGCCAGCCAGCCATTCACCTGCGATGTATAGCGAATTCATTATTTCGACTCCCGAGCAGCGGACAACGGAACGGCGCGCACTTGATCACCGGCGTTGAGTTGAAGGCGTTTGGCGGTCTGCGGATCGACCACCAAAGTACCGGCGGCGAAGCGTGCTGGCGCGGCAGTGATCCGGCAGTCTTCGCGCTTGCGGTTGTGAATCAGGAATGGCGTGGCATCGTCACCCGGCGTGCCGATGGCCAGCACCAGCGCCTGGCTGTCGCGTACCGCTCGGATCTTGCTGGTTTCGCACTCCACTGCCGGGCCTGCGTCGAAAATGTCGACGTAGCCCTGATAGCTGAAACCTTCGCTTTTGAGCATGGCCAGGGCCGGTTCGGTATCAGGGTGAACCTGACCGATCACGTTGCGCGCGTCTGGCGACAGGAAGCAGGTGTACAGCGGAAACTTCGGCATCAGCTCGGCGATGAACGCCTTGTTGCCAACACCCGTGAGGTAATCCGCCTGGCTGAATTCCATTTTGAAAAAGTGTCGACCCAGGCTTTCCCAGAACGGTGAACGCCCGGCTTCATCGGACACACCGCGCATTTCGGCAATGATCTTGTTGCCAAACAGTTGCGGGAATTCAGCGATGAACACCATCCGCGCCTTGGCCAACATGCGGCCATTGAGGCCTGTACGGTAATCGGCGTGCAGGAACAGCGAGCACAACTCGGAGTTACCAGTCAGGTCGTTGGCCAGGAATAGCGTTGGAATTTCGCGATAGATGTTCAGCTCTTGCGATGCACTGACAGTCAGGCCAACCCGGAAGTTGTACCAAGGCTCACGCATGCCGACGGCACCGGCGATGGCGGAAATGCCCACCACGCGGCCGTTGTCGTCTTCGAGCACGAACAGGTAGTACGCATCGCCCCGCCCGGCTTCGCCGCGAAAGGTCTTCTCGGCCCAGCCGACCCGGTGGGCCAGACGTTCTTCGTTAGCCGGCAAGGTGGTCAGGCCGGTGCCTGTGCTGCGGGCCAGGTCGATCAGAGCGGGTAAATCGCTGCTGCGTACGGGACGAACGATCATGCTATCTCCTCAAACGGGCCGCTTGCGCCACCCGTGAAACTCGCTGCTTTTCAGGCATTCTTTCTAGACACAACGGCAGGCGTTAAACCGCTACCAGGCGCACGCTGGCACCTTCACCGACGCCCAAGGCCTCGGCCGCTTCAAGATCCAGGGTCACGGGTTTGCCCGGCGCGTAATCGAGCTCGAGCAATACGGCGCGGTAATCCTGCAACTGGGCGTTGGCCACCAGGTACTGACGACCGGCGCCTTTGACCGGCTCACCGATTTTCACCGGGACCACACGGCTCTGGGCGATCGAACGAATCCCCGAGACGCGGGCGTGCAGGGTCGGGCCGCCGTCGAAAATGTCGATGTAATGATCAGTCTCGAAGCCTTCGCGCATCAGTATGTCGAAGGTGATTTGCGCACGCGGATGTACCTGGCCCATCGCTTCTTGAGCGGAGTCCGGCAGCAGCGGCACGTAGATCGGGTAATGCGGCATCAGTTCGGCCAGGAAAGTCCGGCTCTTCAGACCGCACAGACGCTCGGCAGCGGCGTAGTTGAGGTCGAAGAAGTTGCGACCGATGGCATCCCAGAACGGCGAATCGCCATTCTCGTCGCTGTAACCGACGATCTCGGTCACGACCGAATCGGCGAAGCGTTCCGGGTGGCTGGCGACGAACAGCAGACGACCACGGGAATTGAGTTCGGCCCAAGGCGAGCCCACCAGTTCTCGTTGCACGTAGAAGCTGGTCAGCAAGCTGTTGCCGGTCAGGTCGTGGCACTGGGAGAGCACGTGGATCTTGTTATGAATCTTCAGCTCGCGGGAGGCATGCACGAAGGTTTCATTACGGAAACTGTAGAACGGCTCGGAATAACCGGCCGACGCAACGATGGCCGAGCAGCCCACCAGTTTGCCGGTGGCGATGTCTTCGAGGACAAAGAAATAGCTCTCTTCACCGTTGAAGCTGACTTCAGCGGAAAACGAGGCTTCGCTTGCCGCGATCTTGTCGCTCAGGCGTTCAACGTCATCCGGCAAGGAAGTGACACCAATCGGGCTGTCCGCAGCCAGACGCTGTACCTCGCCCAGATCAGCCATTTGCGCGGGGCGCATCACCAGCATGGTGTCACTCCTTTCTCGAAAACTCTTTTAGGAAAAATAACCGGGCAGTCATTGCAAACACTCGGACTAATGTGGGACCGGGCTTGTGTGGCGAGGGGGCTTGCCCCCGTTGGGGTGCGAAGCGCCCTTAAAACCAGTTACCACGATCTTTCAGTCAGAAAGAGGTGACCGATTTACGATTGCTTCGCAACCGAACGGGGGCAAGCCCCCTCGCCACAACAAGCCCAGTCCCACATTGAATCTGGCCCGGCATAAAAAATTGGGTTCGACGCCCGAACAGTCAGGCGTCGAAGGGTCTATCAGGCTTGAGTCAGTTTCGCCGCAGCGCGTTCGAAACGGTCCAGCCCTGCATCGATGTCAGCGTCTTCAACCACCAGGCTTGGCGCGAAACGAATCACGTCCGGGCCGGCTTGCAGAATCATCAGGCCTTCACGCTCGGCGGCGTTGAAGATGTCCTTGGCCTTGCCTTTCCAGGCATCGCTCAGCACACAACCGATCAACAGGCCCAGGCCTCGCACTTGAGTGAACAAGCCGTATTTCTCGCCGATCTGCTCCAGGCGAGCCTTGAACTTGTCGTGCTTGGCGTTGACGCCGCTCAGCACTTCAGGGGTGTTGATCACGTCGATCACGGCTTCTGCGACAGCGCACGCCAGCGGGTTGCCGCCGTAAGTGGTGCCGTGGGTGCCGACGACCAGGTGCTTGGCCAACGCTTCGGTGGTCAGCATCGCCGCGATCGGGAAACCACCGCCCAGGCTCTTGGCGCTGGTCAGGATGTCCGGGGTCACGCCGTAATGCTGGTAGGCGAACAGCTTGCCGCTGCGGCCCATACCGGTTTGCACTTCGTCGAACACCAGCAGCGCGTTGTGCTCGGTGCACAGCTCGCGGGCGCCTTGCAGGTAAGCCAGCTCGGCCGGCAGTACGCCGCCCTCGCCCTGGATCGGTTCCAGCACCACGGCGCAAGTCTTATCGGAAACGGCAGCTTTAAGAGCCGCCAGATCGTTGTAAGGAACGTGGGTGATGCCGGTGATTTTAGGACCGAAGCCGTCGGAGTACTTCGACTGGCCACCCACGTTCACGGTGAACAGGGTGCGGCCGTGGAAGCTGTTCAGCGCGGCGATGATTTCGTACTTCTCGCTGCCGAAACGATCGAACGCGACGCGACGGGCCAGCTTGAAGGCGGCCTCGTTGGCTTCGGCGCCCGAGTTGCAGAAGAACACGCGCTCGGCAAAAGTGGCGTCGATCAGCTTATGCGCCAGGCGCAGGGCCGGCTCATTGGTGAACACGTTGGACACGTGCCACAGCTTGTTCGCCTGTTCGGTCAATGCACTGACCAGCGCCGGGTGCGCATGGCCCAATACGTTAACGGCAATCCCGCCGGCGAAGTCGATCAGCTCGCGGCCAGACTGGTCCCAAACGCGGGAACCGGCACCACGCACAGGGATGAATGCGGCAGGCGCGTAGTTGGGAACCATTACCTGGTCGAAATCGGCGCGTTGTACCGCAGCGTGCTCAACGGACATCGGAGTCTCCTGATGAGGAACACTCGCCTGAAACTGGCGAGCGATGAGGGGATTGTAAGGACAGTTTTCAGCCCGGCCTTGCCGCCAAGCGACAACTTCTTATAGCGCAAACCCCGGTTTCAGCCGGGTTTACGGCAATGCGACATATACCGTCGCAAAGGCGCAGTTTAAACCGATGCACGGGATTAGCGGCAGCGCGGGCGACATTAGATTTCAAGTCGTTGGTGAATGTGCGGTAACTATGTACCGCACATGCCTTTGTCAAAACGGGTTTCCTTGGGTGCCGCCCTATTCAAGGATGAAACCCGTGAATCTTTCCAATCAGTCGTCGACACCGGTATGGCCAATCCATCCGGATGGCCATTTCGAACATCTGGCCAATAATATGCCTCAGTGGCTGCTCAAGGCCTCAACCAAACGGCGGATTGCGCTGGGAAAAACCACGCCGCTTCTGCGAGATGAGTTCCGTAACGCCTCGACCGGCCAACACCGCGTGCTGAAGCGTCTCAATGCCGCCTACTGGACGGCCCAGAACACGGTGGACGAGCGCCTGGAACACCTGCAAGACGCCCGAGCTTTTGGCGAACCCTTGCTGCGTGACGCGATAAAGCAACGCTACGGCCTGGATCTCGATGTGAGCGCCACATTCTTGCGCCTCTACATCCCGGCCTCAATCCCCTGGTTCCCGGTCAAGTCGGGGGCCGCCCGGACCTGGACGGTGTCGCTGCTCGATGCCGCCCTGCACAACTTCGAACTGTCAGAGACCGGCGAAGGCGCCCACGAGACAGATTCAACCTTCATCACCCAGCCATCCCCCGCCGGTCAATTCGAAACCCTGAATTACATCAAAGACAAACTGACGATCAACGCCTTCACGACGCTATGCCGCGAGCTGGATATCGGTGGGCAATATCGGGCCTGGCTCGAAGACAACCTTGGCGTGAGCAATCCAGTAGTCGCGGCCGTTTTGCGCCCGCAGATCAAGCAAAGCCATAAAGCCGCGCTACGTATGGCGCTGGAGCTGGCGCGCCTTCAGAAAGACACGCTAAAGGAAGACGCCTACCGGTCCATTTCCGGGCTGGTGAACGGCGTGCAAGGCATGCTGCTCGATGGCAAACCCTTGCTGTGTCATGACCTGACGATGATGTCCGCGCAGCTAACCGGCATCATCCTGTTCGCCCCGGATCTGGAGCAACACCGTGGTGCAGTGAGGGTTATCGCCTACCTACCTAATGATCCGCAGCACCCGATCAAGGAATATCCGTCCAGCGGACACTTCATGATCGAACTCAGCCAAAAATTACGCTCGGGCGATTACCAGCACTTTTTCAGCCGCTTCGTCGCCCATGGCGATCGTGGCTACTTCTTCGCCAACCTGAACAGCCGTCTGACGCAAACCACCTGGCATCCGCGCGCCTCCGGCGACCCACTGCCCTCCTGGCGTGATTCGCCCGCCAAGCATATGAATTTGCAGTTTTGCGCTACACCCATCGCCGGCGATCTGTGGGAGCACCTGTATCAACGAAAACTCGACAAGATTCTCAATGATGCGCGCACGCTTGCCGTGTCCACCGCCAGTGCCGACCGTAAGGCTCGATGGGAGCTTTGGGATTCCTTCAGCAGCATCGCTTCGACACTGCTGCAGATTGCCGCTTTCGTTGCACTGCCGTTTGTCCCCGTTCTGGGCGAGTTGATGATGGCTTATATGGTTTATCAACTGCTGGACGAGGCTTTCGAATCAATCGTCGAATGGTCGCAAGGCCTGACACATCAAGCCCTCACACACACCCTGGAGTTCATCGAATCGCTGGTTCAACTGGGAGCGTTCGCAGCGGGAGGCACCCTTGTTGCGGGAGAGTTTCGCAACGTAATGCCCAAGGCATGCGTGGATTTCATTGACCGTTTCATTCCCGCGCAATCAGCTGACGGTCGAACCCGTTACTGGAACGGCGACCTCAAACCCTACGAGCAGAACATCTCCCTGGCAACCGATAGCAAACCCAACGACCTGGGTCTGTACCCCCACGAGGGAAACGCCATCCTGGCGCTGGAAAATAAACACTACGCCGTGACTCACGACACAAGGATCGGTCGGTTTCAAATTGACCATCCAACCCGCCCCGACGCCTACAAACCGTTGCTGGAACACAATAGCAACGGGGCCTGGCACACCGAGATCGAAAAACCGCTGACCTGGGACCGTGACACGCTATTGCGGCGCCTGGGGTATTTGGCCGATTCGCTCTCCAGCAGCGAACGCGAGCAAGTACTGAAGATCAGCGGCCACCACGAAAACGCGTTACGCCGGATGCACGTCGACAACGC
>Ga0105856_1000814_pt1 | contig 14784 bp, 15 predicted proteins | sample OrgsoiDNA_201060_FD_89681 | JGI IMG/M metagenome (GOLD analysis project Ga0105856, IMG submission 89681) | Permafrost soil microbial communities from the Arctic, to analyse light accelerated degradation of dissolved organic matter (DOM) -... | ecosystem: Environmental > Terrestrial > Soil >...
AAGTGGTTTTTTGTTGCTTGCTGATACGTTTCATCAGATCAAAAATGGCACAAAAAAGGCCTACCTCTCGGTAAGCCTTTTCCATTTTGCCTAGGATTTCAGTCGCCCAACGCTTCCCCTCATATCACAGCCAAACCAAGCCCAACGACTCTACCGTTTGCTTAAGTCCTTTCGGTTGATTGTCATAAAACCCTGCATGCCATTTCTTGGCGTTGAAATGTGGCAAGCCTTCGAGCAAGGCAGTGGCGCCAGCGGCATGCCCGTGGTGATGTGATCGTTGTGCGCTACGCGGACGACGGCGTGGTGGGTTTCAGGACGCAATGGCAGGTTCAACAGTTTCTGGTGCAGTTGCAGGAACGCTTGGCCAGGTTCGGTTTATCTCTCAATGCCTCGAAGACACGGCTGATTGAGTTTGGTCAAAGGACTTGTACCAAGGCGCGCCAAACCGTCGCGCGAGAGTCAACCCAGAGCCTTGCTAGCGGGGTAAGTGGCTATGCCCCGCACTGTGACTAAAGATACGGTCACTGGCCGCGTAGCGGTGCCGGCTGCCCAACGGTGGCGAGCTCTTCGGTTTGACTAAGCAGGAGGCCGGCTGCAGAAAGTTGAGTAAGGCCTGCTGGGTATCGTGCCAGGCCGTCTGGTGCTCCATATCGAGGAAGTGCCCGGCGTTCTTGATTGTATGGAACTGGGACTGACGGGCATGACCGGCAAAAAGGCGGGCATCTTCCACCGAGGTGTACTCATCCCATTCGCCGTTGACAAACAGCAACGGGACTTCGATAGCAGCGGCACAGGCGACGTAGCAGTGGGTGTCCTGGTTCAGCACCTCATTGACGTGGAAATGCATCTGCCTGTATTCGTGTTCGGCCAGGCTGCTGACATGGCGGTAATTAAAACGTTTGAACAACGATGGCAGGTGCTTGCCGATAGTGCTGTTGATCAAGCGTCCGACATTGAGGCGGTCGCAGGCCTGGAGAAAATTCAGGCCGCTCTCCAGATAATCGCGCATCGGCGTATTGATCCGCGCTGCGAATGAATTGATCACCGCCTTCTCTATTCGTTGTGGCTGCTGGGCCAGTGCCAGCAAGGTAGCCGCCCCGCCCCAGGAAAAGGACAGCACATGGTGCACGGAAAAGTGTTCGATCAATTCCAGCAGTATCTCTGCTTCGTCTTCCTTTCGGATCGGTTTGCCATGGAGGTTGTGTAGTCTCGACTGACCGGCGTAGGGCTGGTCGTAGAGAACCACATTGAATCGCGGCTGCAGGTAACGCATCGTTTGGGCAAAGGATGAGGTAGTTGCCAGCGAGCCGTTGACCAGAATGATGGTCTTGTCAGCGGCGGCGTTGAGATAGTGCTCGGTATAAACCTTGTATTTTTTGCATATCTCGACGATGGCGGTTTTCGGCATCATGTCATTTTCTTCCTTGAAAAAATTGGACTAAGCGCACAGCGTGAGCGACTGTCCACAGGGCCATATCGCAGAAAGCAGAAAGCAGAACACGTGGGCCTGACAGTGAAGTGCCAGGCAAATACATTAATAACTTAAGGCGATTTTCATGCGTCAATGCACAAGGTTCCTCCGGTACAGCGTGCTGGCAGCACGGACAAGCAACAACGGTGCGAGGACGCCAATACGGGCGTAGTGACCAATGAGTCACTGACTGACCAGAGGTTCAGAGTTAAGCAGGTGATTTCCCACATGCAAGTGCGCAAACGAGCTATTCCGACGAGCTGTGACTATGCCCGTGAGGTTGGATTGTCAGCCATCTATGCCGCCCAGTCGGCGGATTGCCGTGCAGTTACGCATATTTTCCCATGAGGCATCCCAACGGTGATGTCAAAACTTTGGGGGGCAGATCACAAAATAGGTGGACACCTTTGCTAAGCGTTGGGATCAGAAAGGTGTGTTAGCCGGACGCCTAGTGCGCCAGTTAAAGCCGGCGGAGGATAGTCGATGAAAGTTCGATTCTAGTAAGAAATGGCGAATCAACCAGGCCCCGAGTCATGCACGTTGCACCGTGAGGTGCAGGGTGAAGCGTTGACAGGGGGAACCTATGGATCAGCCATTGAGCCCTGTAATCAGGAATCCGGGATGCCGATGTTGTTATCATGTCGTTCTATGACGAGATCGGCCATGAATGGATGCGTGCGACGCTGCTCGCCATTCGGGATGAGCTGAAACGCGGACGTCATGAGCCTGTTCGAGTCGTGGGTCAGTGGCTTACCCGGGTGGTCAGTGGATATTTCAACTACCACGCGGTGCCGGGAAATCTGATACGTCTTGGTGGTTTTCGGTTCGTGGTATGCCATCTATGAGCGGCGCAGCCAGCGTAATCGAATCTAATGGTCGCGCTTCGGACGCCTTGCAGACCTATATATTCCGAGTCCCAGAAATGCACATCCGTATCCTGAGGATCATTTCGCGTCACATACCCGAGGCAGGAGCCATGTGCGGTAGTTGTGCATTTAGCAGGCGCTCAAGCTGCTCACGCCCCCACCCACTCAATAGGTCGATAGGATCAGTGCCATAGCGTTGCCAGGTCTCTAGAGATCCGACACGACCGTCAGGCGGCCTGCAATCCTCGCAATAAACCAAGGTGTCGCAGTCATTGAAAAGCGTGAGACGCCAGCCACCGGTCTCCACAGGCATGAGGCCATGATAGATCTCATTCCATGACTGGATGGAGCTTTCGCATCATTATGCGTTTGCCGAGCGCGACGTCCTTCAGTACCTGGTAGACCTCGCGGGCGGTGAGAGCACGTTTTGTGTTCAAATTTTCCATCGTCTTGAGGTATGCGTCCGGCCAACTCATCTAGCCGATTTTTACACTGGCGTAAAGAGCTTGATAGGTGTGAGCTGCTGATACCTTGCATGCAGATCTTCGGATAACAGCAAAGGTTTTGCCAGGATATTGATCTCGTAATACTGGCTCGCCACGAGCCGCAGAGAGATAGCTGTAGGCTATTAGGTCTTGTAATGTCGGCTTTACGTGCTGAATACCCTGCCTCCATTTTATAACGACGAGAAATCCTAAATGATCACAGAACTGAGTGAGGAGGAAATGCGCCAAGCGCTATTCGGCTCCTCAAGCCAACCCATATCAGAGGCACCACCAAAACAACTTGAGCCAGAGGCTCTCGCCAAGCAGCCTAGTCCAAAGCCCCGCTCGGTTGCTAAGCCGCTCTCGCCGAAGCTTAGGGTAGTGCTACACGTTACAAAGGAGTTCGAAGGCGACTTAGAAGTGTTCATTTATGAGGCAAACACGTTGAGCACGCTTGTCGCGGAACAAGAGGCGAAAAATGAGGCTAAGAAGAAAAAATTCAGGTACTTCGACGTGGTGTCAGTCAAACCTATTCTTTAGCCAAATTTTCATGGGCGCTCAACAGCCGTCCAGCAGATATCTAGCACTAATCTGAGGTCAGTTTGGCTGCTTGAGGCGGCAGTGTGGCTTGTTTTCGTAGGTATCCATTCAGAATGTGGGCGTGTTCACTCTCCCTTGAAGTCCGGTAAACCCTGAGTCTTGCGCCATTGCCTCACTATCTGTGTAACACCCTCAGGGGAGTTATCTGCGTCATCTTTCGGGTAGTAGATCAAGTCTGATCCGGCAGGGTGTTGGCTGATTTTTTTGAAGTGCAATAGAAGCAAATCAGCACGTTTATCTGTTTCCGAATCTTCGTCTTCTTTGGCGAGTTCTTTTAGCAGCTCGATGAACTCGGCTGCGGTGTACTCCGAAAAGCTATTTTTCAGGGGTGTGTCCGTCATAGCAGTCAGCTCCGGTGAGCTTTGGATTATCACGTTGACCACCACGGCTTGATAAATCGTGCCTAGCGTAGTCACGCTGGGATGCCCTGATGAGTTGTAGCGCTGTTCACTCTGTTGTCATAAGTGCCGCGAGGGTCATTTTTATGAACTCTTCGTTTTTGTCGATTGTGGCCAGAGCGGCGCGTACGTTGTCGGCCACATCGGCTGATCCACGCTGCTCGACCCAGTTTGAGAGTTCCATAATTGCGGCTTCAAGCGCGAGCTGGTTTTCGTTGATTTTGAATAGCAGTGAAGGGAGTAGGTCTGAATTAGGCATCTCGATTCCTCCATGGAAAGGAGTAGCGTATCAGCAGGAAAACACGAAGGGGTATCGATGGATTGAATCGGAGGGGGAGGCAACCGGGACGAATGTCATGACTTCATTCTTGAGCTACGCACAAGTGCAATCTGACTACAAACAAAATGTAGTGGCGGTTAACACTGTTATGACCAGCGTGCTGGGATCCAGCCTGCCTACCCTCAACCAAGTGCCTCCCGATTGGCCTGCGTTTGTTAGCGCTTTTGAAGCTGCCAACGGCGACGCCTTGAATTGGGTCAACACGGTTATGGCCCGCTTGCTGAATGTTCCTCAGGACGTCATTGGCTACAACGCAGTGATCAGTCAGCTTCTTCAAGACGCTAAAAATCAGAGCGAGGCACTCATCGCTCAACCCAGTAATCAGGTAGCTTTGGCGACACTCAACCAAGATCTGACCACGCTCACTAGGCAGCTGGGACTGGTGACCTCGTTCATCAGTGGGGCGATTAGCGCCTTACAAAAGTCGAGCGATACGCTGCCTGATATGGCCGCTCAGCTTCAAAGCATCGCTGATAAATCGACGGTCGATGCCAATGCTGACCAAACCCAAATCGACACGCTCAACGCACAAATCGATCAGCTTAAGGCGGATATAAAGAGCCTCACTGCTGCCATTATCGCACTCGGTATTGCTGATGGTGTGGCATTGACGTTGGGTGTAGTGGCGACGATCGCGCTGTGGCCTGTTGGTGCGCTTGTTTGGTTTATGCTCGGCCCAGCCATTGCTGTTGCAAGCACCTACATTGCGCTGGACGCCAAGCAAATTGAAGCTGACAAGGCGACGATTACTGCGACCCTTGCCACCATCCAAGGGATCACTGCCGATGTCGCTACATTGCATGTGTTGGCGCACAGTTTTGCCGACCTTGCTACTCAGTCGGTGGCCATCGAGGCCAGCCTGCAGGCGGTGCTGGCCGAGTGGCAAACTCTTGAAAATGATGTCAACGCGGCAGTAACCGACATCCGATCCGCTATATCTGACGCCAGCGCGAGCAACTTCTCAGCAGTACTCAACGACGTCAATGAAGCCATTAGTGAATGGAACGACTCTTATGCGCAAGCGGGTTCGTTGCAGCTAGATTTGCAGGTCAACAACGCCAACCTCCAATACGGCATGTCGTCGGATCAGGTTCAGACAGCCATGGCCGGTGCACAAACGGTCGATCTAATCAGCTACTACAACCAGGTATCGCTGCAGAAAAAAGTGGCCTGAGTACTCCAAAAAGCCCCGTCATACGGGGCTTTTTTCGACAGGCTGTTGGCGTACCCCAACATTCAGGCTTTAAAATATTCAACGATTTGGTCAATGTTGCTGATATGCGGCGCTGTATCAATCATATCGCTGGATAGACACCATGGATAATTGAGACTCTGTAGCCAATTCATTACCGACTCCAAGTCCTGTGCTGCGCAGGCCTGCATGTGTTCGATCGTGATGCATAAGTGCGTTGCAAGCCCTGATTTCGGCAGAAACCGCCAGTGATATTCCCCGCAACCTATACGCAGTTCGCCAGTTGCTTTAACTGACATCCCTACCAACCATTTGCACGTATGTGTGGTGGCCCCTGCATTTGGTGGTTCGCCGAGGCAGAACGTATAGACGTTCTCGTAACACTGGCCAAAGCGGCGCACCAATATGTCCGCGATACCTGCTCGGCCGCTGACATGGGGAGGGAATGAAATAGTGCCTGTACGCACAACCATTTCAAGGGTTGCATTGGAAGTGAAGCATTGCCGTAGAAGGTCTGGTCGGTTTCCGTCCTTGGCAAGGATGTATTTCTCAACCGAGCGAGCAGTGGTTGGCATTTTGGATACGTCCTGAAAGTCGATGATGTTAAGTTTGGTGATTGCTTCTCAAGGTCACTCCTTCAGGCTCAAAACTCGATGAGTTTGAAAGGAAAAACTTGAAAAAATAAGGGTTCGGCTATGAGTTTTAACCGTTAAACAAGGGCCGACTATTTATTTAAAACGGTCAGCGGCCGAAGCACGAAATGATTTGTCCAATAGGCGAAATTGATCTGTGCGCAGATTTAGAAGCTGTAATACGGCGCCAAGAAAAGCCACTGCACCGGCAGCGATCGCTAGCGTCCAATTTGGCATGTTCAGCAGCAATAGAAAACCGCCTGCACCAGCACCTAATGCGCTCCCCAGGTAAAGTGCTGACTCGTTCAAGGCGACGGCTAAATTGCCATCGCCATTTTGCTCCCGCTCTGAGATCAACTCGTTGTTTTGGGGAACCTGTAAGGCCCAACCCACGCATCCCCAGATAGCGATAGGAATCATGGTTAACCAAGGCGATACGGCGGCGGCTATAGGTAGGGCCAATAGTGACGTGCTCAATGTCAGCATTATGATAAATGTCAGAACGGAGCCTTCTATGCGTTCAACCAGCGGAGTTACAAGGACACTTCCAGCTATGCCACCGAGGCCCCAGACCCAGAGCCAGGGTGTGACGCTATCGATCCCTCCATACGCCGGATCCGTCATGAAGGGGGCGATGAAGGTGTACATTCCCAAGCTAGACACTGCGGCAAGCAGCGAGACCATCAGGATGCTCACGACCTTCCTGTCCTCCAGCAACCGGAGTTTGCTGCGGATGGTGATCTGCGGGCCGGCAGGGATCGCTGGAAGTTTGACCACCAGCCCCAGCCATGCGGCAGCACCCATCAGGGCAATCAGCCACAGGGCGGCCCGCCACCCTGTCAGCTCGGAAAGCAACAGGCTAAACGGGACGCCCAGCACGGTACCACTGGCCATTCCTGCCATAATGACGGCGATTGATCGACCGCGCTGGTCAGGCGCAGATACCGCAGCAGAAGCAGCGATTCCAGTTGCCAGATAAACGCCGGCCCCCAAACCTGCAAACGCCCGACACACGAGTAGCGTAGCGAAGTCATCGACTACAGCGCTGACTGCATTGGCCACTACGAAGATCGCTAATGCCGCCAACAACCCGAGCCTCTGTTGTTGTGGAGGTAAAAGGGCGACGAAGACTGGCGAGCCGATGCCATAAGCCAAAGCGAACGCCACCACCAATTGAGCAGCCATCGCCGCAGATACGCTAAAGGCTTGCTCAATCATGGGAATGAGACCGGCCGTTACATAGGACGCCATGCCCAGCGCGAAGGCGCCGAGGGCTATCCAATAGACTGAAGAGGGTGTTGTCCTGAACATGAGAATCTCCCTTTGTGAAATCAGGGCGGCGCATCAATACGCGCTACCCCCTGTGTGGTGAATTCTTTAGCAGGCTAATCATTGTTACAATATCTACCGTTTATGCTGTTACAGGGAGCAACTGGGTAATGGGAAGGACACTCGAACGGGCCCGAGACGAACTGGCGGCATTTCTGCGCAGTCGTCGCGAGCGAATATCACCGGAGCAAGCTGGATTACCCACGACCGGTCGCCGCAGGACGCCGGGGCTGCGGCGCGAGGAAGTCGCCGCGTTGGCAGGCGTCGGCCTGACTTGGTACACCTGGCTTGAGCAAGGCCGCGATATCGGGGTTTCGCCAGCGTTCCTCGACAGTCTGTGTCGAGTCTTGAAACTTGACGCCATAGAGCGCAGACACCTTTACCTGCTGACCTACCATCGTGCGCCAGCGGAGCAGGCGCAGACCTGGTGCGTCGTCCCAAAAGTCATCCATCGTTTGATGGCAGACATGCCATTGCGCCCCGCTTATGTGCTGAATCTTCGTTGGGACGTACTCGCATGGAATGCAGCCGGCGATAAACTCTTCAACTTTTCCGAGAAACCACCCCAGCAACGCAATCTCCTGTGGATGCTATTTACTGACGAGAAAATGCGCTCGCTATTGTGCCCTTGGGAAAAGCAGGCGATACAAATGCTCTCTAGCTTTCGCAGGGATTTTGTTCATGCTTCGGCGCAAAGTGATGTTGCTGAACTGGTACGAGGCCTGGAGAAAGTCAGTGCAGAGTTCAAACATTGGTGGAACAGGCAGGATATCCACGGCCCTTGCCAAGGCATAAGGTATTTGGATATCCCGTCATTTGGAAATATCTCGTTCGAGCATGCAACCCTGACAGTTGACGCCGACAGACACTTGCACTTGGTTTATTACGCACCCAGCCTGGAAAGCCCTGCTCAGAGTAAGTTTGAACGTTGGCTTCAAAGCAGTTTTAGCTAGTACATTGAATGACTGCTTTTGGCCGATAGCCGTCTGCGAGGTGAGTTCGGTGAACCGAATTCACCTCGAGCCCAATCGGTTAACCGATGTCCAATTTCTTCAATCGAGCCAGGCCTTGTTTGATATGGCCGGCGTTTTAATTCATGGTCCACAGTGCCCCGCGGACATTTTCGCCCACTTCCCGTGCCCCTTGTTCCTCAACCAGCAGTGTCAACTCCATAATGGCTGCCACCAGAGCCTGCTGGTTTTCGTAGAGCCTTTCCAGTACATCCGACAGTGAATAATCGCTTGGCATGGTGTCGATTCCTTTCGAGAAAGCCCAACATCGCAGCGATAGTGTCCGCAGCTGGAGCCTGAAATAGGTTGCTTTGAATTTGCTACAAGGCGAAAGGGATTATGCCGCTGAGTCAAGCAAAATTGGGATATAGGGGCCGCGAGACAATGGAAATGGGGCAAACCATACGCCAAAACCATGCCATTCAATGCCCTCGATGCATTTATGCAAGCAGACAGAAATGGGCCACGCACTGCCGAGGCGGTGCGTGTAGTCGGGAATGTGTATCCCTTATTATCTTTTACTGTCTCTTGCGAGCGGTATCGACATCTGGTGCCTGAAAAGGTTGTTAGGGTCTACCTGGTTTTTCAAGGAAATTAACTCCTCTACCAAACCCGTATTTCCATAGTAAAGCTCAAGCCAGCTATCATTAGACGTGCCGTTTACCAATAGCATGTCCACATCCGGATAGTTTATGTAGCACCCTTCATATCGCCCATTGACGCCAGGTCGCTTGTTGAGTTGGCTAGCATGGACGTCTTCGTAAATTTTATTGATCCATCCGAGTTGAACGTTATCTTGAGCTGGATCAGTCCAGTAAGTTTGATATTGAGACTTTAACAAGGATCTGCGTTGCGGTACTGCGGTATTCCCTTGGCCAAAGCTATTGATTCTCCCACCATAAGAGTCAATTTGAACAAGCGATTGACTGAATGTTCCATCTTTGGAGGGCGCGCTGAGGTTGTTATAAAATGCATCACATTCTTCGTCGGTAAAATTGTCCACTTGGTAGGCGGATTTATATTTTCCTCTTTGATTGTTTCCTGATGCATTAATCATCTGGGTTATGTAAAACCAGTCCATAAGAAGCCCAGGCGAAGCTTTGGTGATAGCACTGCCCGCCATGCTATGAGGTCTTGGTATGATGTTTGGTAATACGAAACCGTCGTACAGTTTGCCGTGACCGGGTGCTGCACTGTTTATTGCTGAGAGAAAATCATTAAATGGTGCATCTCGTTCATGATCGCCCACCATGCCATCGCGTCCCGTGTATTGGATGGCCAGAATGACTTTCGGGTTGGAGTCGATGTGATTGAGTTTCAATAGGGTGAAAAGCCCACCATTTGCTTTTGACAAAATAGTGGAAGTTGCGTCTGAATCGTTTTTGGCAAACCAGTCGTGATATCCACGCAGAAATTTTCGAAAGCTGACCTTGTCGAAGTCCGACCACTCCCAAGAGAGGGTTGCCCAATAAGCTTTTTGTGGGGCCTCGGGTAGGTCGTTGAAGTAGTATCGAATAATAATGCCGAAATTGCCGCCGCCCGCCCCGCAGCAAGCCTTGAAGAGTTCGCGATGTGTTTTGAGATTTGAGCTCGGGCTAACATGAATAGGGGTTAACATTTTTCCGCTGTTGGCTGGATCCGGAATCAAGATATCCACTCCTGTTACCCAGTCGACGGTCAACCCCTGAAGGCGAGAGAGTAAACCGTACCCACCGCCGCTAATGTGGCCGCCGACCCCTACGGAGTAGCACGAACCGCCAGGTATTGTCTTACCGCTCTGTTTATACATTGCCACATAACCATCCCAGTTCTGAATGCCTGTGAATGCGGCGTATTTATAATTTGTGGGGATATTGCTATCATGTTTATATAGAGGCTGAATTTTACCATTGGTGTCATGCGAAAAACCTTTAAGTTCACCCACGTCAATAATTGCTAGATTTTCGTTGTTTAACTGGTTCGATACGAAGCCTTCATAGCAATGCGCTCCGCTTCTTACGGTGACCCGAAAGTCTTGCGATAGTGCTTCATTCGTAGCATCTATTACTTCTTCTGGTGTTTTGCATACGTAGATTCGTTTAGCTCCCATTTCGGCACTTGGCTGCCATCGGAGATTGAAGCCTTTCTGTAAGGTTGAAAATGTCTTGTTGTCTTCAGTTATTGTAATAAAATCCGAAGTGCTTTTTATCGTATTCATGGTGCGTGCCTCCTTGCAAAAAAATATGCGCCAGCTCTGCACAAGTGCCCTAAGACTTCTTTCTCCCAATTAATGTGTGCCTCACTAGGGCGCTTTCTCACCTTAGTCGACATTTTCATGCTGTCCATGTTTCTTGCTCAAGAAGTTAAAGTTATATGTTTTCTAGATGTATATTTCGAAAGGTTATAAATTTCTAACAGTTTGTTAATATCAGTATATCCGTTTGTTTTGTGTGGAGAAGGCGGGGTGGCTGGTGTTGGGAGAGTCCATCAGCTTGTATTTTATTTATTTTGTAGACGTATTTATTTTTTATGGTGGACAATCCAACACCTTGCGCTAGCCTGAGAGTTCTCCTCTAGAGAGGAGATCAATTAATCAAAGGAATGAACCAATGAATAAGCCAGAATCCAACCCGCAGTTGAAACACGGCCGTGTGATTTCCCCTCCTAGTCGTTCTGCTATTGCTACAGACGAGGGCCTTATTCTTGACTGGCATGCTAATGCAATGGAAGGAGGTAAGAACTTCCCATCATTGACTGCTGGCCCATTCCCAAGACCTTATGAGACTGACGTCGTGAGCTTCGTGCCACCGGCGGATGGTTATATCCTCAGCGGTGGCCAGACTGATGAACGCGACTGCGTTAACTTCACCAGCGAGGAAATGAGCAAAAAACTAAATCGCCCATTTACCTGGCCTCTATTGAATGTCGACCCGGGCCAGGCGTTTCATGTCAAATGGGTATACACCATGGCTCACGTGACTCGGGGTTTTAGCTGGTTTATTACTAAGGATGGCTGGGATCCTGAAAAGCGTATCAGCCGCGCTCAGTTGGAGCCAAAGTCCTTCTATGATGATTTTTATACTCAGGTTCCCTTCTACGAGTATGCCGCCGAATTGAAGGCGAAGGTTGAACATGAAGTGAAGCTGCCAATGGGCAAGCAAGGTCATCATGTTATTGTCCTGCTGTGGGTTGTTGCTGATACGGGTAATGCGTTCTATCAGGCGTTTGATGTGAACTTTCAATAAAGTCGGGCCATGAACGGCTCCTAGTACAGTTCTGAAGGAATAGAACAATGACCAAGATTGATTTTTCTTCGCTGAAGTCCAAAGTAAGTGATTCAGCCTCTTTGATGCCTAGCATTGCCAATAAAAAAATACTGATGGGTTTTTGGCATAACTGGCCGGCCGGTCACAGTGACGGCTATCAAGGTGGACAGTTCGCCAATCTAGATCTGGTGGATGTACCCAAGGACTACAATGTTGTTGCTGTGGCTTTTATGAAAGGCCAGGGCATTCCTACTTTCAAACCCTATAACCTCTCCGACGACGAGTTTCGCCGCCAGGTAGGCGTGCTGAACAGTCAGGGAAGGGCTGTGTTGATCTCGTTGGGTGGCGCCGATGCTCATATCGAGTTGCACAAAGGGGATGAACAACCTCTGGCGAATGAGATCATCCGGTTGGTTGAAGTCTACGGCTTCGATGGGTTGGATATCGACCTTGAGCAAAACGCCATTGATTTCGCTGACAACAAGACAGTACTGCCGGCAGCCTTGAAACTGGTGAAGGATCACTACAAGGGCGAAGAGAAACATTTCATCATCAGCATGGCACCTGAGTTTCCCTATCTCAGAGCTGGCGGCAAGTACGTTGGCTACATCCAGGCCCTTGAGGGGTACTACGACTTCATCGCGCCTCAGTACTACAACCAAGGTGGCGATGGGATCTGGGTTCAGGAGGCCAACGGTGGTCAAGGTGCCTGGATTGCGCAGGACAATGATGAGATGAAAGAGGATTTCCTCTACTACCTGACCGAAAGCCTGGTGACTGGCACTCGGGACTACATCGCCATCCCTGCAGATAAATTTGTCATTGGCTTACCGGCCAACAATGACGCTGCGGCCACTGGCTATGTGATTGATCCTGCTGCAGTTGTAAATGCATTCAAGCGTCTCGACGCAGCCGGCCATTCCATCAAAGGGCTGATGACTTGGTCTATCAACTGGGACGATGGCGTTACCAAGGACAATGTTCCCTACAACTGGGAGTTTTACGATCGTTACGCCCCGTTGATTCATGGCGAGTCGGAGCCTGGTGACCGGCCAACAGCTCCCGCAAATCTGTCCGCCAAGGACGTAACCGAGATCAGTATGACCTTGAGTTGGGGGGCTTCAAGCGGCCCTCGTCCGATCGAGACATACACGCTGTACCGAAATGGGGCTGCAATAGGCCATGCGGCGGCTTTAACTCTGAATGACTCAGGCCTAACGCCGAACACCCAGTACAGCTACTTTGTCACGGCAACAGACTCTCAGGGAAATGAGTCGCTTCCGAGCAATAGCCTGAGCGTTCGAACTGCTGGAGACATCACTGATCCAGAGTTCCCCGAGTGGCAGTTGAACCATCGGTATCGCAAGGAGGATGGCGTGACTTACGAAGGTAATAATTACTTGTGCCTGCAAGAGCACACATCAAACTCAGGCTGGGCACCCCCAGTCGCCTTTACTCTGTGGTCAAAGGTCGCAATCAAACGGCGCGCTTAGAGCGCTATGCAAAGCCCGGCTGAAATGCCGGGCTTTTCTTTGCCTTCGAAAAAGCGATTCTCCGGATTTTGGAATCATGGCTTTGTGTAGGTTCAGTCTAGTAGTGTGTGAGAGAGCAGGTACTCATGAGTGACTGCTTTTGGCCGATCTCTGCCCGTCGCCACCGTCATCTTTGGGTCGATTTCTGCGCCGAAAGCTACAATTCGGGACGGCAGAAGCCGACTCCTCTCAGCTATTCAAGGTACTAGCGAACAAGATAATGCAATCCAATTCGGCTAGATTCTCTGCTGGGTAGTCGTCTGCGCGCTTGAGAGCCGCACGAAGAAGTCGAGCACTGTCAACGTAGTGCATTCCTTTACTGAGACCTCGTGGGAACGCAAAATCCAAGTTGGTAAACCAGTTTCGCACCGGGGCATTTAGCACGTAGTAATGCTTTGGGAAGAACTGACAAAGCATCTCGGAGAACAGTGCCCCCCTGGTCGAGAGCTTCATCAAAGTCAGGCGATTTATCTCCTGAATCACTACCCTGTCGCGACCTGCGAACGGAGCGTCGAGCACACGGACAAGGCTTTTGGAGAGTTCGCGAAAGTCACTGCTCCGCCCCTTGCGTTCCCAACCTTTGCCCTGGAAGCGGCTGCCATCCTCACCGAAGTTCCACAGCGTACAGAGCGTGTAGTAAAAATCGTCATTTCGAGACTCATTCCAAAGCCTAGCTCTGCTGGTGACGCGAAACAGCACCTCCAACTTGGACTTGTTCTTCCGAAAAACCGACATCTGGTCGCGCCGTTGCGCAAGGAAAGGCTTGTAGCCTTTGAGCACTTTTATCGCTGGCAGTGGGAGGTGATATACCTCCTCAGTATTATCGACGTTATCCGTCTTCGAGTTTTTAGCTCGCGTCGGTTGGCGAGCCTCCTGATACCTGTCGAGCCAAGTTTCATTCAGGGTTACGCTTACCTCGAAAACCTTTTCGATCCATTTCGATGCCAGTTCAAACTGCTCGTCAGTGATACAGGCGAAACCGTTCGCTTCGAAATTTGTGGAAAACGCAGCTTGGGTCAGGTTGGAAGAGCCAAGTAGTGCATAGCACTTCCCGTCCAGCTCTCGCCAGAACATAGCCTTCGGGTGAAAACCATTGATCGACTCCGCCACCATGAACTCTTGATGACGATCGGCGGGAAGCCATTCTAGGACTGCCAAGCAGGCTTTTTTACGGGTGATACCGAAGTCCCTTCCAACTATAAACAAGAACGACTCACACTGGCTGCCTAGCGCCTCACTAATACCCCACTCTGTGAGGTAGGCGCTGACGATGTACAGCTCTTTCGACCGCTTCAATGCCCGCTGGTAAATCTTCTCGAGGCTGAGACCTTCGGATTTCTTCGGCAGCAGAATCAGTTCCATATGACGTCCATATCCGGAGGGTGAGAAAACTTTCGGCATGACCTTACCTGATCCAAAAATTATCCGCTTCTGATCGTTGTGGTGAATCTCGTGAAGCAAGAATGTCTTACTGCTAGCCTAGAGCTGGTAAATGGCTGATTGTGGTCTGCCGTAAAGGGCTGCAAGCGTCCTCTTGGTGCCTTCGCAGTGCCTAAGAAAAGGGACGACTCAAATTTTATAAGTTTTTATAAATGTTAGGACGCGCGAACGGCTGTTGTGCACTCTGATCGTGAATTCTAAGGATGCGAAAAATGAGTCAAGCTGAAATATTCGAAAAACTTGG
>Ga0105856_1000816_pt1 | contig 14760 bp, 11 predicted proteins | sample OrgsoiDNA_201060_FD_89681 | JGI IMG/M metagenome (GOLD analysis project Ga0105856, IMG submission 89681) | Permafrost soil microbial communities from the Arctic, to analyse light accelerated degradation of dissolved organic matter (DOM) -... | ecosystem: Environmental > Terrestrial > Soil >...
CGCCCGTTGCTCGCGCCGCCGCGCAAGCTGGAGCGGCCGCCCCCGCCGCGGCTGCGCCTGACGCCGCCGCAGGGACAGGCGCCCGTGCGCGGCACGCCGCCGCAGGGACAGGCGCCCGTGCGGGGCACGCAGCCGCAAGGACAGGCGCCGGTTCAAATCGTTCCGCCGCCGCCGTCACCGTCATCGGCGCCTCCGGAGCCCGAGGCCGCGCCGGAAGTGCCCAAGCAGGGCGATCTGGCGCAGCTCTCGCCGATCCGGCTGTACGCGCTGGCCGCGATCACTTCCGCTTCCGGCTGGCTGCAGCTCGAGCTGGAGAAGCAGCGGATGCTGCAGATCAGCTTTCGCCGCGGCACGCCCGAACACCTCTCGTCAGACGACCCCCAGCTGTCGCTCCTGCGCTTCCTGCAGGGGCGCGGAGTGGTGCCGCCGGCCAGCGCGCTCGCAGCGGAGGAGCAGGCCTCGAAGGCCGGGCAGGACATCGTTTCGGTGCTGTTCCAGATGCAGCTCATCCCGCCCTCCGATGCGCATCGGCTCCTCGGCGAGCACGCGGGCTTCCTGCTCGATCGCGCGCTCGTCACCTTCCGCGGCAAGTTCAACTTCGAGAAGGATGCGCCGCCGCCGCCGGGAGCTTTTCCGCTGGGCTCGCGCTGGACGCTTCTGGCGGACTCGGTGCGCAGGCTCGATCCGGCCTTGCTGCGCGCGCGGATGGGCAAGAAGCTGCTGCGGCCGGTGGTGCGGTCGGGCGGACTCGGCGTCGGCAAGGTCGAGGAGCTGGCGCTCAATGCGCAGGAGGCACGGCTCTATGCGGGCATCGATGGAACGCGATCCGGAGAAGAGCTGCTCAAGGCGAGCGACCCGACCAAGACGCTGCGGCTGCTCTATCTGCTAACCGAGCTGGGCCATCTCGGTTTCGCGGATTCGGGAGAACAGGCTGCCCCGGAAAAGGCGGCCCCTCAGCCTCCGCGGCCGCCTGCCGCGTCTTCGAAGCCTGCGGTCCGGGAGCTGCCCAAGATTACCCGGCCCGCCACGCCGCCCGAGCTGATGGCTCGCCTCATGACGCCGCCGCCGACGATGAAGGTCCTGCCGGCCGCGCCCAAGCCTGCGCCGGTTCCACCGCCCCCGGCTGTCTCGGCGCCGATCGTTTCAAGGCCTCCGACCGGCCCGATACCCATCGCGTCCAGATCCTCGGCGCCTCCGCCGGCGATTGCCGCCGGCCGCCCGCCGCCCGCGTTTGCCGCGCCTCCCCAAGGCGAGACTCCCGGCCAGGCGCTGCTCCGGCTCTCGGCGCTGCTGGCGAAGCTGGACAAGGGCAACCACTTCGAAGCGCTGGGCATGAACCGTCAGGGCGCGAGCTCCGCCGAGGCCAAGCGCAACTTCTTCGTGCTGGCCAAAGAGCTGCACCCCGACACCGTCTCAGACCCCGGGCTGGGCGCGCTGCGCGAAGTGAAAGAGCGGCTCTTCTCGCGCATCAACGCCGCCTCCCACGTGCTGGGCGACGACAAGCGGCACAAGGACTACGAAGAGGAATTGGACGGCAAGGCCTCCAGCGTCGACGTGGCGCGCATCTTCGCCGCCGAGGAGAACTTCCAGCGCGCCGAAATCCTCATCAAGGCGCGCAAGTACAAGGAAGGGCTCGGGCTCTTGGAAAAAGCCATCGCCATGAACGACCAGGAGGCCGAGTTCTACGCTTGGCGCGGCTACGCGAAGTTCCTGCTCTCGGCGGACCGTCGCGCAATCTTCGAAGAAACGGCGGGCGACTGCCGCAAGGCGATCAAGATGCAGGACAAGTGCGCCCCGGCTCATCTCTTCCTGGGGCACATGGCCAAAGCGCTGGGCGACTTGAAGCTGGCCGCGAAGTGCTACGAGCGCGTGCTGCAGCTGGAGCCCAACCACGTCGAAGCCCAACGCGAGCTCCGCCTGATGGGCAAGAAGAGCTAGCAAGCCGGACTACCGAACCGGACGCGCGAGCCCAGGCTCAAAAACAAGCTCTTAGAGGGAGATTTCGAAGCTCAGGGACCGCGGGGCCTGGAGGAAGCGGTCGGTCCAGGGCTCGACACAGACGAAGGGCTTTTCCGGCTGGGTCCAGAGCACCAGCAGCTTGAATTCGGGGCTGAACTTCAAGGTAATCGGCGGCTGGGCGCCGCGGTGCAGGATGGTGCCGGCTTCGCGGTGATCGAGCAGCCGCAAGTCGGGTTGGGTATTCAAGAAATCGGGCGGAGAGTAAGGGAGCTCGTTGCCGGTTTGATTGTCCAAGGCGCGAGTCGCTTTGCTGTCGACGCGCGCCGCCGCTTTGTCGGCGCAGGCAAAGTAGGGATGGAAGCCCAATTGAAACGGTCCGTCTCCTTGGATTCGCGTCTCGATCAGGAAGGAGCGTTCGGACAAAGTATAAGTGAGCAGCAAATCGAAGCCGTCGTTGGCGAGGCGGCATTCGAGGCTCGATGGGCTCGTCTGCGTCGGTTGCCACGAGGAGTTGCGCGCCCAGCCGTGCTGGGAAAGAGCGCTGCCTTCGGGCGGCTTTCCGGCGATGGGAAAAAGAATCGGAATGCCGCCGCGGACGTTCTTCGACAGGTCCACGAACGTCGATTGGTCCAAATAGAGCAACTCTTGATCGGCGAAGCGCAGGCCGGTGCAGATGGCGCCGCGGCCAGGCGAAATCTCCGCGACCGCTTCGCCCGCGCGCAGGGCGATCACTTGGGCAGCTCGATCTCTGGCTTTTCCTTGCGGCGCTTGTAGAGCAGCGCGGTGCGGCCCACGACCTGCGCTACCTCAGAGCCGGTCTTCTCCGCGAGCAGATCGGCGGCCTCGTGGCGGTCGCCCTCGCCGATCTTCACCTTGATCAGCTCGTGCGCCTCCAACTGCTCGCCGGTCTGCTTCACCAGCGCCTCACTCACGCCTTCGTGGCCAATGTGCACCACCGCGTTCAAATGGTTCCCCAACGCCCGCAAATGCCGCTTCTGCTTGCCCGTCACTTGAACAGCACCTGTTGCACCGGAATCAATCCGAGCTTCTTGGCTACCGGCGCGAAACTGCGCCGATGCAATGGGCATGCGCCCAGCTTCTCCAATGCCCCCAGATGCTCCGGCGTCGGATAGCCTTTGTGCGCGGCGAAACCATAACCGGGGAATTCGCCGTCGAGCTGCGACATCAGCCGGTCGCGGTGCAGCTTGGCGACGATGGAAGCCGCGCCGATGGTGATGATCTTCGCGTCGCCCTTGATGATGGGCTGCTGCGGCATGGGCAGGTTGAGCTTGCGCGCATCGACCAGGAGATGTTGTGGCTGCGGATTCAATGCCTGCACTGCGCGGCACAGAGCCAGCAATCCGGCCTGATAGATATTGATGGTATCGATCTCGTGGACCTCCGCGCGGCCGATACCCAGCGAAATACAATGGGCGCGAATCTCCGGCTCCAAGGCTTCGCGCTCCTCATGAGAGAGCTGCTTCGAATCGTTGACGCCCTTGATGCGCGAGCCGGGCTTCAGGATCACCGCGCAGGCGATCACCGGACCGGCGAGCGGCGCCATGCCCACCTCGTCGACGCCGCCCACGAACTGCAGACCTTGCTCCCAGAGCGGCGTCTCGAAGGCGGAGAGCCGCGTCAGGCGGCGTCCTTCTGCCTGCGCGGCCCGATTGCGCTTCTCGATGCGCTCGGCCACCGCGCGCGCGCCGGCTCGCGAATCTTCGCGCAGAGCGGACAGACCGCCTTGTGGCAGCTCGCGCGCTTCGTCGAGGAAGAGCCGCGCGATGTCGTAGACGGGCAGGTCCCGCAGTTCGCTGGCGCGCATCGGGCGCACCTTAGGGTAGCGCCTGCCGCCCGTGCAAGCTGTAGTCTACGAGCTCATCCCACAATCCGGACTTGGCCATGCTGACCTTCTTCGACGCTCCTGTCTCGGCCAACACCTACAAGGTTCGCCTGCTCTTGAAGCAGCTGGTGATTCCGCATGAGGTGGTGCGGCTCGACCTGCTCAAAGGCGACGCGCGCACCGCCGAGTACCGCGCGCGCAACCCGTTCGGGCGCGTGCCGTTCATCGACGAAGACGGCTTTGGGCTCGCGGAGTCGAACGCCATTCTCCTCTACCTGTCGCGCAACACGCGGCTCTTGCCGGCCGATGCGCGCGGTCGGGCGCTGGTCTCGCAGTGGATGTTCTTCGAACAGAACCAGGTCGAAATATCGATTGGCATCTCGCGTTTCCTGCGCATCCAGAAGACGGAGGCGCCGCAGGTGATGGAGCACCACGACGCGCGCGCGAAGGCCGGGCTGCGCGTGCTGGAGCGGCACTTATCGGCGCATTCATTCCTGGTCAGCGACACCTATTCGGTCGCCGACATTTCGCTCTATGCCTATACGCACCTCGCGCCGGACGCGGGGCACGACCTGTCGCGCTATCCCGCGATCACGGCCTGGCTTCAGCGCTTTCGCGCGCAGCCGGGGTGGTTTCCGCACCAATGACGTCCGCAGGCAGAAGGCGAGCCGTCTCCTCGTCCAGCGCGGTCCGGAGCGATTCGAGGTTCTCGGCCGGAAAGCCGGGCTGGGCTAGCAGCGTGCGGTAGTGCGCGATGCCCGCCAACAAGTTGTCCCGGAAAGCCGCCATCTTCTTGCCGGTCAGCCCCTGCCAATGATCGACGTAGAGCTTCAGCTCTTTCGCGAACATGTGCGGCCGGTCCGCGGGCGTCAGGCTCGCACCCCGGCCGTAGATGTGATCGACCATCTCCTCCAGCCGGTAGGTGCGGTCGAAATAGGCGAGGTTCGGGCCGGGACAGACCGCGACCGGCAGCGCCCGCTTCTCGATGCCGAGCGCGAGCAGCGCCGAGTTACCGAGGTGAGTGCAGATGCAGGCCTTCTGGAAGACCGCGGCGGCCTCGTCCCACAGCGGCGGCGCCGCGAAGCCGAGCGTGCCCAACTTTTTTTCCTGATACCCGGCCGAGGCGACGCAGATGGGCTTGCCGCCAAACTCGGTGTTCATCGCCAAGAGGCCATTGGGGCAGGGCGAGCCCGGCGTTCCGTCCGCGACACGCTGCCGGTTCCACATCTCCGACGACGACCCGCGCAGGTTGTTGAAGCGCACGCCCAAGGGCGAGGCGTCGCTCACGTAGAGGTCGTCCTCGGTGGCCGCCGCAAGCTGGGCGCGCGTCGGCTCGTCCATCAGCGTCACTTCCGGCACGAGCAGGAAGGGAGTCGCCCAGCCGACCAGGTCCGCCTCGTAGAATTCGGTCAGCCGCCGCATCTCCCCCTGCGTTCCCACGCCGCCCTGAGCGGTGACCAGGATGCGGCGACCGAAAGCCGAAGGATGCTGCGTCCGCGAGTGCGCCGCGTACCACGACGCCAGCAGTGGCTCGAAGGTCGCGGGAAACGAATCGCGCGCCGCCTGGAAGGCCGCCAGGATGGGCCCCATCAGCTCGCCTTCGGTGGGAAAGACATGCCCGCCGCAGTTGAGGCCGGACTCGATGCGGAACTCCGCGATCTCGACGCCCTTCTTGGCGAGGTACTTTCCCTGGATGAGCGCGGAGCGCAGGTCGGAGACCTTGAGGATGACTGGCTTCGCCACGCGCCCTTCGCCGTCGCGGTGGAACTCGTCGAACTGCTCGAGATACCCGAACAGCGACGGGTTCACGCCGGCGGAGAGCACCACGCTGCCGCGCAGCTTCGACTTCGCGAAGCCACGCAGCGAGGCTTTCGCCAGGCTGTACTCAGGATCGCGCGGCGTGCCGTCCTTGGCGTAGGTCGCGCCGTCCACCTTGGTCATGATGTTCACGTCGATGGCGCCGCGGCGAAGCTCGTCGCTCGCGTCTTCGCCGCGGAGGAAGCGCTGCTTCACCGCGGACGAATCGGGCAGCATCGCCACGTATCGCCACTTGGCGGTGCCGGGCACGTACGGCTGCGCGCGCAACTCTTCCAGTTGCTGCGTGGTCACCGTATCGACGAGGTCGAGCCACGCCGTGGTTCGTTTGGCGCGCGCGTCGGGGTCGTGCGCGGTGATCGGCTCGCAAGGCAGCCCGTAGAGGCCGCAGTAGTGGCGGCGGACGCGCTCGATGAGGCGGTCGTCGGCGAGTGAGATGACGGTGCCGATGCCGAAGCGGGCGACGCGCAGCGCGGAGTCGACGGTGAAGCCAATGCCCATCACGGGAACATGAAAACGGTGCACAGTGCGCCTCCTGGAGACGTCAAACGTGGATCGCCGGTTCTACGGGGAGCTTCACGGGGTGCGGATGCAGCTCGGCGAGCGCCCGCGCGGCGAAGTGCGCCGCGAACTCCGTCACGGCCTTCCAGTCAGTGTATTCACAGTCGCGAGAGGTGTCGAGGTCGCCGCCCGCCAGCTTGGAGACGACCGCCATCGCCATTCTGCCGCTGAAGCCGTAGTGCGAGTAGCGAAGCGCTCCGGCAATGGGCCGAACGTCGGACGGGAGGAAGCCGGTGTCTTCGATGAAGCGCTCGACGCTTCGCTGCAGCTCCCAGCGGCCGATCCCGCTTTGGCGAGTCCCGAAGAGGCTGACCGCCACCAAGGCGTTGGGCATCAGGCTCAGTTTTTCGTGGTGGGCGCGCACGAACGCCACCAGCGTGTGTTGGAACCTGGTCAGCCGCATCGAGCCCGCGATCACCACCGCCTCGACTCCGGCCAACACCTCCGGCGCCTGCGGTATCCGGGTGTCGATGACAGTAACCGCTTCGTGCTCGGACCGCAGCTCGTTGGCGATGTGCCGGGCGATCTTTGCGGTCTGCCCGTCGGTGGAGCCAAACACTACTGCGATGTGTGCCATCCGCGGCTTCCTCCTGGTCTGGAAGAGGAGAGCAGATGCACGTGCCCGGCCAACGGCAGCGCCATCGTTCGAGCGCCATCGTCGACGCGCAACCGTTGCCGGTCAGCGCGCCGAAGCGCAAAAGCTACGCGCTTTACGCCAGACCGTGCTGCCTCAGCCGCTCGCCGCCGTCGACCACGATCTCCGCGCCGGTGATGAAGGCCGCGGCGTCGCTGGCGAGGAAGAGTACCGCCCCGGTGACGTCGGCGGGCGTGGCCATTCGCCGTCCGAGCGGCACGCGCTGCGCGACGCGGTCGTACTGCTCGCGATCGGCCCAGAGCCGCGAGTTGGCGCCCTCGGTGTCCACCGGGCCGGGCGAGACGCTGTTGCAGGTGATGCCGAACGGGGCCCACTCCACCGCCAGCGATTGCATCAGCGAGAGCACGCCTGCTTTGCCAGCGCCGGACGGCGCCATCAACGGCGAGCCCGAGAGCGCGTTGGTGGCGGCGATGGAGATGATGCGCCCGTGACCTGAGTCCTTGAGCGGCTCGAAGGCTGCGCGCGACATGTGGAAGGTGCCGTCGAGCACCACCGAGACGATGGCGCGCCAGCCGTTCTGCGAGATGGCGGCCGCCGGCGCGAGGAAGTTGGCGCCGTGGTTGTTGATCAGGACGTCGAGCCTGCCGAGCTGACTCACGGTACTTTCGACGGCGGCCTGGCACTGCGCGAAGTCGCGCACGTCGCAGCTCAGCGAGATGACCTTGCGCCCGCTCTTCCGGAGCTCGTCGCGAAACTCGTCCGGCGGCTTGCGCGAAGCGATCGCTACCTCGGCTCCGCTGGCGACGAACGCCTTGCAGAGCGCTCGTCCGATGCCGCCCGCCCCGCCGGTGACGAGCACGACCCGCCCGCCCAGATCTACGGACATCATCAGCTATTGGCCGGGTGCAGCTTCTCCGCGCGGGCCTTGAAGTTCGCGAGCAGCGACGGCAGCTGCTGCTCGGCGAGCGCCTTTTCGATGAAGCCGGGCACCAGCGCCGACAAGCGCAGGTCGATGTTGTACGTGGCGTCGGTCGTGTTCGGCTGCGCCCCCGGCTTCAAGGTCCACGAGCCGTCGTTGCCCTTCATCATCTCGCCCTTGACCATGGTCCAGCGCAGGACGTTCGGCCGCTCGGCGGTGTGCTTCAAGGTGTAGTTGATGACCTTGGCCTTGATGTCCACCGTATAGGTCACTTCCTTGATGGCGCCCTGGCCCGCGTCGACCTTGACCTTCTTCACCTCGGGCAGGAACTCCGGGTATTTCTCGTAGTCGGCGACCACGTCGAAGAACTTCTCCTGCGGGACGTTCACGGTGACGGATCGGGTCGCCTGGGCCATTTGCGCGCTCCAAGAAAGAAGGCAGCGCACCCTATCACTCAGCTTGCAGCCGCGGGACGTGCTCGGTGCGCGAGGGTCAAGAGCGGCGGCAGCAGCAGGCGCGGCAGGATGGCGAGCGTCAGCATGCCGCCGATGACCACGATGGCGAGCGGCTTCTGCGTCTCGCTGCCGATGCCGTGCGAGACCGCCGCCGGAAGCAGTCCGATGAGCGCCACCGACGCCGTCATCAAGGCCGGCCGCAAGCCGCGCTCGGCCGCGAGCTGCGCGCCTTGGTCTAGAGATTGCCCCTGGCGCCACATTTTCTGGGCGTAGGTGACGACGATGATCGCGTCTTGCACCGCGATGCCAAAGATGGAGATGAAGCCCATCGCCGCCGAAATGGACAGGTGCGTGCCGGTGAGAAAGAGCGCAATGACGCCGCCGCTGCTGGCCACCGGAATGCTGAGCAGGACGATGGTCATGTCGCGCCATCCTCCGACCGCCGAATAGACGAGGAAGGCGATGAGCAGCAGCGTCAAAGGGATGATGATCTTGAGGCGATCGGTCGCCTCGCGCAGCTGATCGGCCTCGCCTGCCCATTCCAGGTGCGTGTCATACGGAAGCGTCACGCCGCCGTTGCCAACCCGCGCCTGCGCCTCGGCGATGGTGGAGCCCAGGTCTCGCCCGCGGACGGAGAATTTCACCGGCGCGTAACGCCGGTTGTCCTCGCGATAGATGACCGACGGGCCATCCTCTTCGGAGATCTTCGCCAGCTGGCCAAGGGGAATTTGCGCGCCGTCCGGAGTGGGGACCAGGATCTGCTTGATGGCGCGCAGGTCCTTGCGGAACGGCTCGGCCCAGCGAACCACCAGATCGAACTTCTTCTCTCCTTCATAGACCTGCGTCACCGCCTGCCCGCCGATGGCCGCCTGCACCACCGCGCCCACGTCGCCGACGTTCAGTCCGTAACGTCCGCACAACTCGCGGTCGGGCGCGATCTGCACGTCGGGCTGTCCGAGCGAGCGGAACATGCCCAGGTCCTCCACGCCGCGCACGTGCTGCAGCACCGAGATGATCTCGGCCGCCTTCGCTTCATTCACTTTCAAATCAGGGCCAACCACCTTGACCGTGTTCTCGCCTTTGACCCCGCTCATCGCCTCTTCGACGTTGTCGGCGATGGCCTGCGAGAAGTTGAAGTCGACGCCGGGAAACGAGTCCTGCAGCTCGCGCGAGAGCTGCGCAGTCAGGGTTTCCTTGCTGACTCCGTGCCGCCACTCGTCATTGGGAAGCAAAGGAGCAAACATCTCGATGTTGTAGAAGCCCGACGGGTCGGTTCCGTCATCGGGCCTGCCCAGCTGCGAGATGACGGTGCGGATCTCCGGATTTTTGCGCGTCGAACAGTTCGCGTCGCCGGGAGCGCAGCCGAGCAAGATGCGCCGCATCCGGCCCACGTACTTTGCGCTGGTCTCGAGGGAAATGCTGGTCGGCAGCGTGGCGCGAATCCAGAAGTTGCCCTCCTCGAGCTTGGGCATGAACTCACTGCCGAGCGCCAATGCGAAGAGCGCGCCCGCAAGCACGACGGGCAGCGAGGCCAGGCTCAGCGCCAGCCAGCGGCGGCTCAAGGCAAAGCGAAACAGCGGACGATAGAGGCGATCGACGGCGCGCAAGAAGGCGTTGTCGTGCCCGTGCGCCTCTTCATTCGCCGAGGCAGCCGGCGGATCGACCTTCAATGCCCAGGCGGCGAGCACCGGCGTGAGCGTGATGGAGAGAACGACCGCGCCGCCGATGGCAAACGCATAGGTATGCGCCATCGGCGAAAAGATGACTCCCGCGACGCCCGTCATGGTGAAGAGCGGCACGAACGCGAGGGTGATGATCAAGGTGGAAAAGAGCATCGGCGAGCCGATCTCTCCCGCCGCGTTTGCGATTCGTTCCCTCAGGCTGCCTTCGCCGAGCGAGCCCAGATGCCGGTAGATGTTCTCCACCATGATGACGGTCGAATCGACGATGATTCCAAAGTCGATCGCGCCCAGCGAAATGAGATTCGCCGGAGTGCCGGAGAAGACCATTCCGCAAAAGGCCGCCATCAAGGCGAGCGGAATATTGACCGCGGCCACCCCGGCCGCGCGCGCCTGGCCGAGAAAGATCCACAGCACGCCGGTGACCAGCAGCATGCCGACGATGAGGTTTTCGATGACCGTGTGCGTGGTCAGCTTCACCAATCGCTCGCGGTCGTAGTAGGTTTCGATCTCCATTCCGATGGGCAGCAGGTGATTCTCGCGGATGGCCTTGACGCGCGAATGCACGCCCTTCAAGGTCTCCAAAGAGCTGCCGCCGTAACGCATGAGAATGATTCCCTGCACTACGTCTGCCTCGGTGTCGCGGCCGACGATGCCCAGCCGCGGTGCGGCGCCTTCGCGGACTTCAGCCACGTCCTTGACCAGCACCGGCGTGCCCTTTTGCTCGGCCAGGACCACCTGGCTGATGTCATTCAAGGAATGGATCAACCCCAAGCCGCGGACGTTGAACGATTGCTCTCCCAGCGATAGCCGCTGCCCGCCGACGTTCTGGTTGGCATTGGAGATACCGGCCGTCAATTGATTGAGGGTGAGCCCGTGGCCCTTCAAGCGAAAGGGATCGACGTCGACGTGGAATTCCTTCGTCTCGCCTCCAAAACCAACCACGTCGATGACGCCCGGCACCTGCCGGAACTGCCGCTCCAGGATCCAATCCTGCGCGGTCTTCAGCTCGGCGAGTGAGTAGCCGGGGCCCTTCAAGACATAGCGGTAGATCTCGCCGATGGCGTTCCAGGGCGAGAGCTGCGGCTGTATTCCCGCGGGCATTTGAATGAACTGCAGCCGGTTCAAGACCCGCTGCTGCGCTTCATGATACTGCGGGTTCCAGTTGAAGTAACACTTCACGTCGGAGAGCCCGAAGAGCGACTGCGAGCGGATATGGTCGAGATCGATCATGCCCGAGAGGCCGTTCTCGAGCGGAACGGTGACGTAGCGTTCGACCTCTTCAGCGCTCCAGCCGCCCGGCTGGGTGATGATCTCGATCATCGGCGCGACCGGATTGGGGTAGGCCTCGATATCCAGCTGCGAATAGCAATAGAGGCCGACGCCGAGGAGCGCGAGCGCAATCGCAACCACGAGAAAAGGCGCCTTGAGCGCCTTGTCGACGAGCCACTTCACAACATGCCGCTCATCAGCAGGGCGCCGGAGACGACGATGGGGTCGCCCGCGGCAAGTCCACTCTTGACCGGCACCGGATCGGAGTCGCTGTCTTCGAGGACTACGCGGCGGCGCTCGAACCGGAGCAGGCCGTTCTCGTTGCTGCCGGTCTGGACGAAGACCACCCGCTCGTCGCCGGCGTGGACGATGGCGCTGCGCGGAATGGCCAGCGTGTGCCGCGCCGGAGTGGCGATGGAAACCGTCGAATACATCTCCGGCAGCAGCTCATGGTTCGGATTGCGCAAGGTGCAGCGGATGCGGGCGGTGCGCGAGGCCGGATCCAATGCGGAAGAGATCCATTCCACCCGGCCGGGAAAGGTATGGTCCGGATAGGCCACGACCTTCACCGAGACGGGTGCGCCGACTTTCACTCGGGAGAGATCGACTTCGTAGACGTCGGCATAGGCCCAGACCGGATCGAGCGAGCCAATGGTAAACAGCTCCGGCGAGGTGCCGCCGGCATATTGACCTTGCACTTCCATGCCCGGATTGGCGGTTCGCGAAATCACTTCTCCCTCGATGGGCGCGCGCAAGGAAAAGCCCTGCCCCGCATGGCCCTTGAACAGCGCGGCTCGTGAGCGGGCGCGGGCGAGCTCGGCCTTGGATTGTTCGTAGGCACTCTGCGATTGCTCCAGATCGCGCTGCGCTCCGGCGTGGGCTTAGTAGAGCTCTTTCTGCCGTTTGTAGTCGCGTGCGGCGGCATTCGCCGCGGCCTCGGCCTTGCTCAGATCGGAGAGCGCGCTCCCGGCATCGGGAGATTCGATCTCCGCCAGCGCATCGCCCTTCTTCACGTGCTGCCCGGGCGTGACATCCAGCTTCACGATACGCCCCGAGACCGGCAGGAAGACGTGCGAGACGCGCTGGTCGTCGAAGGAGATGCGCCCCGGCGCGTCGAGCGAAGTACCGACGTCGCGCTCCCGCGCCACCTCGACCCGCATCTGCTGCGCATCCAGCTGTTGCCGCGAGAGCAGCACCGCGTTGCCGGGCTTTTGCGGTTCGGCATTCTCTTCGTGTTTCGCGCAGGCCATCGCGAGCGCGAGCAGCAGTAAAGCCTTCTTCATGTCCGTCCCACGGCCGCGTCGAGCTGGTAGGTCGCGAGCCAGAAATCGTGCAGATCCTTTAGATACTCGGCGTGAGTTTGTGCCCAGGTGCGCTGCGCATCGAGTAAATCCAACAGCGACGCCGCGCCTTTCTCATATTGCACCTGCACCAGATCACGAGCGCGTTTGGCGCGGACGAGCAGGCGCGACTGCATGCGATCGACGAGCTTGCGATTGGCCGCCGCCGCGGCGTGAGCGGACTGCACCTCGAGCAGCGCCTGGGCCCGCGCTTTCTCCAAAGTGAGCTGCTGCGTGCGCACGTCGGCCTCGGCGTGGGCGATCTCGCCTTGCTGTTGATAGAAGATCGGCAAGCCGAATTGCAGCCCCAGCGTCAAAGTCGGCGGCTGCAGCGCGCTGTTGCCGGAGCCTTCCTCGGCATATTGCGCGCTCACCGCTACGTCCGGAATGCGCTGCCGCCGGGCCAGCGTCAGCGCTGCTCCCGCGCGCTCCGCCTGCTGCTGCGCGGCGAGCAGATCCGGCCGCTGCGCGAGCGCCTGCTGACTCAAGGTCTCCAAGCCAGGCGGCGCTCCTGGCAAAGGCCGCTCGAGGACGAGAGGATCGATCGCGAAGTCCGGCAGGATCTCGCGGACCCCGAGCAGATAGGCGATCTGCAGCCGGGCCGCGCGCGCCGCCTGCTCGGCCAGGTCCACGGCTTGTTGCGCCTCTAGCGCCGCCACTTCGATGCGCGCCAGCTCCGCCTCGGAAATGGCGCCCGCTTCGAGCCGCTTCTGCACCAAAGCGCGGGTGTGCTCGGAAGAGTCGGCCAGCTCGTGGGCGAAGTCTCGCTGCGCGGTCTGCAAGGCGGCGTCGAGCAGCGCCTGCCGCACTTGGAGCGAGAGCGTCCGCAGCGCGTCCTCGCGCGACTTCTGCGCGGCGGCCAGGGCGGCGCGAGCGGCGGCGATGCGCAGTCCGCGTTTGCCGGTCAAGAGGTCGGAGAGCGCGCTCGGGTCGGTGAGCCCGACTGAAAAGGCAGTCGCCGAGCAGCCCGGGCAGGAGCCCGGGTCATAGTCGAAGGACTTGCCGGCGCTCAGGCCCAGCTGCGGATTGGCGATCCCATGTGCCGCCCGCTCGTCTCCCTGCGCCGCCGCGACTTGCGCGTCGGAGAGCAGCAGATCCAGGCCGTGCTCACGAAAGAGGCGCAGCGCCTCGTCCATGGTGAGCACCTGTGGCAGGGCAACAGCGATGGCGAGAAGGAAGCGCACGAGCGCGGTTCTACTGAAGTTCACCTGTTTACGAGAGCGGCGGAGGTCGGAGAGGTATTTTGGCGCAGGTGTAGTCCTTCAACGTTGACTCTCGCGGCGATTCGCGATGTGAAGCGCGCCCCATGAGAGCGCAGCTGGTCCGCACGGCGGTCCTGGAGATCTATGAGCAGGTCCGCCGCGAAGGTGCGCGGGCCGACCAGGCCTTGCAGCGAGTGCTGCGGAGGGAGAAGCAGCTGCGCTCGGTGGAGCGGCGCGCGGTCTCCGACGCTGTCTACGGGCTCTTGCGGCTGCAGGGCAGGGTCGATGACCTGCTTGGCCGGGCGCTCGCAACTCACGGATCTGCCTTGGATAAATTGGCGACTCCGACGCAGCATCTCCTCCGGTACGCTGCCTACCTGGTCATCGGCGAGAAGCAGAGCGGCGAGAGCGCGGCGGGCCTTGCCGGGCCGGAAGTGGCTTCCTACCGCTGGGCGCTGGAGCTCTTGCGGGAGCCTGTCGCGCTGGGCTCGGCAAGGGATCCGCTCGATGCGCTGGCGGCAGAGACTTCGCTGCCGCGCTGGCTGGCGGCGCTCTGGGAGTCGCAGCTGGGCGCGGCGGAGACGCGGCTCCTGGCCGACGCCTTGAACCAGCGCGCGCCGCTGACCGTCCGAGCCAACCTGCTCAAGAACACGCGGGAAGAGCTGCTGGAAACGCTGCGCGCCGATGACTGCAAGGTCGAGCCTTGCAAGCTCTCTCCCTGGGCAGCGACCTTTACCGGACGGACGAATGTCTTCGCTTTGAAGAGCTTCAAGGCCGGGCTGTTCGAGGTGCAGGACGAAGGCAGCCAGCTGATCGCGCTCGCTTGTGAGGCAAGGCCCGGGCAGATCGTGGTCGATGCCTGCGCGGGGGCTGGCGGCAAGACACTCGCGCTCGCGGGAGAGATGCGCAACAAGGGCCGGCTGATCGCCTGCGACCGCGACCTGCGCCGCCTCGACGAGCTGCGGCCGCGCGCGCGTAGAGCGGGGATGCACAACTGGGAAGCGCGCGGGGTTCCTGAAGGTCCGAACGGCGAGACGAAGATCGCTGACCTCGTTTCTCAAGCAGACCTCGTGCTGGTGGATGCCCCTTTCAGCGGATTGGTGGCCTTGAGACGCAATCC
>Ga0105856_1000818_pt1 | contig 14703 bp, 17 predicted proteins | sample OrgsoiDNA_201060_FD_89681 | JGI IMG/M metagenome (GOLD analysis project Ga0105856, IMG submission 89681) | Permafrost soil microbial communities from the Arctic, to analyse light accelerated degradation of dissolved organic matter (DOM) -... | ecosystem: Environmental > Terrestrial > Soil >...
ATTCCCTGGATGAGGAACAGCCCCATGAGTGACACCAATAAACCGTCTGACAGCGGATCAGAAAACGTTGACGATTTATGGGCTGATGCCTTTAACGAACAGCAGGCGGCGGGCGGAAATGAAAAAGCGTCCACCGACGGCGTGTTCGCTGCGCTGGGTGCCCAGGAAGGCAGCGGCAGTCTGCAAGATATCGACATGATCCTCGATATTCCCGTCAAACTGACCGTTGAATTAGGCCGTACCAAAATGACCATCAAAGAGCTGCTGCGCCTGTCGCAGGGTTCCGTGGTGGCGCTGGACGGGCTGGCAGGCGAACCGCTGGATATTCTGATCAATGGCTATCTGATTGCTCAGGGTGAAGTGGTGGTAGTGGCCGATAAATACGGCGTACGCATTACCGACATCATCACGCCATCCGAACGTATGCGTCGTCTGAGTCGTTAATGAGCAACACTGCTCCGAATCCGGATTCCCCCTACCTGACGCCGTCGGTACCGCATGCTGCCGTGCAGCAGGCCGCCCCGGCGATGCCTCCCAGCACAGTACTGACGCAGGTCAGCAGCGTGCTGGGGGGTATTTTGCTGCTGATTTTATTTATTGGCTGGGTTGCCAGGCGTACCGGTTTTGCGCCGCAGTCAAAGAATAACAAGCTGCTGAAAGTGACGGCCAGCTGTCAGGTGGGTCGTGGCGAAAAAGTGGTCGTGGTGGAAGTGGGCAGTGATGACGCAACTAAGACCTGGCTGGTACTCGGTGTGACCGCGCATCAAATCACCCCGCTGCATACGCTGAGCGCACCGCCTGTCCTGGCAACTACGGATGACGTGACAACGTCACTCAAACCGGCTGACTTCGGTCAGTTGCTGAAGAAAGTCTTAAAACGTCCGGGAAACAAGGCATGAGATCGCTGAAATCTTCTTTGCGCTGGCTGTTACCGCTACTGCTACTGGTCAGCCCTGCGGCTTTCGCGCAGCTGCCGGGCATTATCAGCCAGCAGCTGTCCAACGGCACCCAGAGCTGGTCTTTGCCGGTACAGACGTTGGTGTTCATCACCACGCTGACGTTACTGCCCGCGATGCTGCTGATGTGTACCAGCTTTACCCGCATCATTATTGTGCTCGGTTTGCTGCGAAATGCGCTGGGTACGCCGTCGGCACCACCTAACCAGGTGATGCTCGGGCTGGCGCTGTTTCTGACCTTTTTCGTCATGTCGCCGGTGTTCGATAAAATCTACACGGACGCCTATCAGCCTTTCAGCGAAGATAAAATCAGTATGCAGGTCGCGATGGACAAAGGGGCAGAACCGCTGCGTCAGTTCATGCTGCGTCAGACCCGCGAAAGCGATCTGGCCCTGTACGCCCGTTTAGCCAATTTGCCGCCGCTGGCGGGCCCGGAAGCGGTGCCAATGCGCATTTTGTTACCGGCCTACGTCACCAGCGAACTGAAAACCGCCTTCCAGATCGGCTTCACCGTTTTCATCCCGTTTATGATCATCGACCTGGTGGTCGCCAGCGTGCTGATGGCATTAGGGATGATGATGGTCCCGCCCGCCACCATCTCACTGCCCTTCAAGTTAATGTTGTTTGTGTTAGTCGATGGCTGGCAGTTGCTCCTGGGTTCACTAGCACAAAGTTTCTACAGTTAAAGATTTTTCGCGCTCCAGCGCCCGACTTGATGGGCGTCAGCGTCGCAGTCAGTTTGAATACGGCCAGCGCACAGGAACCGGAGCGTACATAAGTACGTGAGGATTTCGAGCACTGCCCGGATTCAAAATGGCAAGTAAGCTAGCCCAAGCGCACTCATATTGGACACAAGATCATGACTCCTGAATCGGTAATGGCGCTGGGTAACCAGGCGATGAAAATTGCGTTGGCGGTGGCAGCTCCTCTGCTTTTAGCCGCGCTGGTTACCGGCCTTATCGTCAGCCTGTTACAGGCCGCGACGCAGATCAACGAACAAACGCTATCGTTTATCCCGAAGATCCTGGCCGTGGTCGCCACTATCGTTATCGCCGGTCCGTGGATGTTAAACCTGCTGCTGGATTACATGCGTACCCTGTTTACCAGCCTGCCCTATATTATCGGCTAAACGATGATCTCCTTTGACAGCACACAGCTGGCCGGCTGGCTGAGCATGTACTTCTGGCCGCTGCTGCGGATTCTGGCGTTGATCAGCACCGCGCCCGTCACCGGTGAAAAACAGGTGCCGAAGAAGGTCAAACTCGGTCTCGGGCTGATGATCACCTTTCTGATAGCCCCCGGATTACCACCGATTGACGTACCGATGTTCTCCAGCGGCGCACTCTGGCTGGCGGCGCAGCAGATTATTATCGGCACCGCGCTCGGGCTGACCATGCAGCTGGCGTTTGCCGCCGTGCGGATGGCGGGTGAAATCATCGGCCTGCAAATGGGTATCTCGTTTGCGACCTTCTTTGACCCCAGCAACCGTCTCAATACGCCGATTCTGGCGCAGATCCTCAACCTGCTGGCGGTATTGCTGTTTCTGAGTTTCAACGGCCATCTGTGGCTCATCTCCCTGCTGTCTGACAGCTTCCATACGCTGCCCATCCGTTCGCACCCGCTTAATGGCAATGGGTTTATGGCGCTGGCAAAAGGCGGAAGCATTATTTTCAGCGCCGGTCTGATGCTGGCCCTGCCGATAGTGACGCTGTTGCTGACGCTGAGCATGGCACTCGGCCTGCTCAATCGCGTTACGCCGCAGCTCTCGGTGTTCGTCATCGGTTTCCCGCTGACCCTGAGTATCGGGATTTTGTCGATTGGCCTGATGATGCCGATGGTCGCGCCGTTCTGTGAACACCTCTTCAGCGAAGTGTTCGACAAATTGATTCTGGTATTGAACCAGCTGGCGGCCTGATGTCTGCGGATTAACGGCGGGAAAGTAACGCCATGACTTCGTAATGCGCGGTGTGCGGGAACATGTCGAACAGCTGAACGCGTTCGATATGGTAGTCAGGCAAGTGGGTCAGATCCTTCGCCATAGTTTGAGCGTTGCAGCTGGAATAGAGAATTGTCCGGGGCGCCATGCGGCTCAAATACTCACACAGTTCAGTGCCGATACCGCGCCGTGGCGGGTTGACCAGCACCAGGTCAGGCACTTCGCCCTTGCCGGTGGCAAAACCGGTCGAGTCCAGCGCCTGAAACTCAACGTTCTTCAAACCCAGTCTTGCCGCGGATTCGCGCGCGCAGGCAATCGCTTCGGCGCTGATTTCAATCCCGGTCAGTTTCATCAGAGGCGTGGCGCAGTGCAGGCCAAAACCGCCCACGCCGCAGAATAAATCCCACATACTGCTGATGTTAAGACCGGTCACCCAATCACGCGCCGTGGCGTAGAGCGCGGCGGCCACCTGCGGATTGGTCTGAAAAAAACTCTGCGGGCGTATAAACAGCGGTACCCGGTTGAACTCCTCCTCCAGCGCCTGCTGCGCCGTCAGCGGGATCTCCACGTCCCCTTCAAGGATCGCCATATGCACCGGCTGAATATTGGCGGAGATCACTTTCAGCTGCGGCAGCTGCTGTTGCAGCCACGGTAACGCCGCACGCAGCTGGGCCAGTTTGCTTTCCGAACGCAGCACAAAGCGCAGCATCATGCCGCCCTCTTTCTGGCTTTCGGTCAGCAGCAGGAATTTCAGCTCGCCGCGTTTACGCGCGACGTTATAAGGCGTCAGCCCGGCGCGGGCGATGAAGCTTTTCAGTACGGTAAATACGGCGGGGAAACGGGCCGGATAGAGCGGACATTCGCACAAATCAACCGGCGTGCCGTCACGGTGCAACATGCCTAACAGCGGGCGTTCGACGCTGCCGCTGACCACCATTTTGGCTTTATTGCGAAACGCACTTTCAGCACCGGTGACCGGTTCACACCATTGACCGACCGGCAGACCTTCGAGCAACTGGCTCAAATCCTGCTGTTTGTCGACCAGCTGGCGAGAATAGGGTTTGTCGAGCCACTGACACGAGCGGCAGGTCCCGGCGGTATAGAGTGCGCAATGCATGAAAGGTAACCGTTATCTGTAAAGCATAAGAAAAGTTGGCGCGCAGTGTACCACTGGCTCAGCGGCGACGCAGGAAAAACCGACGGCTGACCGGCGGAACAAACAGCAGCAGAACGACCACGATGTCTGGAATTTTCTGCATCAGCAGCGCGGAGAGAAACTCACCCTGCGTGTCGGTTTCAAACCGGAAAATCTTCGGCCCGAACCACTCAAACGATGCCAGCAACATGTAACTCACCACCACCGTCTGACAGCCGATAAACGCCCAGCGTCCCCAGTTGCGGCCCCGCATCATGGCGTAAGCCGCATGGCACTCCATCAGCACAATGATAAGGCTCGCAAGCAGAATAATACAGTTCAGCCAGCTGCCTGCGCTGGCGCGCACAAAGTCGGTGACGCCCGCTACGCCCATGGCATCGAACAACAGAATGAATTCCAGACAGCGCGTCGCCACTATAGCTGACGCACCGATCATGACGGGAACCGGTATAAATTGGAATCTCATCCCCTTCGTCCTTGACGTTGCCGCTGCGTTGGGGATGTATCAATGTCAATAACTTCGATAAGCACGTTGTCTCTCTTTCACTCTTTTTTTCTCTGCCCGTGACATAAACCACCAGGCAATCATGCCGATGATACCGACCACCAGCAGAATAAGCGTCGCCAGCGCGTTGATCTCAGGGTTCACACCCATGCGCACGCTGGCAAATACCAGCATTGGCAAGGTGGTGGAACCCGGCCCGGCGACGAAGCTGGCGATCACTAAGTCGTCCAGCGACAACGTAAAGGCCAGCAGCCAGCCGGAGACCAGCGCCGGGGCAATCATCGGAACGGTGATAATGAAAAACACCTTCAGCGGTGTGGCACCGAGATCCATCGCCGCCTCTTCTATCGAGCGGTCCAGTTCACGCAGCCGCGCCGCCACTACCACAGCAACATAGGCGCTACAAAAGGTTACATGTGCCAACCAGATGGTGAACATGCCACGCTCGGCCGGCCAGCCAAACGCATGGCCCATCGCCACAAACAGCAGCAGAAGCGCAAGCCCGGTGATCACATCCGGCATGACCAGCGGCGCTGTCAGCATAAAGGCAAAACCGGTCGAGCCGGTAAAGCGCCCGAACCGCACAATCACCACCGCAGCCAGCGTGCCGACAATCACCGCCATGGTCGCAGCGGCGGTCGCAATACTCAGGCTCATGCCGACGGCGTTGATCATCGCGGTGTCGTGGAACAGCTGAGTATACCAGCGAGTAGACCACCCGGCCCACACCGTTACCAGCTTGGAGCTGTTAAACGAGTAAATAACCAGCATCAGCATCGGCGCATAGAGAAACGTAAAGCCGAGCACCAGAATAAGAATTCGCCAGGGCGAACGAACAACCGGCAATTTGTTCATTCTTTATCCCCCAGCTCTTTGTTTTGATATTTGTGGAACCACAGAATTGGCATGATCAGCAGCAGTAACATAATCACCGCCACCGCCGAGGCCACCGGCCAGTCACGGTTATTAAAGAACTCTTCCCACAAAATCCGCCCGATCATAATGCTGTCCGGCCCGCCGAGCAGCGCCGGAATGACGTACTCGCCGACCGCCGGGATAAACACCAGCATTGATCCGGCAATAATGCCGCCTTTCGTCAGCGGAACAATCACGTGGAAGAAGGTTTTCAGCGGGCGCGCCCCTAAGTCCAGCGAGGCTTCCACCAGCGAGTGATCCAGACGGGTCAGCGCAGTATAAATCGGCAGAACCATAAACGGCAGATAGGAGTAAACGATGCCGATGTAGACCGCCAGATTGGTGTGCAGGATCACCAGCGGCTGGTCAATCACGTGCAACCAGAGCAGGAAATTGTTCAGCACGCCGTTGTCTTTAAGAATTCCCATCCACGCGTATACGCGGATCAGGAAAGAGGTCCATGACGGCAGGATCACCAGCAGCAGTAAAATGTTGCGCGTCGAGGGGCTGCTGTGCGCCACTGCCCACGCCAGCGGATAACCAATCACCAGACAGCAAAGCGTGGAAATCGCCGCCACTTCCAGCGACTGCAGGTAGGCTTCGATGTACAGCGGGTCGTCGGTCAGCGAGATGTAGTTACCCAGATTCAGGGCGATATTGAGCATACCGTCCGACCAGGTCATCAGATCGGTGTAAGGCGGAATGGCGCGGGCCATGTCTGCGAGGCTGATTTTAAATACAATCAGAAACGGCAGTAAGAACAGCAGCAGGAACCACACCAGCGGCAGCAAGATAACCAGCTTGCGGCCATATTTTTGCTGCATCCGTCCGAAGAAAGCGCTGATGCCGCCCGGTGGTTTGGCAGGTTCCGGGTGATCGGGTTGTGCAGAGATAAAGGACATGATTGAACTCCCCTTAAACGGTCAGCACGACACAGCTGTCGGCTTCCCAGCACAGGCGCATTTCGTCGCCCCAGGTTGGCATACCTTTGCGGAAACGGTGGCCGTTCTGTAGCTGCGCGGTGATCATCTGCCCGCTGTGCAGTTTGACGTGGTAAATCGACAAGTCACCGAGATAGGCGATGTTGACCACTTCACCGACGGCAAAGTTGCAGCCATCTTCCGGCACCGCTTCGCACAGCATAATTTTTTCCGGACGCAGCGCCACAAACACCGGCACACCATCGACCACAGAAGCATCGGCATCCACTTTCAGAGGATGCATCAGACCCGGACTGCTGATGATCAGCGCATCGTCCTGACGCGCTTGCAACACGCCGTCGAAGACGTTCACTGAGCCGATGAATTCGGCGCTGAAACGGCTGGTCGGGTGCTCGTAAATTTCTTCCGGTTCGCCAATCTGCACAAATTTCCCACGGTTCATGATGGCGATGCGCCCTGCCATGGTCATGGCCTCTTCCTGATCGTGGGTAACCATGACGCAGGTCGCGCCAACGCGTTCGAGGATATCCACCACTTCGAGCTGCATACGGTCGCGCAGCTTTTTGTCCAGCGCGCCCATTGGCTCGTCAAGCAGTAGCAGCTTCGGTCGTTTTGCCAGACTGCGGGCCAGGGCCACGCGCTGGCGCTGGCCACCAGAAAGCTGATGCGGTTTTCGTTTGGCAAACTCCTGCATATGCACCAGCGTCAGCATTTCGGCCACGCGGCTTTTGATCTCCGCCGACGGCAGTTTGTCCTGCTTCAGCCCGAAGGCGATGTTCTGCTCCACCGTCATATGCGGGAACAGCGCGTAGGACTGAAACATCATGTTGATCGGTCGCTGATAAGGCGGCACTTGCGACAGGTCCACACCGTCGAGCACAATCTGGCCCTGCGTGGGGGTTTCAAAACCGGCCAGCATTCGCAGCAGCGTCGATTTACCGCAGCCGGATGCGCCGAGCAATGCGAAAATCTCACCTTTGTAGATGGTCAGGCTGACATCATCAACGGCCGCCTGACCGTCAAAGGATTTGGTCAAATTGCGGATTTCTAATAAAGGAGTAAATCCTTTGTGGGCTTTAGGTTGAGGACGGGGGATAGCATCATTCACTCAGGGACATCTCCGGCAGAGGCGGCGGCAAACCGCGCCAATTGAGGAACCGCAACAACGTTAACGGCCCCGCCAGAAAGCTGCGGAGCCGTCACCAAATATTTATTCAACCCTACGTAGATTATTTACCCGTTTTTACCTTAGTCCACGAACGGGTGATCACACGGTCAATCTTCGGATCCTGCACTTTCAGGGTGAAGAGTTTGGCGCGTACATCCGCTGGCGGATAGATGCCCGGATTGTTGCGCACGTCGGCATTGACCAGCGGGGTCGCTGCCAGATTGCCGCTGGCGTAGTAGACGGTGTTGCTGACCTGCGCGATCACCTTCGGCTCCATCAGATAGTTGAGGAACTGGTAGGCTTCATCGAGGTTTTTGGCGTCAGCCGGAATAGCAAAAACGTCAAAGAAGGCCAGCGCACCCTCTTTCGGAATACTGTAGGCCACGTTCACACCGTTCTTGGCTTCTTTCGCACGGTTGGACGCCTGCATGACGTCGCCGGCCCAGCCAATCGCCACACAGATATCCCCGTTCGCCAGATCGTTAATGTACTGGGATGAGTGGAAGTAGCGGATGTTCGGACGCAGTTTCAACAGCAGATCATTTGCTGCACCGGTGTAGTCACTGGCCTTGGTGCTGTTCGGGTCGAGGTGCAGATAGTTGAGCACGGTGGCGTAAATTTCTGCCGGTGCGTCAAGGAAGGAGACCCCGCAACTTTTCAATTTTTCGAGGTTCTCCGGCTTGAGCACTAAGTCCCAGCTGTCCACCGGCGCATCTTTGCCTAACGCCGCTTTCACTTTATCGACGTTATAGCCAATACCGGTGGTGGCCCACAGGTAGGGAATGGCATATTTGTTACCCGGATCGTGCTGGGCAACCATCTTCAATAAATCAGGATCGAGGTTCTTGTAGTTGGGCAGTTTGCTCTTGTCGAGCGGCTGGAAAACACCGGCCGCTAACTGACGCTCAAGGAAACTGGCCGACGGTACCACCAGATCAAAACCGGTGCTGCCCGCCATTAATTTACCTTCCAGCACTTCGTTGGAGTCGAATACGTCGTAAACCACTTTAATGCCCGTCTCCTTCTGGAAATCCGGCACGGTATTTGGCGCAATATAATCAGACCAGTTGTAGATGTGCAGCGTTTTTTCTTCCGCAGACGCTGTGACGGACGTGGCCATCACCAGACCGGCAACAACTCCCGATAACCACTTTTTACGCTGGGTGAACATCCGTTACTACCTCCATTCAGGGGGAAAAGAAAAATTGAAGTTGTCTCTAAAACGGATACAAAACCTTTCATTCACCGGCCCGCTGCTGCAACAGGGAAATTGCATAGACATTCAGTACCAGCCGGCTCACTGCCTGCGAAATAACCGTTTGGTTTTACGGTGTAAACGACGCATTGCGCACACTCAGCAGCATAGCGGCTGATTTTCCGGTGCGCCAGTGTGAGGGGGCAAAAACAGGGTTTATCGATTATTTATGCACTTTTGCTTTATGGCCTGTGGCATTTCAGGCGCTAACAAAGTGAAATATCTGGCAATAGTGGGTAAACGGCAGCATAACCGCGGGTGAATTCATGAGGGAAAAGCGAAAAAAACAGCAGAGCCACCAGTCAGAGTGGCTCACAGAGGAGATCTTGGGGGGTAACAGCAGAAGGTTTAGTGTAAAAGCGGAACGTTCAGGCCGGTAACCGGTTCGCCCTCTTCCTCATCACCCAAAAACAGCATGTCATTAGCATGGGCTTCAAGGATGATCATCGACATCTGCTCTTCTGCCTGTTGCAGGAAGTGAGCGAACTGCGACTGGGTGACGCCCACAGCAATCGACAGCGCCTGACAGACAATCAGTTTCGGCAGGTTATCGTCCTGAATGTCCACGAAAGCTTTGACCGTCAGTGAGCTGGCGTTGATTTGGCTGAGATCAGCCACAATCGGGATCAGCGCCGTGGGTTTTACTTCCGCCAGCGACGAGAAAAGGATCACGTTGTCGACAATGTCCAGTTTGGCATCGAATACGCCATCAAAATTCTGCATATGTGGCAAATGAAGAGCCTGACAGGAATCACACTCGAAAAATGAGATGCCCAACTGATCCAGCCAGCGCCTAAGCAACGCTAAATCAGGGACGATGAGCGAATCCATAAAATGCCTCATAAGTTCAAACAATGAAATCAAACCGCAGAAAAGCGCGCCGTCATGCGGCGCGAAGGGGACATAGCTTACGGAATATTACCTGCCAGCGCCATGATCAATACGAGCTTGATGAATATTTTACTGCGAAGAATGAGTAATACGCTGAAGTTATCGAGACTCATCCTCCGGATTTCAGCCGAAACCCCGGCCGCGCACGATGTTCGATGTAGTTGATCATCATTCCGGCGATATCCAGGCCGGTGGTACTTTCGATCCCTTCGAGGCCTGGCGAGGCATTGACTTCCATCACCAGCGGACCGCGGTTTGAACGTAAAATATCCACGCCCGCGACGTCCAGTCCCAGCGTACAGGCAGCCTTGATGGCAATCGCCTTCTCTTGTGCAGTGATCTGCACTTTGTTGGCCGTACCGCCCCGATGCAGGTTTGAACGGAAATCCCCCGGCTTGGCCTGACGCTCAATAGCCCCGACCACCCGCTTGCCCACGACCAGACAACGGATATCGCGCCCTTCGGCTTCGCGGATATACTCCTGCACCAGAATATGCGCGTTCAGGCCACGAAAAGCGTCAATCACGCTCTCTGCCGCCTGCCGCGTTTCGGCCAGAACGACACCAATTCCCTGTGTCCCTTCCACCAGCTTCACCACCAGCGGCGCACCGCCCACTAACGCAATCAGATCTGACGTATCGTCAGGCGCGTTGGCAAAGCCGGTGGTCGGCAAGCCGATGCCCTCCCGCGCCAGGATCTGCATCGAACGTAATTTGTCGCGCGCGCGGGTGATCGCCACCGATTCATTAAGCGGAAAACTGCCCAGCATTTCAAACTGACGCAATACCGCCGTGCCATAAAACGTAATGGCAGAGCCGATACGCGGGATCACCGCATGGTATTTATCCAGCTGGCGGCCCTGATAGTGCACGCTGGGCGCGGCCGGATTGATATTCATATAGCAAGACAACGGATCGATAATATCGATTTCATGGCCACGGCTTTCGGCCGCTTCCCGCAGACGTTTGCACGAATACAAATTTCCATCGCGGGAAAGAATAGCTATTTTCATCCGACACTCCGTCGCCGTTAACGTGTGATCCAGCCTTGTTTGTGCAGGGCATCCAGCATATGCGGGCGCTGCTCTTTTTTCAGGGTTCGCATGATGAGATCACTCCAGGTATCGCGGCGCGCATTGCTGTCACGCTGCTGGTAGTAACTGTTAAGCCGATCGTCATACCCGGCCAGAACCTGTCGGTCGACGGGCCGATAGCTATTTTCATGCACCAGCATTGACTGTGGCATCCGCGGTTTGACCTGATGATCCTGCGCCGGATAACCAATACAAAAACCGAACAGCGGCATCACAAACTTTGGCAGTTTAAGCAGTGCGATGACGTCATCGACCTGATTACGAATACCGCCGATGAATACCCCACCCAGCCCCAGAGATTCCGCCGCCGTCATGGCGTTTTGCGCCAGCAAAGCGGTATCCACGCAGCCCAGCAGCAGTTGTTCGGCCAGACCCAGTTCGGCCTCAGGATTGATCTGCTGATTACGGTTGAAATCGGCGCAAAAGACCCAAAATTCAGCCGCACTGGCGACGTATTTCTGCCCGCCGGTGTACTCCACCAGCTTTTCGCGCAGTGCGGGATCGGTAATTCGGATAATGGACGAACATTGTAAAAAACTGGACGTTGAAGCGCCCTGTGCTGTGCCGATAATGGCTTCACGCTGTTCGTCAGACAAAGGCTGGTCGGTAAACGAGCGGATGGAGCGGTGGGCGCGCAGAAGTTCGATAGTGGGCGTCATTGAAGATCCTTGGACTGAAGCGAAATAAAAGAGTGGCAATGCCAATTATCATTGATGCTGTGCACCCTGTTTGCAATAGCGCAACTGCCGAATGCTGTAACAAAACCTGCAAAGTGCAGGTTTCCTGATCAGGGATAAAAATCGTTTGTCAGCAGGATGATAGGTTACGTGGATGAGATCGAAAGGCATTTCCTGCTTTTTTTTAGTGTTTGTAACAGGCATAGTAAGCCCAACAAAAAAGGTGACGCACTTAACAGAACTGGTGCCGCTCACATTTTAAGTCTTTCATTTTACTGGTATTAAAAAATCAAGGAGTCTCCATGTTTGCAGTAATTTTCGGGCGTCCTGGCTGTCCTTATTGTGTACGTGCAAAAGAGTTGGCTGAAAAACTGACTGAAGAACGTGATGATTTCAATTTCCGTTATGTTGATATCCACGCTGAAGGCATTTCTAAAGCCGATCTGGAAAAAACTGTCGGTAAGCCGGTAGAAACCGTTCCGCAGATTTTTATTGATTCCACCCACATCGGTGGTTGCACAGATTTCGAAGCTTACGCAAAAGAAAATCTGGCACTGTTCCAGTCTTAAGTTAGACAAAGACCACACAGCAGAAAGGCGCTCAATGAGCGCCTTTCTTGTTGGGGCTTAGCCCCTTTCCTGCCAGCATCACTTTCAGTGACGGTTCATCTGCTGCACGAGTGCGCGCAACAGCAGATAGAGCATGGCTCCCATGACGCACCAGAAAATGGCACTGCCCGCATAGGCCATCTCCTGCAGCAGCGTACGCACGCGGACAAAGTAAAGCATACGCAACGTATTGCAGACCGGTATTGCCAGAATCGCGCCGAGGAAGGCATAAAAAAGTTGGGAATGTCGGATAACATGCGCGGTGATAATACCGGGAAAGATAAACAGCAGCAGACCGTACTGCGGCCCATTTAAGCCAGGCCGAACAACGAGCGGCTCTGTTTTCAGTAAAACAAAAATCGCCACAAACAAAATACAACAAATAACCGGACCAAGCCGATCGCGAAGATGCATAAGCCCTTCCTCCTTAAAGTGTCGTTCATTCATTGCCTGCGCTAACACAGCCTACACTGACAATCATTGCCCTGTTCTTTCCCTGATGCGTCACACCATCCTGTGCAACACAAAACATGCTTTCAAGACGTTTCTACCGGTTTTTCTCTGGCTGAATGGCCGATCTGCGACTAAAATAACGCGCAAAGTTGCGTTATTTTGGTCACCAGCTATTTCATTGGCCTTTGAGTTAGCGGTTCAAATATAATGTATCTGAATCTATCCCTTACACTCCCTCATATCAAGAATTTGTTGGTAAACAATAAGTTATCCTTGTGAATATAAACGTCGCCAGTTTGTTAAACGGGAATTACATCCTGTTATTATTTGTAGTTTTAGCGCTCGGGCTTTGTCTCGGGAAAGTCCGGCTTGGTTCCGTCCAGTTAGGAAATTCCATAGGCGTATTAGTGGTTTCCCTGCTGCTCGGCCAGCAACATTTCAGTATTAACACCGAAGCGCTGAATCTCGGATTTATGCTGTTTATTTTTTGTGTTGGCGTCGAAGCCGGTCCTAATTTTTTCTCGATTTTCTTCCGAGATGGAAAAAATTATCTGATGCTGGCACTGGTGATGGTCGGCAGCGCCATGCTTTTAGCGCTCGGACTGGGGCGGCTGTTCGGATGGGACATCGGCTTGACTGCCGGTATGCTGGCGGGTTCCATGACCTCCACGCCGGTACTGGTGGGCGCGGGCGATACCCTTCGAAATACGCTTGGCGGCAATAAACTGCTCGGCCCGGAGTTGGATAACTTAAGCCTCGGCTACGCCCTGACCTACCTCATCGGGCTGGTAAGCCTGATTTTCGGTGCCCGTTATCTGCCCAAATTACAGCATCAGGATTTACCGACCAGTGCGCAGCAAATTGCCCGCGAACGTGGTCTGGATACCGATAGCCAGCGCAAAGTGTACCTTCCGGTTATTCGCGCTTACCGCGTCGGGCAGGAACTGGTGGCGTGGGCAGACGGCAAAAATCTGCGTGAACTCGGCATTTACCGTCAGACCGGCTGTTATATCGAACGCATCCGCCGCAACGGCATTCTGGCAACACCGGACGGCGACGCCGTCTTACAGGTTGGCGATGAAATTTCTCTGGTTGGTTATCCTGATGCCCACTCGCGTCTGGATCCAAGCTTTCGTAACGGCAAAGAGGTGTTTGACCGTGACCTGCTCGACATGCGTATCGTCACCGAAGAAGTGGTGGTCAAAAACAACAGTGCCGTCGGCAAACGCCTCAGCCAGCTGAACCTGACCGACCATGGCTGTTTTCTTAACCGCGTTATCCGCAGCCAGATAGAAATGCCCATTGATGACAGCATCGTGCTTAATAAAGGCGATGTGTTGCAGGTGAGCGGCGACGCACGCCGTGTTAAAGCGGTGGCTGAGCGCATCGGCTTTATTTCGATTCACAGTCAGGTGACCGATTTACTGGCCTTCTGCGCCTTCTTTATTGTCGGCCTGATGATCGGGCTCATCACCTTCCAGTTTAAAAGCTTCAGTTTCGGCATTGGTAATGCGGCTGGTTTGCTGTTTGCCGGGATCATGCTGGGCTTCCTGCGTGCCAACCATCCGACCTTTGGCTATATCCCGCAAGGGGCGCTGAATATGGTGAAAGAGTTCGGCCTGATGGTCTTTATGGCCGGTGTCGGTCTGAGTGCCGGTGCTGGGATTAATCAGGGGCTGGGTGCGATTGGCGGACAGATGCTGATTTCCGGTCTGATTGTCAGTCTGGTACCGGTGGTGATCTGCTTTATTTTCGGGGCTTACGTATTGCGCATGAACCGCGCCCTGCTGTTCGGGGCCATTATGGGCGCCCGTACCTGCGCGCCGGCTATGGAGATCATCAGCGACACCGCACGCAGTAATATTCCAGCCCTGGGTTACGCCGGTACCTACGCTATCGCTAACGTATTGCTGACCCTCGCCGGTACGCTTATTGTGATCATCTGGCCTGGGGCATAATGCAACCCACTGATCTGTAATGATGATGTAAAAAATCAATAATTTTTTTGAATTTTTGCAGCATGGAACGAACTTTGTATCGGAAAGGCAGTCTTAATTAATGCCACTGCTTTTCTTTGAAGTCCCCACTTTGGAGAGCCCGCTAATCCCGCCTGTTTAGGTTCAAGATTAGCGGGTTTTTTCTTTTCTGG
>Ga0105856_1000821_pt1 | contig 14672 bp, 12 predicted proteins | sample OrgsoiDNA_201060_FD_89681 | JGI IMG/M metagenome (GOLD analysis project Ga0105856, IMG submission 89681) | Permafrost soil microbial communities from the Arctic, to analyse light accelerated degradation of dissolved organic matter (DOM) -... | ecosystem: Environmental > Terrestrial > Soil >...
CGGCACTAGCGCGGCGGTCCCACCTGACCCCATGCCGAACTCAGAAGTGAAACGCCGTAGCGCCGATGGTAGTGTGGGGTCTCCCCATGCGAGAGTAGGGAACTGCCAGGCATCAAACAAGTAAGAAACCCCAGTCGAAAGGCTGGGGTTTTTTGCGTTATGGCGAAAACGGAAATAAAGAGTGTATATGCCAGACAGTGGTGTTGGAAATGCTCGAAATATTATAAGTTTTGTGGAGATGATTTATTTTTTGCCATCCAGTGGATGATAAATTGCCCTATAGAATCAACATCATTGAGATCCAGAGACGGTAAACCCTGCTCTATCTGATAATCACTGGCAACAGCGATCACATTGGTATCCAATAACTCATTAACTTTCCTCGCAACACCTGCCCTGTGTAGAACAATCTTAACGATATCTTCGTGTTTAAAGCCTTCAACTAAAATCAAATCAAGCGAATTACTGTCGAAGCGAGCTGCCAGATATTGCAGGTTCAATGGCTCAGCCGCTGGCGTTTCTGTCATTAAAGCCCAGCGCTGGTTGCTCGCCACCATTGTTTGATGAGCCCCTGCTTTCCTGAGTTCGAAGCTATCTTTGCCTGGGGTATCAACATCGACGTCGTGGTGAGTATGCTTAATAAGTCCAACGCGGAGGCCATGAGAGCTCAGATAAGGTATCAACTTTTTTAAAAGCGTTGTCTTACCTGTTCCGCTGTAGGCCACAATGCCTAGTAATGGTATTGAAGATGGCACTCTCAATGTTCACCAGACATCGTTTCCCAATGGGTAAGATCTGCCGGGGTATTAAGGTTCATAAACGCATGTTTATCAGTAAAAGTGACGGGAACTGCGTTGATTTGTTTAAAGAAAAACATCACCTTGCGGTCCCCATTCATAAGGAAGTTTTCGAGTGCAGGGATAATGCTCCTGCTGAGTAAACAGAAAGTAGGGTGATCTCTGACTTCGTCTCGTGCATAGACAGACTGAGAACCGTCTTTATGCCGCCAAAGGTTTTCAGCTAAATTCTCTGGAAATTCAGGAACATCACAGGGAACAAATAACGCCCATTCGGTCTTAATAGACTTTAACCCGGCCAGCATTCCTGCCAGAGGGCCCGAATGATCTTGGATAATATCGGTGACGATAGCGAATTCCCGGCCATACTGAGCGTGATTTTGATTGGTGTTAATAATTATTTCCCCCACCATTGGGCTCAATCTTTGCGCAATATGTTCGAACAGAGGTTTACCGGCAATCGGTACTAATCCTTTATCTTGTCCCATCCGTGTTGAACGGCCACCCGCCAAAATAACACCAGTGATTTCAGAACAGCTCATCATATTCACCTTTAAGACATATTCCCCGTTCATTGTAACGTCAAAACTTGTTAGTGATCAGGTTTTAGCGATTGGGGTGAACTCACTCTTTCCCTGAGTAAATAAGCCTGATATTTTGTGTGACTACTGCATATAAAAGGACATTTTATGAAAGATCACCGTGTTAATGAGCTGATTGAGCTACTTCACCCCGCATGGAAGAATGATTCCGATCTGAATTTACTGCAATTTTTGCAAAAACTCGCCACCGAGTGTGGTTATCAAGGCCCGCTGGCAGAGTTAAGTGATGATATGTTGATCTACCACCTTAAAATGCGTGGCAGCGAAGAAACGGCTGAGATTCCAGGGTTAAAAAAAGACTATGAGGATGATTTCAAAACGGCCATTTTGCGCGCACGCGGCATCATTAAGGATTGATGTAAACTTATGTGAACTTCATGCGACATGCCAAAAATAGATGATACTATTTCGCATTATCATTTTTCCGTGCGGCATATCTGAATGAAGTTATGAATAATTCTGCTTTCAATTTCCAGGCCTTGTCGCCAGATCTGATCCTTGATGCGCTAGAAAGTGTCGGGCTTATTGCTGAGTCTGGCCTCACCGCGTTGAACAGCTACGAAAACCGTGTTTATCAGTTTTTAGGCGATGATAAAAAACGCTATGTGGTGAAGTTTTACCGCCCAGAACGTTGGACTGAAGAGCAGATTCTCGAGGAACATGATTTCTCAAAAGATCTGCTCGAAGCAGAAGTCCCTGCTGTTGCTCCATTAGACATTCAGGGACGCACACTCCATTCACATCAAGGCTATCTTTTCACCGTTTTTCCTAGCGTGGGTGGACGCCAGTACGAAATCGATAACCTTGATCAACTGGAATGGGTTGGGCGTTTTCTTGGACGTATCCATCAGGTTGGCAGCGAGCGTCTATTCACTGCCAGACCGACAATAGGACTGGATGAATACCTTACCCAGCCCCGTATTATTCTGGAAAACTCTGCGTTAATCCCCGCTCGTCAACGCGCTGCATTCCTTACCGTCACTGACAATCTAATCAGTACTATTGGCCAATTTTGGCATGATGACTGGCAACCTCTGCGGTTGCATGGAGATTGTCACCCGGGGAATATTCTTTGGCGTGACGGCCCATTATTCGTTGATTTGGATGATGCGCGAAACGGCCCTGCCGTACAGGATTTATGGATGTTATTGCATGGTGACCACAGCGAGCAAAGGCTCCAGCTCGATATTCTGCTGGAGGCCTATGGCGAGTTTGCAGACTTTGATACCAAGCAGTTATCGCTGATTGAACCTCTGCGCGCGATGCGTATGGTTTATTATCTGGCATGGGTTGCGCGTCGATGGGAAGATCCGGCATTCCCTAAAAGTTTCCCGTGGATGAAGGATGAAGACTTTTGGCTAGGCCAGTCTGCTGCCTTTAATGAGCAAATTAAGAAATTACAGGCACCACCCTTACAGTTGATGCCAATGTATTGAGTCGTGAATAAACGTTAAAAGTTTAATTAATTGGAGATAAGCTTTATATGAAAAAGATATTTTTGGCACTGATCGGTATGGTTATGGCCTTCAGCGCATCAGCAGCGCAATTTTCTAGTGGTACGCAATACGTTACGCTGGACAAGCCAGTGACCGGCGAACCTCAAGTTCTTGAATTCTTCTCGTTCTATTGCCCACACTGCTACCAGTTTGAGCAGGTATGGCATGTTTCGGATAATATTCGTAAAAATCTTCCTAAAGACGTGAAATACGCGAAATACCACGTTGAGTTCCTGGGGCCGCTAGGCAAACAATTAACTCAGGCTTGGGCTGTAGCTATCGCGCTGGGCGTGGAAGATAAAGTTAGCCCGTTGATGTTTGAAGCAGTACAGAAACAACAGTCTGTACAAAACCCTGATGATATCCGTAAAGTCTTTATTCAGGCGGGTGTTAAAGGCGAAGAATATGATTCTGCACTTAATAGCTTTGTTGTGAAATCTCTCGTAGTACAACAAGAGAAAGCAGCGGTAGATCTCGGCTTGCAGGGCGTGCCATCTGTATTTGTGAATGGCAAATATATGGTTAAAAATGACGGGCTTGATACCACTTCAATGGATATATACACCAAGCAATTCTCTGACGTGGTTAACTTCTTATCTACCCAGAAATAAGCCTTCATCTTTTTAAATGCCAGCATAAAGCTGGCATTTTTTTTCGCTGGATTTATGAAATTAAAATGATTAGTAGGGTGTCGGATAAATAAAAAAAGAGATGTTTTATAAAATCCTCATTTATTGTATCCACATTTACGATTAAAGTTCTATGACAAGCGAGTTATGATTTATTTTCTCTTAACTCCATGAAACCCGTAGTTAAAAATAAACAGTTCTTCTCAACTATTCTTCCCTACCGTTATGATAATAATTTTACTCACAAAGTTATCCATAGGTTGATCCCGCGAGATCCCTCGCAAGTTTGTCACCAATTTTGCTCACACGGTTCGCCTTTATCCTCAGCTATGGCATCCTTAGGGCATGTCAGATCACGAATAAAGAAGAGTTATGGCCCAGATAGCAGAAAACCCACTTATCCTGGTAGACGGTTCGTCTTACCTTTACCGCGCCTATCATGCGTTTCCGCCGCTGACTAACTCAGCAGGTGAGCCAACCGGCGCGATGTACGGTGTGCTGAATATGCTGCGCAGCCTGTTGCTGCAATATAATCCCAGCCATGTTGCCGTTGTCTTTGATGCCAAAGGCAAAACCTTCCGTGATGAGCTTTTTGATCAATATAAATCCCATCGCCCTCCGATGCCGGATGATCTGCGCGCTCAGATTGAGCCACTACATCAAATGGTGAAAGCGATGGGGCTGCCTTTACTGGTGGTTTCCGGCGTTGAGGCTGATGATGTGATCGGCACCCTGGCTCTTGAGGCTGAAAAGGCGGGTCATGCGGTGCTTATCAGCACGGGCGATAAAGACATGGCGCAGTTGGTCACACCTGGCGTTACGCTGATTAATACCATGAATAACGCCATTCTTGGCCCTGATGAAGTGGTCGAGAAATACGGCGTTCCGCCCGCGCTGATCATTGATTTTCTGGCCTTGATGGGCGACTCCTCGGATAACATTCCTGGGGTTCCGGGCGTTGGTGAGAAAACCGCACAAGCTTTATTACAAGGGATTGGCGGTTTAGATGCGCTATATGCCGATCTCGATAAAATCGCCACGCTGAGCTTCCGTGGTGCGAAAACGATTGGCGCTAAGTTAAGTGAGAACAAAGAGGTGGCTTACCTCTCTTACCAACTGGCGACGATTAAAACCGACGTTGAGCTGGATATTACTTGCGACAAACTTAATGTCGCCGAGCCTGATGCTGACCTGTTGCACCAGCTTTTTGCTCGCTACGAGTTCAAGCGCTGGCTCTCTGATATTGAATCTGGCACGTGGCTGAGTGGTAAAAAAGGCGTGACTAAAGCCGCTGCCGGAAAGAAAAAAGGGGCGGAAGAAATTGATATTGCCGTCAATGAATCCGTCGAGCGCACCCAGCTGTCACAAGAGGGGTATGTCACTATTCTTGATCAAGCCACGTTGGATGAATGGATAGGTTATCTGAAAGCGTCTGAGGTGTTTGCTTTCGACACAGAGACTGATGGTCTGGATACCCTAACGGCAAACTTGATTGGGCTCTCTTTTGCGGTTGCTCCCGGCAAAGCCGCTTATCTGCCTGTCGCGCATGATTATCTTGATTCACCGTCGCAGTTAGACCGTAATACCGTTCTTGCCCAATTAAAGCCCTTACTTGAAGATGAAAAACAGCTAAAAGTGGGCCAGAACCTCAAGTTTGACCGCGGTATTTTGCTGCGCTATGACATTGAGATGAAAGGTATCGCTTTTGATACCATGCTGGAATCTTATGTCCTAGACAGCGTATCGGGCCGTCACGACATGGACAGCCTGGCCGACCGTTATCTCGGGCATAAAACGGTCAGCTTTGAAGAGATTGCTGGCAAAGGTAAAAATCAGCTGACCTTCAACCAGATTGCTCTGGAGCAGGCTGCGCCTTACGCTGCGGAAGATGCCGATGTGACATTGCAGTTGCACCAAACGCTTTGGCCTAGAATTCAAGAAAGCGAAACGTTGACGACCGTCTTCAACGATATCGAGATGCCATTGGTTCCGATCTTGTCGCACATTGAGCGTACTGGTGTTCTTATCGACCAAAATATTCTTGCTGCGCATTCTAAAGAGCTGACATTACGTCTTGCTGAGCTGGAAGCGAAAGCCCATGAGCTGGCGGAGGAGCCATTTAACCTCTCTTCGACCAAACAGCTTCAGGCCATTCTGTACGAAAAACAAAAATTACCGATTCTGAAAAAAACGCCCGGCGGCGCGCCGTCCACCAATGAAGAAGTTCTGGCTGAACTCGCGCTGGATTACCCGCTACCGAAGGTCATTCTTGAGTACCGTGGCCTGGCTAAACTGAAATCGACTTATACCGACAAATTGCCGTTGATGATTAACCCGCAGTCGGGGCGTGTTCATACGTCGTATCATCAGGCGGTCACTGCAACAGGTCGCTTATCTTCCAGCGATCCCAACCTGCAAAATATTCCGGTGCGTAATGAAGAAGGCCGTCGTATTCGTCAGGCCTTTATAGCGCCGAAAGATTATCGCATTGTTGCGGCTGACTACTCGCAAATCGAATTGCGCATCATGGCGCATCTTTCCAAAGACGAAGGGTTGTTGAAGGCGTTCGCAGAAGGGAAAGATATTCACAAAGCGACAGCAGCTGAAGTGTTTGGCACACCATTAGATAACGTGACGAGTGAGCAGCGCCGCAGCGCGAAAGCCATTAACTTCGGTCTGATTTATGGCATGAGTGCGTTTGGTTTGTCTCGCCAGCTGAATATTCCTCGCAAAGAATCTCAGCGCTACATGGATTTGTATTTTGAACGCTACCCTGGCGTGCTGGAATACATGGAGCGTACCCGTACGCAGGCCAGTGAGAAGGGCTATGTCGAAACACTGGATGGCCGCCGTCTCTACCTTCCAGACATCAAATCCAGCAATGCTATGCGTCGTAAGGGGGCAGAGCGCGCGGCAATTAATGCGCCGATGCAGGGTACCGCGGCCGATATCATTAAACGTGCAATGATCAACGTGGCCGATTGGCTGCTGCAACCTGATGCTCCACGCGCACGCATTATTATGCAGGTTCACGATGAACTGGTATTTGAAGTGCATAAAGATGATGTCGATGCGGTCAGCGAAAAGGTTCGTGACCTGATGGAAAGCAGCATGGAACTGGCTGTTCCGCTGCAGGTGGAAGTCGGTGTCGGTGAAAACTGGGATCAAGCGCACTAAAAGTGCGTTAAGTGAACAACTTCTGTAATTAAGCTACATAACAAGACGAAGATTTTATGAAGGTGATCGCATAAAATACAATTTTTGTGTAAGTAAACTACAAAAAAGTCTTTTTCATCGTCATGAAATAAGGTAAAGTCTCGCTTGTAGGGTACAGAGGTAAGATGTTCTATCTTTCAGACCTTTTACTTCACGTAATCGGATTTGGCTGAATATTTTAGCCGCCCCAGGCATTTATGTCTGGGGCGTTTTTTATTGTACTTTTCCCGTCTTTTCCTGCCCTGTCACCATAAAAAAGGCGACCTTATTAGGGCCGCCTCTTCGACACTAACGCAGTCGATACTCTCAACGCGTTATCGAATTTCTCGATCATTCACCAGACAGCACATCTTCCAACACTTCTGGCGGGATTTCATTGAACCAGGTATCTAGCTTGTGGCTGAGTTTATCCACACCCTGTTTTTTCAGCGATGAGAAAGGTTCGACTTCAATATCACCCATGAATTCTTTCACGGCTTCACGCACCATTTTGACCTGAGCGTGACGAGCACCTGACGCTAGCTTATCGGCCTTGGTCAGTAACAACATCACTGGCGTGCCTACCGCGACCGCCCATTCGATCATTTGGCGGTCGAGATCTTTCAGCGGATGACGAATATCCATCAACACCACCAGACCTTTCAGGGAATTACGCATTTGCAGATATTCACCGAGCGCTTTCTGCCATTTACGCTTCATCTCTTCGGGAACCTGCGCATAACCATAACCTGGCAAATCCACGAGACGGATGCCTGGCTCAACTTCGAACAGGTTAATCAGCTGGGTACGGCCGGGGGTTTTACTGATACGCGCCAGACTTTTTTGCTGCGTCAGGGTATTTAAGGCACTAGATTTGCCGGCGTTTGAGCGACCAGCAAATGCGACTTCAATGCCTTCATCACTTGGCAGATGCCGGATGTCCGGGGCGCTCATGACAAAATGGGTCATATGATAGTTGTAAGTTTGGCTGGTCAAAACGTGCGTCTCCGTAATGCTTGGGTATCTGGCTGGCGATTATAGCGGCAACAGGGACGAGATGCGTTTCTGTTTTTATAATCCGAATGATGATGAGTTGGGGTCACAGAAATGAAGGTGAGGGGAAAAATCCTTCATGATGTAAGACATTTGCCATTCAAAATGCGGGCTATCACGCTTTATTTCGCGCCGTGATTTTTAAAAATATTAAAATTCAATGAGATGCTGGAAATGCTAAAAAACATCACTTCGGGCATCGGGCGCGTATCTTGAGCCTTAACGTCATTGCGGTAAAGTACTTCTTACGCGATGAAGGAAAGAATGGAAGCACGGACGTAGCAACCTTCATGGAACACAGGAATGGCATCGCAAGTCAGGGACGAAAAGAGCCGGAGGCTCTGAAAGGCAAGGGAAAAACTGGGACGTTGACGCGCTACAGGGAGAGTGGTGTAAGAATATCCTTCCTCAGAAGGAGATAAAAAGGCAGCTAGGATAACTTGCTGCCTTTTTTCTTTGTTCGCTTTCTGCTAGATTCCGCCGCAAATCTATACTAATTGAACACACCTAAGAGCAGATGCCATGAAACAGCCAGCGAAAGCCCCGCGCGCCAATACCGCGACAGCAAAACCGAAGAGAAAAAAAAATCGCGTTGAACTCGATATCGAAGCGCGAGCGCGTAAGCGTGACAACCGGCGTCGTGGTCATAAAGCGGGTTCGCGCGCTAATCCAGACGCAGAAAAAAACCAGGCCACTGCGGCGGCCAAAAATGCCGATCCACGTATTGGTAGCAAGAAAGCGGTACCACTGGTGGTTGAAACTGTTTTCAATAACGCCCCTAAAGCCAAGAAAGCGGTTAAGCCTGAAGCGCCAGCAAAACCACAGTTGCCGCCAGAAGAAGAGCTGACGTTGCTGGAAAATGATCCTCGTCTTGATAGCCTGCTCGACAAAATTGACGACGGTGCCACTCTGAGCGCCGAAGATCAGTCTTACGTCGACCAGACTCTGGATCGTATTGATGTCCTGATGGAATTGTTGGGCATTGAACTTGGCGACGAAGATGATGAAGTCGAAGAAGAGAAAAACGAAGATATGATGCAGTTGCTGAAGCGTGGAAATCCGAAAGACGGTTTCTAAAATTGCGCTGGGTCATCCCAACAGCAATAGCCTTACTCTTCGCATGTTATCTGCTTTGGTTATTCGTTAAACTACGCCGGTTATCGAAAACCAAAGCACGTTTGCGCCACGCGAGCGCTGTCCGGCAGGCTAAACACCTGCCTGTCGGGCGTTCGGGTTGGAGCAGGCGCCGCAAGGAGTGAGCCAATCTAATGTCCAGCAACGCAGCGCCATCCAAGTCCGAACCGCTATCCACGACGGTGTGGGATTTAGCCCTCATCCAGAAATATAACTATTCTGGCCCGCGCTATACGTCTTATCCTACGGCATTAGAATTTAGCGAAAGCTACGATAATGCTGCATTCCAGCGTGCTGCGCTGCGTTATCCAGACCGCTCACTCTCCTTGTATGTTCATATTCCGTTCTGCCATAAGCTTTGCTACTTCTGCGGCTGCAATAAACTGGTCACTCGCCAGCAGCATAAAGCGGAAGAATATCTCGATGTCCTTGAGCAAGAGATTCGCCAGCGTGCAACGCTGTTTAAAGGCCGTCAGGTGAGTCAACTGCATTGGGGTGGGGGTACGCCCACTTATCTGAATAAAACGCAGATAAGCCGTTTGATGGGCCTTCTGCGCGATCATTTCGACATCCGGCCGGATGCGGAGATGTCGCTGGAGCTGGATCCCCGTGAAATCGAGCTGGATGTGCTCGATCATCTGCGAAGTGAAGGCTTTAATCGTCTGAGCATGGGCGTGCAGGATTTCAATAAAGAGGTTCAGCGGTTGGTCAATCGTGAGCAAGATGAAGCGTTCATTTTTGCTTTGATTTCGCGAGCCAAAACGCTGGGTTTTCACTCCACCAACATTGACCTGATTTACGGGCTGCCCAAGCAGACCGCTGAAAGTTTCGCCTATACCTTGCAGCGCGTTGCCGAGCTAAATCCTGATCGTTTAAGCGTGTTCAACTATGCGCATATGCCGACGTTGTTTGCGGCGCAACGTAAAATTAAAGATGCGGACTTACCGGGCGCTGAAGAGAAACTGCGAATTTTGCAGCAAACTATCGCCTCACTGACTTCGTCAGGTTATCGCTTTATCGGTATGGATCATTTTGCGCGTCCTGATGACGAACTGGCTATTGCGCAGCAAGAAGGCAAACTGCATCGTAATTTCCAGGGATACACGACACAGGGCGACAGCGACTTGCTGGGGCTGGGCGTTTCCGCCATCAGCATGTTGGGCGATACCTATGCGCAGAACGAAAAAGACCTGAAAACCTATTACACCCAGGTTGAACGTGAGGGCAACGCGTTATGGCGCGGGCTAGAAATGAACGACGATGATTGCTTACGTCGTGAGGTGATAAAGACCCTGATTTGCCACTTCGCACTGGATTTTGAGGATATCGAACAGCGTTACGCCATCAACTTCCAGAGCTACTTCGCCGATGATTTAGCTCTACTGGCACCTTTAGCAAAAGACGGGCTGGTGGACGTTAGCCAACGGGGTATTCAGGTCACTGCGCGCGGTCGCTTGCTGATTCGCAACGTGTGTATGTGCTTTGATATTTATCTGCGTCAACAAGTGCGCCAGCAACAATTTTCACGTGTTATCTGATTGCACACGTGAAAGAGACAAACAAAAACAGCCGCTTATGCGGCTGTTTTGCTTTTGGAAAGAGAGGGTTGGAGGGTTATTCCATTCCCAACTCTTTTAGTTTTCGAGTCAGGGTATTGCGTCCCCAGCCCAGTAACCGTGCGGCTTCCTGCTTATGGCCCTGCGTATGACGCAACGCCGTCGTCAGCAATGTGCGCTCCATTTCGGGTTGCGCTTCGGATAGTAGGTTTTGATGACCGGAACGCAGTGCGCGATCGGCCCATTGCGCCAACAGCGTTGCCCAACTGTCTGGCAAACTTTGGCCACTGGATTCCGGCGCTGAACTTTCAAACAGTTCGCTGGGTAAATCCTGAATCAACACTTCTTGTCCGGCAGCCATGACAGTCAGCCAGCGACAGGTATTTTCCAATTGGCGAACGTTCCCTTGCCACGGTAAGCGGGTCAGGGCCGTTTCCGTTTCGGGATGCAAATTTTTGGCTTCGACACCCAATTCTTTCGCTGCGACTTGCAGGAAATAGCGCGCCAGACGTGGAATATCTTCCCGACGCTCGCGCAGTGGCGGCAAATGCACGCGGATCACATTCAGACGGTGGAACAAGTCTTCACGGAATTTGCCTTCCTGCACGCGTAATTCGAGATTTTGGTGCGTCGCTGCAATAATGCGTACGTCAACTTTCACCGGCGCATAACCGCCGACGCGATAAAACTGGCCGTCAGCCAACACGCGTAGCAGACGGGTTTGTACGTCGAGCGGCATATCACCAATTTCGTCGAGGAACAGTGTACCGTTGTCAGCTTGTTCAAAACGGCCCTGACGAATAGTATTCGCGCCAGTAAATGCCCCTTTTTCATGACCAAAAAGTTCTGATTCAATCAGGTCTTTAGGAATGGCCGCCATATTCAGCGCGATAAAAGGCGCTTTCGCTCGCGGGCTGTGGCGATGCAACGCGTGCGCGACTAATTCTTTACCGGTACCGGACTCGCCGTTGATCAACACGCTAATCGAAGAGCGTGAAAGGCGACCAATGATGCGAAAAACATCCTGCATTGCCGGTGCTTCGCCAATGATATCGGCGGTTGGCCCGCTGGCTGGCTGGCTGCGCGGAGGCTGTTGCTGTTCCTGATAATGGCTGATGGCACGCTCGACTAACGCCACGGCTTCATCGATATCAAAAGGTTTTGGCAGGTAATCAAAGGCCCCTTGTTGGTAGGCGCTGACGGCAGCATCTAAATCAGAGTGCGCTGTCATTATGATGACCGGAAGCATTGGGTGGCGTTGTTTAATCTGTTTAAGCAGCGCTAAACCATCCATGCCTGGCATGCGAATATCAGACAACAACACATCAGGGGTTTGAGTCGCAATGGCTTCAAGCACGTCATTGCCGCTATCAAAAGCGGTACAATTTAAGCCCGCTCCAGTGAGCGCACGTTCAAGTACCCAGCGGATGGAGCTATCGTCATCGACGATCCAGACTATCCCTCGTTGCATAAGAACCTCACTGGCGAATAGGCAGGTAAACCGAAAATTCGGTATGACCCGGCCAACTGTTAAATTCAACTTTACCCGAATGCTGGTCAATTAAACTGCGCGCGATGGACAGGCCCAATCCTGTTCCTCCTTCGCGGCCACTGACCATTGGGTAAAAAAGGGTATCCTGCAAATGTCCCGGCACGCCGGGGCCGTTATCTTCAATATCTATCCTGGCAGCCAGACGGTAGCGCGTGCCATGCAGGGTTATTTGGAAAGCGGTACGAGTGCGTAATGTAATGGTTCCGCCGTCTTCACCCAGAGCCTGCAAGGCATTGCGGGTGATGTTGAGCAGAATTTGTTCTATTTGATCCGGATCGTGTGCCAGTTCTGGCAGGCTCGGGTCGTAATCACGAATAAGCTCCACGTTGTCCGGTTTTTCCATCGACACTAACTGGCATACGCGCTCAGCGACCTGATGAATACTTTGCGTCACGTGCTGGCTGGGACGCTGAGGTCCGAGTAAACGGTCTACCAAATTACGTAACCTGTCGGCCTGTTCGATGATGACCTTGGTATATTCCAGCAGTGCCGGATCGGGCAATGCGCGTGATAAAAGCTGCGCTGCGCCACGTAATCCCCCGAGAGGGTTTTTAATTTCATGCGCCAGCCCGCGAATTAAATCTCGCGCGGCAACTTGTTGGGCATGTTGAAGCTGTTCCTGACTCAGCCGACGCTGATTATCCATCGGCGCCAGTTCGACCAGAATAAAACCTTCTGGCAGCGCCTGAGCGGTCAACGATAAAACGTGCGCCCGGCCGTCAACCACCAATGTCACTTCGCTATCAGTAAACCCTTGCCCAGCCTGCAAATTTTCGCGCATTAACTCAATATTGAGTGAAAAGTAGCCCACTAATTCAGGCAACGGTGTGCCAAAGAGTTTGCGTGAACTTTGCGCCAATAATTGCTGAGCAGCCGGGTTTGCGTAATGCACGGCCAGTTCGTCGTCCAACAACAGAACGCTGTTGATAAGAGAATTCACGATCTGCCCAGCATCGGGCAGCTTGCCAGTTGCCATACCGCTGTCTCCCGCACCTTCGTGGTGCATTTTATCCGACTACCCGGAAAGTTCACGGGTCAGATTGGTGAAGCAGGAAAGAGTGTGGAGAAAAAAGCCCATCCGAAGATGGGCTGAAAGTTTCCACGGCAACAAAAAATGTCTTACTTATTTCAGACGCTGAAGGTCTTCAAACGATAGGGCCTTCAGTCGGGTATTTCACTGAGCGCCAACATAAGTCCGGCGCTCGTTGGTTTTACACGCTGTAGTACAGTTCGAACTCAACCGGATGTGGAGTCATGCGAACACGATCCATCTCTTCTTTACGCAGAGCGATATAAGCGTCGATAGCATCGTCAGTGAACACGCCGCCACGGGTCAGGAACTCGCGGTCTTCGCTCAGAGCGTTCAGGGCTTCTTCCAGAGAACCTGCAACTTTTGGAATCTCTGCTTCTTCTTCCGGTGGCAAGTCGTACAGGTTTTTATCCATCGCATCGCCAGGGTGGATCTTGTTGATCACGCCATCAAGGCCGGCCATCAACAGTGCTGCGAACGCCAGGTATGGGTTAGCCGCTGGATCAGGGAAACGCGCTTCGATACGTACAGCTTTAGGGCTAGAAACGTGTGGAATACGGATAGACGCAGAACGGTTACGCGCAGAATACGCCAACATAACTGGAGCTTCGTAGCCCGGGACCAAACGCTTGTAGGAGTTGGTTGTCGGGTTAGCGTAGGCGTTGATCGCTTTAGCGTGTTTGATGATACCGCCGATGTAGAACAGTGCCATTTCAGACAGGCCGCCGTATTTGTCGCCAGAGAACAGGTTGTTACCATTCTTGGACAAAGACATGTGACAGTGCATACCTGAACCGTTATCGCCAAACATTGGTTTTGGCATAAAGGTCGCAGTTTTACCAAATGCGTGAGCCACGTTGTGAACCACGTATTTGTAGATTTGGATCTCGTCAGCTTTCTTGGTCATGGTGTTGAAGCGGGTTGCCACTTCGTTCTGACCAGCGGTTGCTACTTCGTGGTGGTGAGCTTCAACCACCAGGCCCATTTCTTCCATGGTCAAACACATGGTAGAACGCAGGTCCTGAGAGGAGTCAACCGGAGGAACTGGGAAGTAACCGCCTTTTACTGCTGGACGGTGGCCTTTGTTGCCGCCTTCGTATTTGGTGGCTGAGTTCCATGCGCCTTCGATATCGTCGATAGCCACGTGGGAACCGGAGATGCTGCTGCCAAAGCGCACGTCATCAAACAGGAAGAATTCTGGCTCAGGTCCAAACAGAACGGTGTCCGCAATACCTGAAGAGCGCAGGAAGTCTTCTGCACGTTTAGAGGTAGAGCGTGGGTCGCGGTCATAACCTTGCAGCGTTGTTGGCTCAAGGATATCGCAACGGATGATCAGTGTGGTTTCTTCAAAGAATGGGTCCAGAACAGCAGTGCTGGCATCTGGCATCAGAACCATGTCAGATTCGTTAATACCTTTCCAACCACCGATTGAAGAACCATCAAACATTTTGCCTTCTTCGAAGAAGTCAGCGCTAACCTGGTGAGATGGAATGGTGACGTGCTGCTCTTTGCCTTTGGTATCAGTGAAACGTAAATCTACAAATTTCACTTCATGCTCATTCAGCATCGTCAAAACGTGTTCAGCGGACATACTAGTTCTCCCGAATTTCTCATTATCGTCGTGGAAC
>Ga0105856_1000823_pt1 | contig 14664 bp, 13 predicted proteins | sample OrgsoiDNA_201060_FD_89681 | JGI IMG/M metagenome (GOLD analysis project Ga0105856, IMG submission 89681) | Permafrost soil microbial communities from the Arctic, to analyse light accelerated degradation of dissolved organic matter (DOM) -... | ecosystem: Environmental > Terrestrial > Soil >...
GATGATGATGACGTCAAATTGTTCCGGATAAAACATGGTACTGCACCTCGGAGTTCATGCGATGAAATGATGTGTGGTGTTGGGAGGAGGGATTCTACTCAAGTTGAGAGGTTCCACAAGCCCCAGGGGATCGTCACTAATTAAAAGAAGATCTTTTTTATTTAAAGATCTCTTATTAATACTTCTATTAGGATCGCGATCCTCTGTGCATAAGTGCGTATTGTCGATGAAGATCAATAGGCTAGCGAGGATCTAATGCTGTGAATGATCGGTGATCCTACTCCGTATAAGCTGGGATCAAAATGAAGAGTTATGCACAGCATGAAATGCGACCTAAGGTTGTTAGAGGGATAACTACCGGTTTTACCCTGCTTTTAAGCATAGTTATCCACATCTGATCGCTGATTATTTACACTTATTTGAGCAAATTAATCCAATTGATCACCCAAACCTCTGCGGGATCTTCAGGAATTTCATGTTGGGTGACGTCGATCTCAAGGCGATCCCCCAATCGTTTTGCTCCTAAAGCGGTGATCTTTTGATCCAAGGAACGGATCGCACCACAAAATGTGTCGTATTCGCTGCTGCCTAAACCGAGTGCACCAAATTGTACCTTCGACAGATCCGGTTGCTGCTCTTCTAGCTGCTCAAGGAAAGGCTGAAGGTTGTCGGGAAGATCCCCCGCACCGTGTGTTGAACACACCACCAGCCAAATTCCTTCTTTAGGGACTTCATACAGCTCTGGGCCATGCAGCGTTTTGGTGCTAAAACCGGCTTCTTCCAGCTTTTCTGCGACGTGCTCCGCCACATATTCGGCACTGCCAAGCGTACTGCCACTGATCAGGGTTATCTCAACCATCATGCGCTCACCCAATAAAAGAAACGACATTGTACGCTGTGAATCAGCTGGGATCTACCTGTGGATAATAGGGGTATAGAAATTCAGCCTTATGGCTTGATGGTGCGCATAATGGGGTTCTGCAAGGAGATCAGGGTCTCGGTTGACTGGATCTCATCAATGGTCTGGATCTTGTTGATAAGTACGTGCTGAAGGGAGTCGATAGAGCGGCACATGATCTTGATAAAGATGCTGTAGTGGCCGGTGGTGTAATAGGCCTCGACCACTTCTTCGATACTTTCCAGCTTTTTAAGGGCTGAGGGGTAGTCCTTCGCGCTTTTGAGAATAATGCCGATAAAACAACACACATCATAGCCCAGCTGCTTTGGGCTGACGGTGATATTGGCGCCGGTGATGATCCCAGCCTGTTTCATCTTTTCGACGCGTACGTGAATCGTTCCCGGGCTGACCGCAAAGACTTTAGCCAGTTCGGCATAGGCAGTACGTGCATTAACCATCAGCGCGTTAAGAATGGCGCGATCGAGATTATCGATCTGATAAATTTCAGTCATCTTTTTCCTCACTTATTCCTGTTTCAATAATTAATACGACCTAAAAATGAAGGATTAAAAACCTGAAGGCAATATTTATTGTTGGATATTGAATATAGCTCCATTTTTGTTGCTTAATCATTGCTATCAGAAGCAAAGGAATGAGAAAACAATAATGAAATCACAATTTATCGAGAAACAACGCCAGATTAGCTTTGTGAAATCGACGTTTTCTCAACAGCTTGAAAAACATCTGGGGTTAATTGAAGTGCAGGCACCTTTGTTAAGCCAACTCGGTGACGGCACGCAGGATAATCTGTCTGGAAGCGAAAAGGCGGTTCAGGTGCACGTTAAGTCTTTGCCGGACTCAACGTTTGAAGTGGTGCATTCTTTGGCAAAGTGGAAGCGTAAAACCCTCGGCCAGCATGACTTTAGCGCAGGCGAAGGCTTATACACGCACATGAAGGCACTGCGCCCTGATGAGGATCGCCTGTCCCCGGTTCACTCGGTTTGTGTTGATCAGTGGGATTGGGAAAAAGTGATGGGTGATGGAGAACGTTCCCTCGGCTTCCTGACCTCTATCGTGACGAAAATCTATGCGGGTATAAAAGAAACAGAAGCGGCGGTGAGCCGTGAGTTTGGCCTGACGCCTTTCTTGCCGCATGAGATCCACTTTATACATAGCGAAACTCTGCTACAGCGTTTCCCCGAACTGGATGCTAAGCAGCGTGAACGCGCGATCGCGAAAGAGTTCGGTGCGGTATTCCTGATCGGCATTGGTGGTGCGTTGTCTCACGGTCACTATCACGATGTGCGTGCGCCGGATTATGATGACTGGAGCAGCGTGGGCGAGGGCGGTTTATCGGGGTTGAACGGTGATATCTTGGTCTGGAACCCGGTACTGGATGACGCGCTAGAACTTTCTTCGATGGGGATTCGCGTGGACGCGGCGGCGCTTAAACACCAGCTTGCACTGACGAATGACGAGATCCGTCTGCAACTGGACTGGCATCAGGCTTTGCTGCGCGGTGAAATGCCGCAAACTATCGGTGGCGGGATCGGGCAATCGCGTCTGGTGATGCTGTTACTGCAAAAATCGCATATCGCTCAGGTTCAATGTGGTGTCTGGTCGCCGATGCTGCATCACAGCGTTGAGGGTGTACTTTAAGACGAATCAGGGCCGTTGCCAGCGACGCTGGACGCGGCTTTTCATCCCGGTATCAAAACGCCAGATATGATCGAAGATACGCATGATACCGGGCTTGCCATATTGCGACATCGCCAGCGCATGAAAACGGTGATGTTTATCCTGCTGTAAATGCTTCACTCGCTTTTTTACCTCTTCCGGCAGCCTTTGGGCAATGAAATCAGAAATGATCACCGCATCGGCGTCATGCCATTCTGGTGAAGCGAGTTTATCGAGGGTCGCATTCAGGCAAGCCGCCAAATCGGTGCCGCCCCGAAAATGCTGGCCAAGGAAACGCAGTGCCTGATCCAAGCCGTTAGATGACGTCAGCTCATAATGGATCACCTGGCTGGCAAACAGCATGATGTAGCAACGACGATTGTCTGCCAGCGCAATTCTAAGCAGCGCGAGACAAAACGCTTTGGCGCACTGCTCGTTAAAACCGCCCATCGACCCTGACGTATCAACGCACACCACAAAAGGCCCGCGCGGTTGCGGTTCCTGTTGCTGGTGAATAACCGGTCGTTTGACCACTTTCTCCCGCCATACATCGCCTTGCAGGCGATAGGTCATCAGCCGTTTCTCCAGCAAACGCCGGTAGAACTCATATTCCAGCTCCGGGATGCCTAAGGTTCCGAGCTCAGTGGGCATCAGACGCAAGATATCGTCACTTTGATGGATGCCATTAACCTCTTCAGGCACGGTCGCCGGTTCACGCACCATTAATCGATGCTCTTCCATTTTAGCGTCTTCATGCGGGCTGGTTTTGGCGCGTTGACTGCGACCCAGCTGCTCGGCGAGTTTTTGTAACTCCGGCTGTTGTTGTAGAAAGCTGCCATAGCGGGCGAGCGATTGAACTTCGCCCCGCTGACGCTTGCCTTTACTCATGTCCCACAGGCGACCCGCAGCCGCATCGTTCTCTGCTAATAAAGGAGAGAGTTCGCCACTGAGTTCGAGCCGCTGTTGTAACTCCTCCTGAAGCTGTTCCTGCTCTTGTTCCAGCAATTGATGATGAACGGTCACCGTCTGAAAGGTCAGATTCAGCCGCCAGCGCTGTAAAAAAAGCGTCTGAAAGCTGTTGCCGGTTTTCGGGCTGCGTGTCTCATCGGCATTTTGTTGCAGGGTTTTGGCTTCAGTAAGAAAAGGAGAATTCAGAGACTCAAGGGAATCTATCAGCGACGCCAGCTCTGTCTGAAACGTGGCGGCATCGATTTGCTGACAATGCTGATACAAATAAAACTCTTTGGCTAAGTCTGGCGGCACCGGCGTGTCGTGAATACGCTGGCGCAGACGAAACTTCCACTCAGGCAGATCTTTGGTCAGCGCCCGCTTTAAACGCGGGAATTTCTCAAAGAAAATCGCCAATTGTGGCGTCGCCAGCAAACCGATGATCAGTTCGTCGATCAGTTCGCCTTCGCTTATCGACAACAGCAGATCGAGGGATTCCAGACTAAGCATGGATCAATGTCCGCTGAACAATTCTTGTTGATGCCGTAACTGTTCGGAAACGGCAACCAAACTGGCTTCGATTTTCGCTGTCCATTCTGCACTAACAAACAGGCAGTTTTGATGCTGGCTGAATTCATGACGTTGCTGATTGAATTTTGCATTCAGTCCGTCGAGAGTATTTTTCATCTCGTCGGGCACCGCAATGTGCTCTTTACCGGGCAAGGTCAATGGCGTTGACTGGCGGCTTACATCCCGGACAACCAGTTGCAGCTTTTCATCGACTTCCGCATCGAGATTTTGCGCAAAACCCATGCCGTTGAGTTTTGCTTTCAGCGTGCCCCCTTTATTCAGCCATTCTTCGAGAACACTGCGTTCCACCAGCAGGTGAGATACCTGAATATCATGCAAATGCAGCGATGTTTGCAGCAATAAGGTCAGGCTGCTGGCCGACAGCGAATCGGGCAAATTGTATTGCGGTTTACGACTGAAAATACCGGCTTTTTTCGACACTTTAATCGACTGTTTCGAGCTTTGCTGCTGCTGATACTGCATCCACTCTTGATTGAGCTGGCGCAGTTTCATTAATAGGGTTTGTTGTTGATAAGCCTGCTCGGTGATCATCTGCTCAATTTGAGTTTGCAGCAAAGTGTAGGTATTCAGATCATGCCATAGGCAGTCTTTCAGCAGGATAAGATCGATGGGCGTAATGGCCTGACGGCCGCTAAAGAAGGCGCAGGCTTGCAGCAAGCGCAGGGCCTTTTTCCAACGCCGGTCAGAGACATACGGCGCGGTGTCCAGCGCGTCCAGCCGCTGACGCAGTTGGAAAATCAATTCAAAACACGTCTCTGACAGGCTGATTTTGTCGATTTCAGGTTGCCACTGCTGATACTCCTCATCGCTGATACTGAGCGCTTGCGGCACCGGATTGTTGCTTTCGTTTTGGCGGGAGGTCAAGAGAGAACGGAAGTTCTGTTTATCCTGCACTTTGTCCAGCCACAGGCGGATCAGCATTCGGTCGTAGAGTGCTTCCAGACTGCCGTCGGCTTCAGGCAATTCGTTGGATGCGCTGACCAATAAGCGCAGCGGAATAGCGTCTTCACGTTCGCCATTACGAAAGCGTCGTTCATTAATTGCCGTCAGTAAAGTATTCAAAATGGCGGGACCGGCTTTCCAAATCTCATCCAAAAAGACAATTTCTGCTTCCGGCAAATATCCCTGTGTCAGGCGCAGGTAACGCCCTTCATCTTTGAGAGCCTGAATAGACAGCGGACCAAAAACCTCTTCCGGTGTGGAAAAACGGGTCATCAGATATTCGAAGGCGCGGGCCTGGCGGAAAGCAAATTTTAGACGACGTGCGATGAGGCTTTTGGCAATACCCGGTGGGCCGAGAAGAAAGACACTTTCCCCGCACAGCGCCGCCAGCAGGCACAAACGGATCGCTTCCTGACGCTCATACAATTCATGTTCTAAAGCATTGGCAAGACGGGCAATCCGTTCTGCAAGTAAGGGAGAATGCGCCATACTGAGTTTTCCGGTTCCATGAGGTGAATGAGATAAGAGGATAAATACTCGGCTGACCAAGGATAATAAATCATGTCTGATTTTTTATTGATAGAGCTTAGCGATATAGCATATTGATTACTAAAATTTTTCTATTATTGCTGCTATAAACCTGAAAGTACTTATAGCAGTTTGCTTGCTTATATAAGGGTAGGCAATTGGATTTATTCGTGCATACTGTGCGCCGTTTAGTGGGCATCCAGAATTGAGCGCGTATGTCGCTCACGGAATTCTTTGTCATAAAAGAGCAGCAAAAAGAAACCAATTATGAGCACAGAACATAAACGGTCACTCCCCGCAGTAACCTTGGCCGCCATCGGTGTGGTCTATGGTGACATTGGCACCAGTCCGCTCTATACACTGCGAGAGTGTTTTTCAGGTCACTATGGTTTTAACGTTGAACCTAGCGTTGTTTTTGGGTTCCTCTCTCTGATTTTCTGGATGCTGATCCTAATCGTCTCGCTCAAATACCTCACCTATGTGATGCGTGCAGACAACGCCGGAGAAGGCGGGATCTTGACCTTAATGTCCCTTGCCGGGCGAAATACGTCGGCAAGAACCACAGCCGTGCTGGTGATCATGGGGCTTATCGGCGGCAGCTTCTTCTATGGCGAAGTGGTGATCACTCCTGCGATTTCAGTACTCTCGGCGATGGAAGGGTTGGAAATTGCCGCGCCGTCGCTTGACCCCTATATCGTTCCTCTTTCCATCAGCGTCTTGACGGTACTGTTCATTATTCAGAAGCATGGGACGGGTATTGTCGGTAAGCTTTTTGCACCGGTGATGCTGTTGTGGTTCCTGACGCTGGCGGTGTTGGGTATTAACAGTATTGCTCAAAATCCAGAAGTGTTGCGCGCCATGAACCCGATGTGGGCGGTTAACTTCTTTATCGAGCATAAATCCTTCTCATTCCTGGCGTTGGGTGCGGTAGTGTTGTCGATCACGGGGGTGGAAGCGTTATATGCCGATATGGGCCATTTCGGTAAGTTCCCTATCCGTTTGGCGTGGTTTACCGTGGTGTTGCCCTCCCTGGTGTTGAACTACTTCGGTCAGGGCGCTTTGTTGCTAAAAAATCCTGAAGCGATCAAAAACCCCTTCTTCCTGTTGGCACCTGATTGGGCATTAATCCCGTTACTTATTCTTGCCACCCTCGCCACCATTATTGCCTCGCAGGCCGTTATTTCCGGCGTCTTCTCGCTGACCCGTCAGGCCGTGCGTCTGGGGTATTTACCCCCGATGCGCATTATTCATACCTCGGAAATGGAAGCGGGTCAGATTTACATACCTGCCATTAACTGGACGCTCTACTTCGCCGTCGTCATTGTTATCGCAAGCTTTGAGCACTCCAGTAATCTGGCGGCGGCTTACGGTATTGCGGTGACCGGTACCATGGTCTTGACCAGCATATTGTCTTGTACTGTGGCTCTGAAAAACTGGCACTGGAAGGCATTCCTGGTGGGGATTTTGCTGGTGGTACTGCTGTTTATCGACGTGCCGATGTTTGCCGCCAATGCGACAAAACTGTTCTCCGGCGGTTGGTTGCCGCTGACGCTTGGGCTGTGCATGTTTATCGTCATGACCACTTGGAAAAGTGAACGTTTCCGCTTGATGCGTCGTATGCACGAACACGGTAACTCACTGGAAGCGATGATCGCCTCGCTGGAGAAATCGCCGCCGGTTCGCGTGCCGGGTACGGCGGTCTATATGTCGCGTGCGACAAACGTCATTCCTTTTGCGCTGCTGCATAACCTCAAACACAACAAAGTGTTGCATGAACGCGTGGTTCTGCTGACGTTACGCACTGAAGATGCGCCCTATGTGCACAACGTTCGCCGCGTCACCATTGAACAGTTGTCGCCGACCTTCTGGCGCGTAGTGGCCAGTTACGGCTTTAAAGAAACGCCGAACGTGGAGGAAGTCTTCCACCGTTGCGGTCTTGAAGGTTTGCCATGTCGAATGATGGAAACCTCATTCTTTATGTCTCACGAGTCGCTCATCCTGACCAAACGCCCGTGGTATCTCTATTTCCGTGGCAAACTGTTTATGGCACTGAGCCGCAATGCGTTGCGCGCACCAGACCAGTTCGAGATCCCGCCTAACCGCGTGATAGAACTGGGTACGCAGGTCGAAATCTAATTCGGCGGCACTCACCAAAGGGCATCTCAGGATGCCCTTTGGCTTTTCTGAATCTTTCCAAAACGCACTAACTCAAATTTATCGCTGCTTTCTAAACGCCTCAGCGAAACGTTTCGACGGTGATCACAATTTCATCACAAGCCGATTGCCAGTTTTTAGCATCGTCATAAACTCAGCAGTGAGCGAAACGTTTCGCTGTCGGAGTTTACCATGAAGAAATCACCGTTATTGAATGCCGAAATCTCCCATGTCATTGCCCGGTTAGGTCATACCGATCAGCTGGTTATTGCCGATGCCGGTTTGCCGGTACCCGCAGCTTCCCAACGCATCGATTTGGCGCTAACCGCAGGTGTCCCCACGTTCTTACAGGTTGTTAAGGTGGTGACACACGAGATGCAGGTTGAGCGGGCGATCCTCGCCGAGGAGATCATCGAGAAAAATCCTCAACTCCATGAAGCGTTACTCGCGCAGTTGAAACATCTTGAGCAGCATCAGGGAAACACCATTACCTTGGATTACATCAGTCATGATGCTTTCAAGGTGCAAACCGAACAAAGTCGAGCTGTGGTCCGCAGCGGGGAATGTTCGCCATACGCGAACGTGATTCTGTGTGCTGGCGTAACCTTCTGAGGCCTTTATGCAACCTTTGCTGCAACTGACAGGGATTGATAAAGCGTTTCCCGGCGTGAAAGCCCTTTCCGGCGCGGCGCTTAGCGTCTATCCGGGACGTGTGATGGCGCTGGTGGGAGAAAACGGTGCGGGCAAGTCCACCATGATGAAAGTGTTAACTGGCATCTATCAAAAGGATGCGGGTTCACTCCATTTTCTGGGCAAAGAAGCCGTCTTTAACGGGCCAAAAGATTCGCAGGAAGCGGGGATCGGCATTATTCATCAGGAGCTTAACCTGATCCCGCAACTGACCATCGCGGAAAACATTTTCCTCGGGCGCGAATTTGTTAACGGTTTTGGCTGCATCAACTGGAAGAAGATGTATGCCGAAGCGGACAAACTGCTCGCCCGTCTGAATTTGCGCTACAGCAGTCATCGTCTGGTGGGTGAATTATCGATTGGCGATCAGCAAATGGTGGAAATCGCCAAAGTGCTGAGTTTCGAGTCGCGGGTCATCATCATGGATGAACCGACCGATGCATTGACTGACACCGAAACCGCCTCTTTATTTAACGTGATCCGCGAGCTGAAAGCGGCGGGTTGTGGCGTGGTGTATATCTCGCACCGCATGAAAGAAATTTTTGAAATCTGCGATGACGTGACCGTTTTCCGTGACGGGCAGTTTATCGCCGAACGGCCGGTGAGCGAACTGCAGGAAGATACGCTGATTGAAATGATGGTTGGCCGCCGTCTGGAAGAGCAATATCCGCGTCTGAACCAGGAGCGTGGGGCCTTGCGCTTGCAAGTGCGCAACGTCTCCGGGCTGGGCGTTAAAGACGTCAGCTTTAATTTGTACAGTGGCGAAATTCTTGGCGTGTCCGGCTTGATGGGCGCCGGTCGTACTGAGCTGATGAAAATCCTCTACGGCGCGTTACCGCGTAAAGCGGGTTATGTCGCCCTCGATGGCCGCGAAGTGGTGACCCATTCCCCACAAGACGGGTTGGCGAACGGCATCGTTTATATCTCAGAAGACCGTAAGCGCGATGGTCTGGTTCTCGGGATGTCAGTGAAAGAGAACATGTCGCTGACCGCCTTGCGCTACTTCAGCCGTGCAGGCGGAAGCCTGAAACATGCCGACGAACAACAAGCCGTTGGCGATTTCATCCGCATGTTCAATATCAAAACGCCTTCCATGATGCAGCCGATTGGGCTGCTCTCGGGAGGCAATCAACAGAAAGTGGCGATTGCGCGTGGGCTGATGACGCGTCCGAAAGTCTTGATCCTCGACGAACCCACCCGCGGTGTTGACGTCGGTGCCAAGAAAGAGATTTACCAGCTTATTAACCAGTTAAAGCGCGAAGGTTTGAGCATCATTTTGATTTCATCGGAAATGCCGGAAGTGATTGGCATGAGCGACCGGATCCTGGTGATGCATGAAGGCCATTTAAGCGGTGAATTCCCGATCGAACAGGCAACGCAAGAAGTGTTGATGGCAGCCGCCGTCGGCAAGCAATACGGCGTGACGCAGGAGTAATCAACTATGAGTTCTCAAACATTGCCAGCGAAAAAACGTTGGATCACGAAAGAATGGTTGTTGGAGCAGAAATCGCTGATTGCGCTGCTGGTACTGATTGCCGTGGTCTCGTCGATGAGCCCGAATTTCTTCACGCTCAATAACTTGTTTAATATTCTTCAGCAGACTTCCGTTAACGCCATTATGGCGGTCGGCATGACGCTGGTTATCTTGACGTCTGGCATCGATTTATCCGTCGGCTCTCTTTTAGCGTTAACTGGTGCGGTCGCGGCGTCTATCGTCGGGCTGGAAGTGAACGCGCTGGTGGCGGTGGCAGGTGCGCTGGCCTTAGGCGCGGCGGTGGGGGCGGTCACCGGTGTGATTGTCGCCAAAGGCAAGGTTCAGGCATTTATCGCCACGCTGGTGATGATGCTTTTATTGCGTGGCGTGACCATGGTTTACACCAATGGCAGCCCGATAAGCACCGGATTTACCGATGTTGCTGATACATTTGGCTGGTTTGGTATCGGTCGCCCGTTGGGCATTCCGACGCCGGTCTGGCTGATGGTGGTGGTGTTTGCGCTGGTTTGGTACATGCTGCATCACACCCGGTTAGGACGTTATATCTATGCGCTGGGCGGTAATGAATCCGCGACGCGTCTCTCAGGTATTAGCGTCGATAAAGTAAAAATTATCGTCTACTCCCTGTGTGGTTTATTAGCGGCTTTGGCCGGCATTATCGAAGTTGCGCGTTTGTCTTCCGCTCAACCGACTGCCGGTACCGGTTACGAGCTGGACGCGATTGCTGCAGTGGTGTTGGGAGGAACCAGCCTGTCTGGTGGTAAAGGACGCATTGTCGGAACGTTGATCGGTGCGCTGATCCTCGGTTTCCTGAATAACGGTTTGAATTTATTAGGCGTCTCCTCCTACTACCAAATGATAGTCAAAGCAGTCGTAATTTTGCTGGCTGTTCTGGTAGATAACAAAAGCAACAAATAATCTCTCCTACAGGAATTATGACCATGAATATGAAAAAACTGGCAGTTTGGGTTTCCGCAGCCGCTATTACCGCTTCTTTCAGTGCTAACGTGCTGGCTAAAGACACCATCGCTCTGGTGGTGTCTACACTGAATAACCCGTTCTTCGTTTCCATGAAAGACGGCGCGCAGAAAGAAGCGGATAAACTGGGTTACAACCTGGTGGTACTGGATTCGCAAAACAACCCTGCTAAAGAGCTGGCGAACGTGCAAGACCTGACCGTGCGTGGCACCAAGCTGCTGTTAATCAACCCGACAGATTCTGATGCTGTGGGTAACGCCGTTGCGATGGCCAATCAGGCTAAAATCCCCGTGATCACCTTGGACCGTCAGGCAACCAAAGGCACGGTGGTGAGCCACGTGGCCTCTGATAACGCCTTCGGTGGTAAAATGGCTGGTGACTACATCGCGAAGAAAGTGGGCGAGAAAGCCAAAGTTATCGAGCTGGAAGGTATTGCCGGAACCTCAGTCGCACGTGAGCGCGGTAAAGGTTTCGCGGAAGCGGCTCAGAAACATCAGTTCACCCTGTTGGCCAGCCAGCCCGCTGATTTCGACCGCACTAAGGGTCTAAACGTGATGCAGAACTTGTTGACCGCACACCCAGATGTGCAGGCCGTTTTTGCTCAGAATGACGAAATGGCACTTGGCGCATTGCGTGCCTTGCAGACAGCCGGTAAAACCGACGTTCTGGTCGTCGGTTTTGACGGTACAGAAGATGGCATCAAAGCGGTTAACAGTGGCAAGATGGGCGCAACCGTGGCGCAACGTCCTGATCAGATCGGTGTGATTGGTGTGCAGACTGCGGACAAAGTGCTGAAAGGCGAGAAAGTGCCTGCGGTTATCCCAGTCGATCTGAAACTGGTTGCTCAACCGTAATAGGAAGTATCTGCGCCGTCCTTATTGGGCGGCGTAACATGACTCAGGGAATACAAATGGAAACAGGTAAACTGGTGGTTCTCGGCAGCATCAATGCCGACCATATTCTCAATATCAACCAATTCCCTCAACCTGGCGAAACGGTGATCGGTAAACAATATACCGTCGCGTTTGGCGGTAAAGGGGCCAATCAGGCCGTGGCTGCCGGGCGTGCCGGGGCAGATATTTCGTTTATCGCCTGCGTCGGAGAGGATGATATTGGCGAGCGTGTTCGCCAGCAATTGGCCAGCGACAAGATTGATACGTCGCCAGTTGAAGCCATTGCGGGCACCACCACGGGTGTGGCGCTGATTTTCGTGAATGCCGAAGGCGAGAATGTTATCGGTATTGATGCGGGTGCCAATAAGGCCGTGACGCCTGATTACTTGGATCGCTACCAACAAAAGATCATTGATGCTTCTGCGTTGCTCATGCAATTGGAGTCGCCGCTCGAGACGGTCATTGCTGCCGCAAAACTGGCTAAGCAGCATCAAACGCAGGTGATCCTCAATCCTGCACCGGCGTGTGAACTGCCAGACCCACTGTTGTCGCTGGTGGATATCATCACCCCAAATGAAACCGAAGCCGAACGGCTGACGGGGATTCAAGTCAATAATAATGACGATGCGCAGCGTGCGGCAAAAGCGCTGCATGATAAAGGTATCGAAACGGTCATTATTACCTTGGGCAGCAAAGGCGTATGGCTGAGCCAACAGGGCGAAGGGAAGCAGGTGGTTGGTTTTCGTGTAAAAGCCGTCGATACTATTGCCGCCGGTGATACGTTTAACGGTGCGCTGGTGACGGCGTTGTTGGAAGGAAAATCAATGGATGCAGCGGTACGCTTTGCTCATGCGGCAGCGGCTATCGCGGTTACGCGTCCGGGTGCACAACCGTCGGTGCCGTGGCGGCATGAAATCGATGATTTCTTAGCGCGTCAGGAGTCCTGATTGGCCACCATGAAAGATGTCGCCCGCTTAGCGGGCGTCTCTACATCGACAGTTTCTCATGTCATTAACAATAATCGCTTCGTCAGTGACGCCATCCGCGACAAAGTCACGGCAGCCATCGACAGCCTCAATTATGCGCCTTCCGCACTGGCTCGCAGCCTCAAGCTTAATCAAACGCGAACGATTGGTATGCTACTGACGGCCAGCAGTAACCCGTTTTATTCCGAAGTAGTTCGCGGTGTTGAACGCAGTTGTTACGAACGTGGCTACAGTTTGATTCTGTGTAATACCGATGGTGATGCGGAACGCATGAATCGCAGTATGGAAACGCTACTGCAAAAACGTGTCGATGGCCTGCTATTGATGTGCACTGAAAACCATCGCCCCTCGCAAGATGCCCTTAGCCGTTATCCTTCTGTACCGATTGTTATGATGGACTGGGCACCTTTCGGTGCGGCAAATGACGTCATTCAGGATAATGCATTACTGGGTGGCGTAATGGCGACAGACTATCTCATCAGTCAAGGATATCAGCGCATTGCCTGTATTACTGGTCCGCTGGACAAGACGACAGCGGTTCAACGTTTAGACGGTTATCGGCAGGCAATGAAAATGGCGGGTTTGCCGGTATTACCCGGTTATGAAGTGATGGGCGATTTTGAGTTTTCGAGTGGCTTACCGGCCATGGAAAAACTGTTGTCTCTGCCGCAGCGTCCGCAGGCCGTTTTTGCCAGCAATGACGCGATGGCAGTGGGGGTTTATCAGGCTCTCTATAAAGAAGGGTTACGCGTTCCGCAAGATATTGCGGTTATTGGTTATGATGACATTCATCTCGCGCAGTTTATGACGCCACCGCTGACCACTATCCATCAACCTAAAGACTCGTTAGGCGAATTGGCTATCGATGCGCTTTTACATCGGCTAAAAGAGCCGGGGGCTGAGCCGCAAGTTTTAGTGTTGACGCCTGAGCTGGTTGTGCGCGGATCGGTTGGGTCACTCAACCGCTAATAATAATCGCTGGCATGCTAGCTGCGCGCCTTCTGCATCACTGGCGACAATGGCGTTAACCAGCGCCTGATGATATTCCAGCTTAATGACCTCGTTGCCAGTAATAGCGCGAAAGTAGCTTTGATAGACCGAGCTGAATAAATTCGAAAAGGAAGTCAGGAACGGATTCTTTCCTGCCTCATAGATTAGCTGGTGGAATTGGGTATCGATCTTAATCCAGCGTTCTCTGTCAAAGCGAGTATGCAACTCCCGCATTTCATCCATATATAAAGAAAGAAGGTTTTTCTGGTCGACCGTCGCTGTGATGGCTGCCAATGCACAAGCCTGAGGTTCTAGCGCGCGACGTAAGATAACGAAGTGCGACATAACCTGATCGAAGTTCTCACGCGTCATCCACCAGGTTAACAACTCCTGATCCAGAAAATTCCAATTCGATTGCGACATCACTCGCGTGCCAATCCGTGGGCGTGGTAACAGCATGCCTTTGGCCGCCAGCATCTTTACTGCTTCTCGCACGGCAGTGCGACTCACCCCGAAGAGTTCACCCAGTTCAATCTCGCCTGGCAAGATGCTGCCCTCTGCATATTCGGCAGATAAAATCCTTTGCGCTATTTTCTCGGCCAGAAGATAAGAAAGATTGCGTTGAGCAGCTTGTTGTTGGGCATTAAGGGGCATAAATAGGCATCCTGAAATACAGTGGTCTTATTATATAAAGGAGTTTACTCCACAGCGCTGCCGCGAAAGGGGCATTTTATGAAGGAAAATGTCTGTTTATTGCACGTTTCTGTCATGTTTGTTGAAAAAAAGAGCGGTCAGTAAATTATTTGAATTTAGGGGTTGCGGCCTTCTGAGAACTCCCTATAATGCGCCTCCACTGACCGGGAACAACGACTCCTCTAACGAGAACCAAGTCGC
>Ga0105856_1000831_pt1 | contig 14563 bp, 17 predicted proteins | sample OrgsoiDNA_201060_FD_89681 | JGI IMG/M metagenome (GOLD analysis project Ga0105856, IMG submission 89681) | Permafrost soil microbial communities from the Arctic, to analyse light accelerated degradation of dissolved organic matter (DOM) -... | ecosystem: Environmental > Terrestrial > Soil >...
CGCCATACCGTAGCGATGTTGCAGCGACGACGAATGGCCCAATCCAAGTATCGCGGCAGGCCGCGCATCATCGCCTCGACGGCTTCCGCGACCTGCGTGTCCATGCTGCTGTACAGCGCTTCGCTATCAATCTCTTCGTCCTCGGTGTAGTCACTTTCAAGCATGGCGCTCTTACCGCGCCAACCAAGGCGCGAGTCGTCGCGGCGCTGCCAGCGCACCCACACCTCCAGGCAGTAATCCAGCGCGCTCACTTCCTCCCGATGCGCGCCAGCGATCACGCGAGGCCCGACTGGGGGCGCGTGAACATCTTTTGTCCGGCGCGTGTCCTCAACATACACCTTGCCATCAACCTCAATTCTCATCACCGATTCCATCGTATTACCTCAGTCCCAACGCTTTTTCTGCTGCTTCAACTTGCGCAATGCCTACCGGCTCACCACGCTCTCGCTTTTCCAAAATCACTCTTGCCCACAGCTTGCCGTCAACCGTAGGGTCTAGCGTCTGCCCCATGCTCTTGACCTTCAAGCTGGCCAACAGCTCACGCGCTTTTTCCGACGCCATCAACGTCTTTCCCGGAGCTGGCAAGGCCACTGCCTGCGGTGGTATCGGCTCAATGCTCGGCTTGCCCAGCTCAAGCGCCAGCGCCGCCTCCCAGCGTTGGCGCAGCACTGCATACGGCAAGTGCTCAAAGTCGTAGCTGCCGATTTTTCGCCAAGCCCAAAAGATCGCCGGGCTGGTCCAGGAATCCTCATCGCCACGGCCGCGCCGCTGCCCTTGCTCCAATGCCTCATGAAAGGCAACCACAGGATCAACCGGCGGGCGACACAACAGCATGAATTCACCCAAGGTCGGCGGCCACTTCTGCTTGTCCAGCGCTTGTACGCCGCGCTCCAAGTCATCACGGGTGAGTACCCCCAACTTTTGCGCCCAATACTGCTTGAGTCCTGCCGAATCAACACCGCTCCACATGTCCGCGAACTTAGAGCCGTATGCGAAGGCCATTTTGTTGAACAACGCGGTGATCCATCTTTCCGGCAATCTGCCGTCAGGCCAGCTGGGGGACGATGTCGATAATGTCTGCGTGGTCATAGCTCACACTTCCTGTCAATGCGTTGATGGTGTCGCGGCGAACTTGGTCTTTCGATGAGCCAAATTGGGCCGACGATGCGCGCGATGGGGGCACAGCGCCCTGAACGTTCAACGCTTCGGCTTCGCCGCGCCACCGCTTCAAAATTCCAACCACGTAGCCGAGACTGATCGGCTGGCCAGCCTTGCTACGCTTGGCTTCGGCGCAAGCAGCGTCCAGTACGTCAAGCGTCAGACCTTGGGCCGACAGCGCATGCAAATTCGGGTTTGCTGGCTGGCAGTCGATCCCGTGGGCACGGAAGGCAATGCTCAACTGGACGGGCGTTGCCCCGCCCGCGCGGTCTTCGCTCAGTGTTGTCTGTGCTGGGGGGTTGTTCTGGTTTTGATTTTGGTTTTGATTTTGGTTTTGGTTTTGGTTGGCACCTTCTGGCAGGATGCCAGCATCCTGCGCGCAGCCTTCGGGCAGAATTCCTGCATCGTTCGCGCTGCTGTCGCGCAGGAAATCAATTTCTTCTTGCTGCCTGCGCGCTGCTGCCGCGTTATCTTCCTGAAGCTTGCGCGCTGCTGCTTCGGCTTCTGCTTGCTTCCTGCGCGCCTCCTTCTCGGCCTTTGCCTTGCCGCCGGCGCTGCTCTTTTCCAACCCTTCGTGATACTCACGAATCCGCTGCGCGCACTCTGCGTTGAACCAGCCAGCATCCGTTCTTTCAAAGAATTCGGCCAGCACCATCTCTGCCGCCTCAACTTCTTCGGGCGTCTGCACCAGCAAGCGGCGATACAGGATTTTAGGGTCGACCGGCAACGGCTTTTCCGTCTCGTAGTACATATCCCGCATGTCGCGGTATATCCCGCGCTCAAGACGCGAGCATGGCCGTGTAGCGCTGTTAAAGTCAGCGATGTAATGCGGGTAGTAGATCATGAGGTATGTGTTTTCGTGCCATTTGCAGGCGATACAGGTGCGGCATATACAACGCGCTCGCCCGCCATCACTGACGGGATCAAGCGGTAGTCAAACGCCTCCCGCCGGATTGCCCGAGCAGGGAAATGCCGACCTAAGTTAAGAGGGCGAACAGGGGCGACGTAGGGACTGCCAGCAGGGATAGAAGGGGCAGCGTCACCCATTGGAGCAAAACCCAAATAGGCGCGGCCAGCGTTCGTAACGGTGTAGGACTCACCAGCAATGGCGACAAGCCCGGAGCGGCGGAGGCGCTCGACCACGTTCGACATGAATTGTTCGCTAGTACCCTTCCAGCTTTTAACTTTCGCCCAGCGGGCAGCCGTAGAAGTACCACCTATTGCGTGAAGCGTAACAAGTCCGTTTGCAGCCGCGCTACCGCGCCGTGGGAGGTCGTGATTAGCCATTTGCTACCCCACGGACTGGGAGCTTGATTGTGCTGGTTTCACGGCAGTACATTTTGAACATGCAGGCTTGCATCAGGGCAAACTTGCGTTGAATGTCCGCGCCGAGCGATTCCAGGCTCCTTCTTTCGGCACTGTCGATAACACCGTCGGCGGTCGCAACGGTGAATTCTTTCATGTGCTCGCCAAGTTCAACGATCACATCACTGAATATTTCATGTACGGCCCTATGTTCAAGCTTATCAATGTCGGGCAATTTGACGAACGTGCCGCCGCTGGCTGCGGCAAAGGCCTCGACAAACAGCGTCGTACCGGACAGCTCTTGAATAGCCAAGGCCTCGTAGTACGACAGCGTCTGCCCCTTGGTTTCGTACACCCGGTTGCGCAAGGCGTTGTACGTCATCCCCAGATGAGCGGCCGCTACAGTCCAACCACCACGGACCTCACCCACCATGCTCACGATAGCACTACGAATTTCCATACAATTTCCTAAAAATTATGGTTTTTGAATCAACTCTTTCCGACTATACTTTCATCCGTAGCAAACAGAGCTGGATAGACGGCGCGTAAGTACATCTTTCTGGACTCAGGAATGCCGTGCACCCGCCAATACGAAACACTTGGCGGCTTGATGCCGAACATTTCCGCAACCTCGCCAGTCCCGCCGAGGCGGTCAATGAGGGCTGAGTCTTCCGAGCAATTTTTTGGTTTCATAACAAGGTCGAAATATTAGATTAATCTAAATTTTACATCAAGATAAAATTTAGAGAAATCTAAATTTAGATGCATTAGGATGATCTAATGAAACGGTACGAACGCTTAAAGGTGGCCAGGGAGGCCAAAGGACTCAAGAAATCGCACTTTGCGAAGGCGATTGGCGTACAGCCGCCCACAATTACCGAGTGGGAACGCGGCGATACTGTGTCTCCGTCTACCAACAACGTCATGAACATTTGCCGCGTGCTGAACATCACGCCGGAATGGCTCATGGGCGATCAAGGCAATGGCGCTGCACGCACGCAAACCTACTTCGGACCCAGCGAAAAGATCGCGCGTGCGGTGGCACTTATGGAGGCGTGCCCCGACTATGAGCTGGATCAAATTCTAGGCATCATAGAAACACTCAGCACGAAAGCTCGCACTAAGCCCCAAGACTTGGTGACGTAAAAAAGCCCGCATCGCGCGGGCTTTTTTTGTTACAAGCTAGGCCTATTTAGTTGCTGGGCCCATCAGGGACTTACTAAGTTCTACCATCATCTGCACACGCTGATCCGTGCGCTGATCGTCGGTCAACCGCGCAGCCAAATCACTCACAGAATTCGCCAGGAATTCGATAAGACCAAGCTGTGTCCGCAGCTGGCGCGCATTGCCCTCCTCTTCATTGTTAACACTCGCCGCGAGCCGCAAAAGGATTTCGGTGTTGACCGATCGCCCATTGGCAACGCTCGCGTCAGTGATTTTGTCGCGCAGCTCCTCCGGTAGTCGCAAGTTGATCTTGCGCGTGTCGCGGCCGACGCCAAACGGTTCTTCTTTATCTGTCATTCGCGCAGCATACAAGGCTTGACCAGTTAGGAAAATGGTGCCACGGTGGCCCCATATGCTAAACTCGCCGTTTCCCCAAGTGCAACATAAATTACCATAATGCAAGTCAATCCAATTTGGAACATACTTGCCGATCTGCGCGGATTGCCCAAGAAAGCGCAATTCCGCTCAGCATGCGATACGAGCCTTCGCCAGCAACGGCAGAAAAGGGGGCCTTAATCCAAAACCACATGCAAAGGATGCAAGAAGTGAGAAACCGATTCAAACCGACTGACTTACCATTCGTCGGCAACACAAAAGCACGACAACGCACTTCATTTTGGACCGTGCCGCCCAAGGGCGACTTTGCGAAAGGCTCGATGACCGGCACAAAAATGGCCGCAGCATTCTTACGCTACCTGGCGACAAAGGACACCCTTCCACCAATCCTCCCGCAAATCGTCCTCGACATGGCCCAAAGGACAGATATAAGCGACGCCCTTCACGGCCAGATCGTGGGATTTTTCAGCACGCTTGAGCAGGCCATGCACAGTAAGGACTTGCAAGCCAAAAGCGAGGGGGAATCTAATCAAAGTATCTCATTAACAACAGAGTCGTGACAATGTGTGAGATTGTTTTGCACCACTTTAGAACAATTATTAGATTTATCTAATTATTTCTTGACCTAACTTTTAGATTTATCTAACATTCGCCGAGTCACACAACTTTCGCGGAGTGGATAAATGAGTTCACCAAATTGCAACCAGCAACTCCTGACCAGCGACTGCACAGCAGTCGTCTGGACACGGTCAGCCAAGCCAGACCCTTACGCCGGCCTCAAAGGGCACGATTACATCGCTGCCCGCAATCTCAATCAGCCAATTAAACGAGTGCAGACGTCTGCACTCTCTCAAAAAGCAGGTAAGGGGAAATGATGGCGCGCAAACCTCGAACCCTAGCCGATACCACGCTGCGCGAAGCCACCGCGGCCCTCACGCAGGCCGGCAAAAACGCACTCGTCGCTGCCAACAACGCACTCGAATTACTCAGGGCGGCCGGCCTGAGCGGAAGCCCTGGCGATACTGCCGACGAGCTGCGAACTACGACGCTTATCTTTGCGCACATCTTGCGCGAATTTAACGTCCGCATAAAGACCGAAACCAAAACCACGGAATTCAAGACCCGCGCCACGACCAGCTACGGCGCCTATGAGTACGCCTCGGAAAAATACGGCAGCGATCCATGCGGAATATCAGTCGCACCATCAAAGCGGCGGCGAATAGCCAAGGAACCCGACCAAGCGGCGCTTGTCGCAGCCCACCGGAAACTCGCAATTGCCGCACCGCTGGAAGAAGCCATGAAAGACACAGCGCTGCGGTTGCTCATACGGAGCGCTGCACGGTCCAGTCGGCCACGGTATCAACCCGTTGACTACCGCATGCTGGCAGCAAACGACATCGACTAATTGTGCAGACGTCTGCACTTTGCACACCACTCACGAGACAGCAAACATGAGCAACGAATTAACCGTCCTCTCGGCACCGCAAGTACCGGCACACACCGACCAGCCCATCGTCGTCGATGAGCTGGTGACGAACTCCGGCACATTCGGCCACTACGCCATTGCCGACATACGCATTTCCAAAACCAACCGCAAACGCTTCAACCTGGTCAAGCTGAACGAGCTGGCGGCAAGCATCAAGGCCAAGGGCGTAGCACAGCCGATCCTTATCCGCCCCGTGACGCCGACAGAGGAAGAACCGCAGAGCTATGAGGTCGTGGCCGGCGAACGCCGCTACCGCGCATCCATCATCGCAGGCATTCCGGTGATCCCGGCAATGTGCCGCGTCCTGAGCGACATGGAAGCGCTGGAGCTGCAAATTCTGGAGAACCTTCAACGCGACGATCCACATCCGCTTGAAGAGGCAGAAGGCTACGAACGCCTCATGATGAAACACGGCTACAACGCCGACCAACTGGCCGAGAAACTGGACAAAAGCCGCAGCTACATTTACGGTCGCCTCAAGTTGTGCGCGCTGAATCTCGACGTGCGCGAGCAGTTCCTGGACAACCAGGAACACTTGCCGGCGTCGACCGCGCTGCTGATTGCTCGCATCCCGGTGGCCAGCTTGCAGAGCCAAGCCGTGCGCGAAATCCTGCGACCGAACGGCTTGCCTACAGACGATCCTATGTCCTTCCGCAAGGCGAAGCAATGGATTCAGGACAAGTACATGCTGGACCTGAAAAAGGCCGTGTTCGTGATTAAGGACGCCAAGCTGCTACCGGACGCCGGCTCATGCGTTGCGTGCCCTAAGCGCGCTGGCAATCAGCCCGTGGTCTTCGAGGGCATCCACGCCGACACCTGCACCGATCCTGACTGCTTCCAAGAGAAGACCGCCGCGCACTACATCAAGCTGGCCGGCCAAGCGAAGAAACAAGGCATCCCAGTGCATGAGGGTGAAGACGCCAGCGAAGTGTGGAGCGTGATCTATCGCCGAGGCAGCACACTTGTCGGCTCAGACACACCCATCTACACCTTCGACCGCGTCACGCCAGGCACCGGCATGGCGGGCTACGTCCGCAATTATTTGAAAAAGGATCAGCGCCCGCCAGTCGTCGCCTACGTGAAGGGTAGCGATGGTGTTCTGGAAGAACTCTACGACCGTGATGGCACGCAGCTCGCGCTTGAGGCGGTAGGAACCTGCGAAAGCGAAGCCACGCGCGAGGCGCGCACGGCTGCCGATGGCGACGCCACGACCGCCTCCATCAAAAAACAGACCCAGTCCGAACAGGCCCGCATCGCTACCGAGGCAGCACAGGCCGAACGCGCGGAACAACTGACGACCGAGCGCGTCAACCTCTACAAGAAAGTGCGCGCGGCCGGTGCCAACGGGTTCCAGCTCGGCACCCTGCGCGAGGTGGCGAAGCAAATGCTCAACGAGTATTCGCTGCCAGACGATCTCTTGACCGACACCTATGCGCTTACAGAGCGCGCCGACGCGGCCGTGCGCGCATACATCGACCAGGTCTCTTATTCGGAAGTGCAGCAGATCATTGTCGATCTGGTCTGCGGTAACTGGCTTTGCGTTGAACATTGGCACCTTGACGAGGACGGCGAACTGGAAGAAGACCAGGACGACGACAATTTCAAGGGCTATCAAACGCTGCTGCGCATGGCAAAACATGAAGGGGTCCTCAACGACGGCAGCGCCACGCCGCCAGCGGCGGAGCCAGAAGAAGTCCAACGAACAAAAATCACGTTGAAACCGAAGGCCGATCAGCCTACCGAGCCGAGCGCAGACGGCCAGCCAATTATAAAGATCAAGAAGAACCGCGCACTGAGCATCGCAACCGCAGCCGAAGGGATGCCAACATGAATATCATCCTTTCGCACGCTCCAATGTGCAACCGTAAATTTCCAACCTCATGCGCGCTTTGCCAAGCCCGCTTAGAAGCGCTGGACGAGGCCATGCGATACAACGCCAACAACGCAGAGTTGGCACACAAGCTCGGCTGGACAAACATCGTTGAACTCGGTGGAAGCCTTCTAGGCTGCCCAGCTGGTGGCGCACCCAATAGCCGCGACCAGGCAAAGATTCCCGATTGGTGCGGCGACTGGCAAGCAGCAGGCGATTTGATTGCTCAATATCAAGTATGTGTTCGGATTTGGCCCGATGGCGTCAAGGCAAGGATCGACAGAGTTCCGGTCTCGCACTACTCCAAATTTGCGAACCATCGAGACCGTGCGACCTCAATACGCTACGCGATAGTTCGCACGGTAATGCTGCATTTGGAATTCGCCAACACTCGTGACGCGAGCGAAATGGAGCAAACCTCATGAGCTATCTGAGCAGCAGCGAACTCGCCGACCTGGTTGGCTGCAAACCGAATCAGAAGTCGGCAATGATTAACTGGCTGTCTAGCAACCGCTGGCGCCATGAGGTCGATTTAAAGGGCATGCCAAAAGTGGCCCGAGCGTACCACGACAAGAAAATGGGTATCACCGATGAAAAAGCAGTCACGAAATTCTCAGAAGGTCCAAACCTCGAAGCCTTCCAAGGAGCGCACCGGAATCGACCGCCTGTACAAGTACACGGGCGCGCGTAAAGTCTCCTACTACTACCAATATCCAGATGGTACAAGCGAGACGCTTTCAAGTGCCACGCTGGGCGACCGCGCGGCACTGGCCGAGGCCGAGCGAACAGCGAAACGCAAAGCACTGGACATACAACAGGGTCAGATCGTTGCAGGCTCTGTGGCCGAGGTAATCGCCCGATTCGAGGACGATATAGCGCCAACGCATTACCTCGATCAATCGAAAGACGGTAAGGCAGTGCGGGCATCGACCTACAAGAACCTGAAAGCCTTCTTCGGAAAGATGGCCCCGGCTACGCTCAAGACGGTACATGGCTACCAATACCTCGACGCCCGCGCCAAAGCCGGGGCCCCCTCAAAGGCAAACAAAGAGCTGTCGATGATGTCCACTATCTGCCACTATGCCGTGCGGTGGGGACTCATCGAAGCCAACCCCTTTACAGACATGATGCTAAACAAGACAGAGAAAGACGTGAGGAACATTTCACGCAGTCAGGTCGTCCGATTTTATCTTTGGACACGCAAGCAAGAATCTCCGGGCCATCAGAGTATGGGCTGCGCTGCGCTGTTCACCTACCTCACCGGCTATCGAGCGGCCGAGGTTCGCCCGTTCCACATTTCCGGCCTGCTGGACGAAGGCGTCCGCGTCGTTGGCGCAAAGCGCAAGAAAGGTGAAGCCGAGGTTATAAAGATTCGCGCCTGGTCGCCTAAGTTGCGGACTGTAGTATCCCGCGCCAAGGATATTCACACTGTTCAGCGCATGCACCTTTTCTCCAACAGTACCGGCCAGCCCTATACTCGCAGCGGCTGGGGCTCACAATGGACTGACGTGCAATACGATTGGATCGCATCATTTGACCAGGTAGTAGCTGCACACCTAGCCGCCAAAAAGGATTGGGAGGCACGTTACCGTGCAGCGCGCAAGTCGCGCAATACCATCGAGCCTCACGGGGGATACAAAATCACGGAACACCCGGAATACTTTTCCCTCATGGACATCCGCCCGGCCGCGATCACCTCTAAACTGAATCAGCGCGCCGCAGACAGCTATGATTTTGCGGCGCACGCCAATCCGGCAACGACGCACCGACACTATGACCGCCGGAAGATTAAACGCGCCTCGGCAACGGAATAGAAATCGACCTCAAGTGTGCCTCCGTTGCGAGGGCAAACTCTGCTACCGCTTCGGCGGCGGCGCTGGAGGTGGAGGAGGACGAATCGGTGGCATCGACGGATTGACGTTCGCGTCCCGTCCTGGCGAAGGGTTCAGTCCGCCAGGCGGTAAGGTAGGTTTTTTTTGTACCATTTTATTTACTCAGTTTTCTAATATCTCAACCATTTCCACGTCGGCCGAGGCGATTAAAATCGAAGTGCCTTCCCCGAGAAGCGTTTCTTGGTTTTCGTCGTTCAACCACGCGGCGTTTCGCAGCCGAAAATGCCCTGACGCCGGTTCGGTCGGCCATTCACTCGGAAAACCAGTAATCCTACGGGCTCCGCTAAGGTGCAAGACCACGTACTTTTGATTCGCGGCGAACGCGCCATACCACTCGGAAGGATATGGTGTTCGCGTTGTAAGATGAAGTCGACGCGCCAAGGCGAAAAACGGATCGTTTGTCATTAAGTACGATAGAACCACTCCTAAGGAGACCGCTATCAGCCCCGAATCAATGAGCTCCGTCGTCTGGTCCCATATGCCAAAATACCAATATTTCCCCATTGACAATAACGTTACTTTAAGTAACGCAACCAACACATTGACACCATAGCTGTAGATCAGAGCCTGGACGACTCGCTCAAATTGGCCCGGCTTCGTGTAAGTCGTCAGACCGTAAACTACCCACGCTGTTAGGAACCCAGGCATGAGCTGCGTCAACAGACCTAGTACGTCCTTTGGCGTATCACCCATAGTATATAAATTGTAAAAAATTTAATTTTCAATTGTACCGTATCCGCGCGCTTCGTGAATGATCGGCACCACTTTGCTTTCCCTATCGACCCAGTAAATTTTCCAACGGGTAGCTGGAGCAGCGCATTTTTGCGTGAACAAAATCTTGCGTTCGTTGGAAGAAAAAAAACATAACCTTCTGATTTATTTATGGAATTTCAAGATAGAGACTGGGATTGTGATTCCTGTTGTCGTGGGTTCGAGCCCCATCAGCCACCCCACAGAATTTGCAGGAAATCAAAGACTTACAAGTTTCGACTTGTAGGTCTTTTTTGTTTTCGTTCTGACTGCATTGAGTCATGTAGGCACTGTGTAGGTTTTTATGCTTTCCGGTAAAACCTTCAGTCGAAAAAAAACCCGGCATTGCCGGGTTGGGTTTGGGACAGACAGCTTACATTTTAGTGATGCCTCGGGTCATGACTGGCTCCTTGGGGATGGTACAAGTTCATAGTACAAATAAAACTGGGCTCTGAAAAGGGGAAACCGCAACAAGATGCAACATATTTCCCTATGGAACTATTTCGGTAGTAGTTTCAGTCAATGTCTGCAGTGGCGCGATAGTGCCTTGAGGCACAGGACCAAGTGAACTGGAAATTTTAACACGTTTCGGATGCCAGAACACGATGGCCCCTTGGCCAGGGAGTATCGCGTGGTCAATTTTCCAAGACGTGAACATTTTTCGGTCGGCAGGTGAAGTCCGTCTTTCATCTTCGGGATGCAATGAGACTGCGTTGACATCCAATGAGTCGTCTGTCAGTAGGACATCAATTTCCATGGAGTCCATCTGTACAACTGAGCAAATCACTTCCGAATAATCCCGAGGCCCCACTTTTTTATACACCAGCTCAATGGGAACAGAGCCATGGGCCGGTATGGTGCCGGTAACTTTTAGGCTCCATTGCGCCTTCTCGCTGTCGCGCTGGACCATGGCCATTAGCTCCCCCTCGTCGTAGGCTCGGCCACCAATTCTCGCTCTTACAAACTTGCATTTCTCCTCGTGTTCTGGAGTGACATCTATCATCGTCCCACATACGGGCAAGGTGATTTCTTGCTGAGTTAAATTGACTGCATCGAATTGAATATTAAATTCCAAATTGACAATGTTTGTGACTTCTGCAATAGGTGAGATAGTCATCGATACTTTATAGTTTTTTCGCATAAGGTTTTTTTTCAAAACGTGGTCATCAATGACCTTAAAAACGCCTTTCTCGATATAGCGTTCGTAAACTGTTTGAAAAACATCTTTAAGAAGTTTTGTTGTCCGTTCGTCGTACTTCTTGGCGAGCTCCACCAAAAGCTCGTTCATGCGGTTTTGGTGTTTTGTATCAAGTAAGCTAACTAACGACTGCTCTTGTTCGGCATGATGACGTCGGTTAATCCATTCGACCGACAAATTTAAAAAGAATGCAACTAACACAGCGAAGCCAGATTCCTTAGCTATGAAAGCAATAAATTCCAAGATGGAAAGGTACGCAGTATCATAATTTGGAAGAGCTTTGAGCCAAGGAATGGTCACTTGGTCAAGTGTGCGGTCTACGTCAAGTAGGATGCAGGCGACAACGAAGGTAAGCAAAGAAACGATGCCAAATTTTTCATAAAATTTAGGCTTGCTCGACAGGGCTTCTTGGTTAGGCATGAGGATTTAATTTGTATAATGACAATCACCAATATACAACAATTATTAGCAGAGAGCGGTCAATTTTTAGATTTAAAGTAGGAAGTAGAAGTTGAGCTAAGAGTCGATGACTAAGCTGTCTTTACGACACCCAAGATGTTTGCACGCGATACACTATAGAGTCCAGCCAATGTACTAACGCTTTCGCCAACGGCATACTTGGCGATGATGTCGGCGCGCTGCTCGGCGGTGGTCTTCGACGGACGGCCCAGCGTCTTGCCTTCGCTCTTCGCGCGCGCCAGGCCGGCCTGCGTGCGCTCCACCAGCAAATCGCGCTCCATCTCGGCCACGGCCGCCAGCATGGTCATCATCATTTTGCCCGCTGGCGACGTTAGGTCCAGTTTGCCCAACTGCAGAACAATGACGGCAATCTTGCGGCTGGCCAGCAGCTTGACCGTGGCGCCGACGTCCTGCGCATCGCGGCCCAGGCGGTCCAGCTTCGCCACCACCAGTGTTTCGCCGTTGCGAATCTGTGCCAGCAGCGCGGCGAACTCTGGGCGCTCGCTGGCGCTGGTCTTATCGCTGATGGTGTCCGCATACCAGTAATCGACCCGATGGCCGGCCGCTTCAATTTCCATCTTCTGGTTGTCGGCGGTTTACTCTTTGACGCGGCCGTATGCGAAGGTTGCCATGGTGTGTCTCCCCGTTTGAACTGTTAGAAATAGCAATCCCTATATTTTCAACATGGATATAACTTCCGTTTCCTGCCTGTTAGTAATCGTTGTTTTCTAACAGGTGGTTGGTTTAAGCCCACATCATGCTAAGATTCCTATATGGCAATATTATCGATAATTTACAGGTCACCACTTGCGCAGGTTGCAGCGCTCATTTTCTTTGCCTTATCCGACTTTGTGCTTGTAGGGTTTTCTGCCGACCTCAACAAGTCCGACTGGGGAACTTGGGCGGGCTCCATTGGCACTTGGATTGGCTCTATTGGAACTGTTGGCACCCTTATTGGCACGATTATTCTGGCCACGCAGGACCGCAAGGGTCGAGCAGAACACCGGCAAGAAATGATGGAACTAACGATTGCAGGTTATCTGTACGAGTTTAAGCAGTTGCAATTACACTTGGGAAATTGCGAAAAATGGGCAATCGTGGTCGATATACGTCCCGAGACCTTTGCTTCCTTTGTTCTTGTGTTGGAGTCCATGCTAACTTGGTCTATGGAAGATATGGCCGCCCTGAGTCCATTGCCAAATCATGCAGCAAAGCACCTGGCATTGACCCGACAGCAAATACTCCGAGTAACTGCATCATTTCGCGCAATGACAACTGTGACACAGGCACTGACGCCAGAAATCGTCGAAATGCAAATGAATACTGTTAAGGCTTTAATGCTCAACGCGAAGCAGAACTTAGACATCGCAATCGTCGCCTGTGACGAAGTATTTATACCCAGCTTCCACACTCGATAAGCATCTTTGCAACGGCCGTCAGGATGGCAATGGGCGCAGCGCACCGTACCTAGTAAGTTTGCTTATTCCACCAGTGGATGCATACAAGCTCCGCAGCGACGAGGATGGTATGTCGCCCGCACACCAGGCTGACCGCCGCAGGTTACCGGTGTTGCGCCAGACTAGAGCGTCCCCGCCTGCGCATCGCCAGTGGCAAAGAAGGCTTGTCTGGCCGCGCACAACTCGTCCCAAACCTCATTGATCTCTACCTTGCTCAAGCCAGCACCCTTCAGGCCGGAGACGGTGGTGTCCCAATCCTTGGTGGCCGCAGCTGCGAGATCACTTGCGTCCTTTAGTATCTGCATCCTGGTATTGTTACCGCCATAGGTGCGGGAGAATTTTTTGTGCCAAATGTCCGTCATAACCAGCGTTATCGCTTTTTGATAAGCATTCCGGGCCATGGAGCGGGTAAGTGGCTGTAACAAAGCTGAATGCAGCAATTCCCGCACCGCTTCCTTAACGGCCGCACCGGACGGCTGGTGATCGCCAGTCAAGCCATCACCTGTTTTTTCAAGGTATTGCACATAACCATAGGAGCCCACCTGGGCAATCTCGACCCCCGTGCTTGCACTACGTCCGGTTTCACGCTTTGCTTCACCGCGCGGAATCGGCAGCACCGCAGCCTGCGCAGATGCGAGCGTGAACTCGTGATTGACAGGATACGGAAAACTCATGCCGCCAGCAGTAAAACTACCGCTGCTTGCACGCTGAACCAACCGGGCGATAAGCGTCGCTGGAGCTTTTTGCAATTGCACCATTGGCAAAGGTGCGCGCACGACAGCCAAAGAGAACTTGGGCCGTCTTCCAACAGACAGCGCAGTAGAAGGACAATGCGGCAGCGCGACCTTGCGCTGAAGGGGCTGCAGTGCCCGCGCGCCAAGTGCCATCGCGACATGGTGCGGTGCAGGAGTAAACGGAGCGGGCACCGCCAGATTGGACCGTTTCTGAACCACAAACGCAACCGGCACTATACACACGGCATGCTTGGCTTGGATCGGCGCGTTTGGTAATGGGCCGTGCCGCGTAACAACGGCCGGTGGCAATACAAGAGACGTTCGCTGAAAAGCCATGCTATCTCCTTCACCAATAGACTGACTCGACTAAAGAACAATCTTATCATCGTCATATCGCCGGCGGAGAGTTTTTGCGGCTAGCTATGTTCGCATCAGGGAAGTTATTACATCGTGACATTTAGTGAGAAATATTTGCATAAATGAAAATATAATCCTCTGCTCAGTTCATTTCGATGCAAGGAATTCCATGTTGATCAAGACCAGATTCGCCGTCGCTTTCGCCGCCACCTCTTTATTGGCGGCCTGTGGCGGCGGTGGTGGCGCGGCCGGAACGGCGGACACGTCCCTGCCCGCCGCCGGCAGCTTCCCGATTCAAACCGCGCTGACCTATGTCTTCACACATGGCCTGCAAAAG
>Ga0105856_1000836_pt1 | contig 14531 bp, 11 predicted proteins | sample OrgsoiDNA_201060_FD_89681 | JGI IMG/M metagenome (GOLD analysis project Ga0105856, IMG submission 89681) | Permafrost soil microbial communities from the Arctic, to analyse light accelerated degradation of dissolved organic matter (DOM) -... | ecosystem: Environmental > Terrestrial > Soil >...
AAGAGGTATTAAATGAAACGTGCAGTCATTACTGGCCTGGGTATTATCTCGAGCATTGGTAACAATAAGCAGGAAGTTCTGACCTCTCTGCAGCAAGGGAAATCTGGTATCACCTTCTCGAAAGAGTTGAAAGATGCCAAAATGCGCAGTCACGTCTGGGGCAATGTTAAACTGGACACCACTGGACTGATCGACCGCAAGATTGTGCGTTTCATGAGCGATGCTTCCATCTACGCTTATCTCTCCATGCAGCAGGCGATCGAAGACTCAGGTCTGACGCCAGAAATGGTTTCTAACGACCGCACTGGCCTGATTGCAGGTTCCGGTGGCGGCTCTCCGCGCAACCAGGTTGCGGGTTCCGACGGTATGCGTGATAAAGGCCTGAAAGGCGTTGGTCCGTACATGGTCACGAAAGCGATGGCGTCCGGTGTGTCTGCCTGCCTGGCGACCCCGTTCAAAATTCGCGGTGTTAACTATTCCATCAGTTCTGCCTGTGCGACCTCTGCTCACTGCATCGGTAACGCGCTAGAAATGATCCAGTTGGGCAAGCAGGACGTGGTCTTTGCTGGCGGCGGCGAAGAGCTGTGCTGGGAAATGGCCTGTGAATTCGATGCCATGGGCGCGCTGTCTACCAAGTACAATGATACCCCGGAAAAAGCATCCCGTACTTATGACCAGCAACGTGACGGTTTTGTCATCGCTGGCGGCGGCGGTATGGTTGTTGTCGAAGAGCTGGAACATGCTCTGGCCCGTGGCGCGCACATCTATGCTGAAATCGTAGGCTACGGCGCAACGTCTGACGGTGCTGATATGGTGGCTCCATCCGGTGAAGGCGCAGTGCGTTGCATGAGAATGGCCATGAACGGCGTAGATACCCCAATTGATTACGTTAACGTCCACGGTACTTCTACACCGGTCGGCGATGTGAAAGAGCTGGGTGCCATCCGTGAAGTGTTCGGCGACAAAACGCCAGCACTCTCTTCAACGAAAGCCATGACCGGTCACTCCCTGGGGGCCGCCGGTGTGCAGGAAGCGATTTACACCCTGCTGATGGCTGAACACGGTTTTATCGCGCCAAGCATTAACATCGAAAACCTCGACGAGCAGGCTGAAGGTATGGATATCATCACCAAGCCAACTCAGCGCGAACTGACAACCGTTATGTCCAACAGCTTCGGCTTCGGCGGCACTAACGCCACGCTGGTCATGCGTAAGCTGAAAAACGACAAGTAATTCTGATTCACGTCGTTACGTGTCCTGTCATTTCATAAATATAAAAAACCCGCTTCTGGCGGGTTTTTTATATTTATGATTTGTAGTTTCTGTCATATTTCAATGATTCAGGTACAATTTCGCCACTTCTTTTCCCCATTTTGTTGACATGATGCTCTCACTCCGACAAATCAATCATCGGCATCTGCACTTCCCAGCATGGCTCGGGATTGCGGCGATCCTGATGTTGTTTATCGCACCGGTGGTTTCTAAATCACTGGTGACGGAGGGAGTGCTGCATTCTATGATGCCGGGTATGACGATGCCCAGAATGGATATGTCAGTGATGGATATGTCCGCAGATGAGATGCCTGCGCCCCATAGCACAGAGAAGGGCGCTCATGCGGGCAGTCACCACGCGACGCCATCCCATAATATGGGGTCGATGATGCCCGGCGAAATGAGCGATGCTGCCTGTGGCTACTGCGTGCTGCTGGTGCATCTTCCCCTGCTGCATATGCTCGTGCTGGCACTGCTGTGGTCGGCGGATATTCCGGGCGATGTCGCTCCCTCATCTGTAGCCGCGCATTTTGTTCCTTCGGTCTTTTATTCCGACGCCCAACCCCGCGCTCCCCCTGTTTCTCAATAGCCTGCTGTTATGTTTCCCTAAAACATCGCTAAAACGGCGCCTTTCTGGTGTAGCCGTTGCGCACCTGCTATCTAAAATTCAGGAATATTGACCGATGAGTCACTCTGCCTATACCCAAAAAATGACAGCCCAAAAACTGACGGCCAAAGCCGCCTTTCTCGCGTTACTTAAGCGTATCCATTTTTATATCGGTCTGTTTATCGGCCCGTTTATCTTTGTTGCGGCCCTCACCGGCACCTTATATGTGCTGACGCCGCAACTGGAAAATCATCTTTATGCGCATGAGCTGTTCACCTCTTCGGTGGGCGAAGTACAGCCGTTGTCCCGCCAGATTGAAGCGGCGCAGGCCGTCTCCCGCGCAGAGGCAAAAATCTATGCGGTTCGCCCTTCGCCTGCTGTGGGGGAAACTACCCGCGTTATGTTCTCTGACCCGGAGCTTGGTGCTTCTAAAAGCCGCGCTGTGTTTGTCGATCCGGTCACCCTCAGGGTTCAGGGCGAGCTGACGGTGTACGGCACCAGCGGAATTTTACCCTTCAGAACCTGGCTCGATGATCTGCACCGCGGGTTGTTGTTGGGAGACGTGGGCCGTAACTATAGCGAACTGGCAGCGTCATGGCTGTGGGTTGCGGCGCTCGGCGGCATCGTATTGTGGGTCACCGGTCGTCAGACAGTACGGGGTAACCGAAAGTTAAAGGGCGTCGCCGCAAAACAACAGCGCAGCCGCCGCTGGCACAGCTGGCTGGGGGTGGCGCTGATCGCCGGGCTGCTTTTTTTCTCTGCCACCGGCCTGACATGGTCACAGTGGGCAGGGGATAATATCAACCTGCTGCGTGCCAAAATGGGATGGATGACGCCGTCGGTTTCAACCGCTCTGGCAGGCGGTGCGCAAGCTGAACCGGTGAGTGAGCACGCCGACCATCAGGCCTTTGGTCACAACAGTATGAGTATGGCTGACATGCCAGATATGCCGGGAATGGATGCGGATAACATGCCGGTACAGAGCGCACCTGGCACCGCGCCGGTGTTACCGACGACGTTTGACCGTGTCGTCAGTGCCGCTCGTCATGCCGGAATTGATGCAGCTAAAATTGAGATCCGCCCTGCTTACCGCTCAGATAAAGCCTGGACTGTCACAGAAGTGGACCGCAGCTGGCCAACGCGGGTTGATGCGGTTTCGGTAGATCCGCAGACACTGACTATCCTTGATCACACCCGTTTTGCTGATTTCCCGCTGCTGGCTAAACTGACCCGATGGGGAGTGGATGCGCATATGGGCATACTTTTTGGTCTCTGGAACCAGATTATCCTCGCCGTGTTCGGGTTGGGTTTATGTCTGATGATCAGCTGGGGATACCGTCTCTGGTGGTTGCGCCGCCCGCAAATAAACAGCATGACTAATCCGGCAGTGACGCTGATGCAAACGTGGCGGCTGGTCCCGTTTGGCCTGCAATGTCCGATCCTGCTGGTGGTCATCGGGTTATCGCTCTCATTACCGCTGATGGGAATCAGTTTGTTGCTCTTTCTGATCATTGATGTCTGGCGCTGGATGCAACACAAACACGTTCTGCAACCGGCTTCAACGGGGAATTAATTCTTTATTGTCAGCGGCTAGCTGTGCCATGCCGCTGATGACTTCCTATTATATTGGCTTACAGAAATCATTCTTCGCCATCAGGGGATGGTTCATTTAATATCCCTATAAATCATCTGCTTATTTTTATTTTATTTCTCATTTCATTGAATATTATTCACCACTCCCTGCCGCTTTAAGAAAAATCTACTAGGCTTAGTGAAGCACAATATTTGTCCGCAGTTATTATTGGTTTTTATTCACTATTTCCCTTGGAAATTAATGTATTACTTTTTGTCGGGGTAGGGTCATGGCTATAGAATCAGACGCACATAAAGTGGGATTAATCCCGGTCACCCTGATGGTGTCCGGGAATATTATGGGGTCGGGGGTATTTCTGTTGCCCGCCAACCTTGCATCAACCGGTGGCGTAGCCATTTATGGTTGGCTGGTGACGATCATTGGCGCACTCGCGCTGTCGATGGTTTACGCTAAAATGTCTTCTCTGGATGACAGCGCCGGCGGTTCTTACGCCTATGCGCGCAGGGCCTTTGGCCCTTATCTCGGTTATCAAACTAACCTGCTCTACTGGCTGGCCTGCTGGGTCGGTAATATTGCCATGGTGGTTATTGGCGTCGGGTATCTCAGTTACTTCTTCCCTATATTAAAAGAGCCGCTGGTGCTGACATTCACCTGCGTGGCGGTGTTATGGCTGTTTGTTATTCTTAACATCGTCGGGGCGAAGATGATCACCCGCGTTCAGGCGGTGGCAACCGTACTGGCGCTGATCCCGATTCTGGCTATCGCAATCTTTGGCTGGTTCTGGTTTAAAACTGATACCTATATGGAAGCCTGGAACGTCAGCGGGAAAAGCACATTTGGCGCCATTCAAAGTACGCTGAGCGTAACGCTGTGGTCGTTTATCGGCGTAGAGAGTGCGTCAGTAGCCGCTGCCGTGGTGAAAAATCCAAAACGTAATGTGCCGATTGCCACTATCGGGGGGGTGTTGATCGCCGCCGTCTGCTATGTACTGTCTACGACGGCCATTATGGGGATGATCCCGAACGCAGCGCTGCGGTTGTCGACCTCACCCTTTGGTGATGCCGCCCGTATGGCGATGGGGAATACCGCTGGGGCTATTGTAACCTTCTGTGCCGCTGCCGGTTGTCTTGGTTCGTTAGGCGGCTGGACATTACTTGCCAGCCAGACGGCCAAAGCCGCCGCAGATGATGGTCTCTTCCCGCCGATTTTTGCCAAAGTTAATAAAGAAGGGGTGCCGGTTAAAGGATTGATTGTCCTGGGCATTCTGATGACTATTTTCCAGATCTCCACCATTTCCCCTGACGCCACGGCGCAATTCGCACTGGTGTCGTCCGTCTCAGTTATCTTTACGCTCGTGCCTTACCTCTATACCTGTGCTGCCCTGATGTTGGTAGGGCACGGACATCTGGGTAACCGCGCCGGGATGTACAGCTTCATTACACTTATCGCCTTTGTCTATTGTGTATGGGCCGTAGTCGGTTCCGGTGCAGAAGAGGTGATGTGGTCATTCATTGCTCTGATGGTGATAACTGCCATGTACAGCTTCAACTATAACCGTCGTCATAAAAACCCGTACCCGCTTGGCAAAAAGCTTGAGCTGGACTGACAGATTTTGGCCGCCAGCCGGGCGTTATCCGTCATTGTTTTGATGACAGCCCGGCGTTAATCGGCGGCCCACAATGATATTCACGATGAAAAGGAGAGGGTAATGATCGATTTAAGTCGTCATAAAAAACGTAAAGTCCTGGTGGTTGACAGTAATATCATGGACGTCAATACCGCTAACGGACGCGCCGTTCGTGAGCTCATCGAAGCGCTGGAAGATAACAATCTGTCGGTGATCCCGGCAGTCACCTTCGACGATGGCGTAGCAACGATCACTTCTGATGCTTCTATTTGCTGCGTCTTTGTTGACTGGACATCCGGCGGTAATGACGATGCTTCCCACAGTCAGGCATTTGCATTGTTGCAGGAGATCCGCCGCCGCAATAAAAGCGTGCCGGTGCTGCTGATGGCCGAACACTCCTGTATTGATACCTTGACGCTTGATACCATGAAAATGGTCAATGAATTCGTCTGGATGCATGAAGACACCGCCGAATTTATTGCTGCCCGTTCTGTTGCACTGATCGACAAGTATTACGATCAACTGCTGCCGCCTTTTACCAAAGCACTGTTCAATTACACCAAATATTCGCCAGAATATTCATGGGCGGCCCCTGGTCATCAGGGCGGCGTTGCCTTTACCAAAACGGCCGTCGGCCGCGAATTCCTCGACTTCTTCGGTGAAAATTTATTCCGTACCGATACGGGTATTGAACGTGGTGCGCTGGGGTCGTTGCTTGACCACAGCGGCCCCATTAAAGAGTCCGAAACTTATGCCGCCCGCGTCTTCGGATCGCATCAAAGCTATTCGGTGCTGAACGGGACGTCCGGCTCTAACCGCGCCATTATGGCGGCAGTGATCGGTGATGGTCAGTTTGCACTCTGTGACCGCAACTGCCATAAATCAATTGAGCAGGGCTTGGTAATGACTGGTGGAGTGCCGGTCTTCTTCATTCCTACCCGTAACCGTTTTGGCATTATCGGACCGATCCCTAAATCTCAATTTATGCCGGAATCTATCCAGCAGAAAATTGATGAGCATCCACTCAAGCATCTGGCCACAGACCCTAAACCAGTTTATGCCGTGGTGACCAACTGTACCTATGACGGCATGTGCTACAACGCCAAACAGGCGCAGGATCTGCTGGCAAAAAGCGTTGACCAGATTCACTTTGACGAAGCCTGGTATGCATATGCGCGTTTCAATCCGTTCTACCGCGATCGTTATGCGATGCGCGGTAATCCGGCCGATCACGACCCTGAAGGCCCGACCGTTTTCGCCACCCACTCCACCCATAAACTCCTGGCCGCATTGTCGCAGGCCTCCTATATTCATATCCGTAACGGCAAAAAGCCGGTTGAGCATTCACGCTTCAACGAGTCCTATATGTTGCAGGCCACCACGTCTCCGCTGTACGCGATTATTGCGGCCAACGAAGTTGGTGCCGCCATGATGGATGGCAAGCAGGGAGAGTCGCTGACGCAGGAAGTGATCAATGAAGCGGTGGATTTCCGACTGGCTCTGGCGAAAGTCCATGCGGCCTTTGCAGCTCAGGGCGAATGGTTCTTCTCGCCGTGGAATGCGCCGGATGTGGTTGATGTGAAAACCGGTAAAAAAATTCCGTTCATTAATGCCTCAAAAGAGCAGTTGACGACTGATCCGAATTGCTGGGTACTGAAGCCGGGTGAAAGCTGGCACGGTTTTGACCAGCTTGACGATGACTGGTGCATGCTGGACCCGATCAAAGCCGGTATTTTATCACCAGGCATGGGTGATGATGGCAGTATGCTGGAAAATGGTATTCCGGCAGCGATGGTCACGGCCTTCCTGTCACAGCACGGTATCGTTCCGTCACGTACCACTGACTTTATGGTGCTCTGTCTGTTCTCCGTCGGCGTGACCAAAGGCAAGTGGGGCACGCTTATCAACGTGCTGCTGGAGTTCAAACAGCACTATGATGAAAACAGCCCGCTGGCGCAGTGCCTGCCAACTCTTTACTCCACCAATACCGCGCGTTATGCCGGGATGGGGCTTAAAGATTTGTGCGACGAAATGTTCGAATACATGAAAACCAGCCAGATGGACAAGTTGCAGTCAGAGGCCTTCGGAAAAATCCCTACGCCGGTCAAACTGCCACGTGCCGCATTCCAGGACCATATGGCCGGACGCTGCGAACAACTCACACTGGATAAACTGGCCGGTCGCGTTTCGGCTGTTGGGGTAATTCCTTATCCACCGGGCATTCCTATCGTGATGCCGGGCGAAAGCTTTGGTACTAAAAATGACCCTTGGCTCAGCTACATTCGCAGCATTGCGCAATGGGGCGAGAAATTCCCCGGCTTCGAGAAAGAGCTTGAAGGCGCGGAGTTCAAAGACGGTCAGTACCATATCTGGGTGCTGAAAGAGTAACGGCGAGTCTACTCAACAGGTTTTCTCCTGCAAGGGAAAAAACCAGTGAATAAAAGGATTGCGAGATGTCTCGCAAACCGATGGCGGGGCCCTGACAGGGCCTCGTTTTTTTTTGCGAGGCGTCGCGGAGATTTAACTTTTGCACTGGTAGAGTGCGGAGGCTTGGGTTAACGTCAGCGCATCCGATCATCGGCTCTTCACGGCAGACATCATCATGAGAACCCCTGTGTTAAACACGCTGTTGAAACCCTTCTTACACGACCGTTTTCTGCATGTCCTGCTTTTGCTGGGGGTTGGGCTAAGCCTGTTTCAGCCGGAAAAAATCATCCAGTTCCCCCAGTTTGTGGACTGGTCAACGATCGTAACGCTCATCGGCCTGCTGATGCTTACCAAAGGTGTAGAGGTGAGTGGTTACTTTGATTTTGTTGGCCGTAAGATGATCAACACCATCAGCCATGAACGTTATCTGGCGCTATTTCTGGTCTGCGCAGCTGCGCTGTTATCGACGTTTATGACCAATGACGTCGCACTGTTTATTGTTATTCCCCTGACCATTACGCTGAAGAAACTCTCCACTTTGCCGGTCACCCGGTTGATCATTTTCGAGGCGCTGGCCGTAAATGCAGGTTCATTACTGACACCTATCGGCAATCCGCAAAATATCCTGTTATGGAACAAGTCAGGGCTGTCGTTTATCGCGTTTATCACGCAAATGGCCCCGCTTGCGCTGGTGAGTCTGCTGGTATTGCTGGTGGTGACCTGGCTAAGTTTTCCTGCAAGAACCTTAAAGCGGCTGGAGAATAACCAAGGCTATCCTTATAAGAGAAAGCTGCTGTTTAGTTGCCTCGTGATGTATGTCGTGTTTATCGGCTGCGTGGATCTCGGCATGGCGGTATACGGCTTGCTGGCCGTATTATTTTGCTTTCTTTTACTGGCCCGGAACGTGCTGCTGCGCATCGACTGGCCGCTGATTATGGTGTTTATCGCCATGTTTATTGATGTGCGGCTGATCGTCGGGTTGGGTGCTGTTCAGGGAGCAGTTGAGCAAATAGCTCATCTCTCTTCGCTGGGGGTATATGTATTAGGGATCGGGCTATCGCAGGTAATAAGCAACGTACCGGCGACCATCCTGATGATTCACTATGTTCCTGCCAATGCGCTGCTGGCCTACGCCGTCAATGCCGGGGGCTTTGGTTTAGCCATAGGGTCTCTCGCCAACCTGATTGCCTTACGTATGGCTAACGACCGCAAGATTTGGCTGACATTCCACTATTATTCTTTTCCCTTTTTAGCCCTGAGCAGCCTCGCGGGTTGGGGTTTACTGAAGCTGCTATAAACAGAAACCGGAAGTGGCGGCGGTCAGCCTGAGTGTCATGGGGTTATGCGTGCAAGCCTGTCCACTGCGGTGGTGATTTCTCCTGGCGTCAGCGCCGAGAATCCAAGCAGCCATCCGTCGCGGGTGCTGGCTGACGTATCGGGTTCGGGTAACCAGAGCGGCGACAGGCGGGGCGTCATCACGCCAAGCGCGGACGCCTGCTGGCTGAATTTTTCCTCTGACCCGGCAGGCAAACGCGCGGCGAGTTGCAGCCCGCCGGCAGCAGGCTGCGGCGTTAACCAGCCCGAGAGTTTGTTGTTTATCTGTGTGAGCAGATGATCCCTGCGGCTCTGATAGAGCTGGCGTGAAAAACGCAGGTGTGCGGCGAAGTGGCCGTTGTGAATAAACTCAGCCGTGACGGCCTGCATAACTTGCGAAGAGTGACCATCATAGACGGTACGCATAGTCACCATCGGTGCCACCAATGCCGGAGGCAGAACGGCGTAGGCCAGCCGCAGGGAGGGAAACAGGACCTTGGAAAAGGTGCCGAGATAAATTACCCGCTGATGTTTATCCAGGCCCTGCATCGCCGGCAAAGGGCGACCGTCGTAATGCAGTTCGCTGTCATAGTCATCTTCGATGATCCAGGACTGTTGCTGGCGGGCATAGTCCAGTAATTCAAGGCGGCGTGGCAGGCTGAGGCTCACGCCGGAAGGGTAGTGGTGTGATGGTGTCAGGTATATCAGCTTCGGTGATGGTTTGGTGTGGTCGGGTTTTAAACCCTGCTCATCGACTTCCACTGCGCAGAGCCGGGCTCCCGCGCTGGCAAAAGCATTGCGGGCGCCGGAGTAGCCTGGTTGCTCCAGCCAGACGTTATCTCCGGCGTCGAGCAGCAGCGTTGCCAGCAACTGTAACGCCTGCTGCGAACTGGTTATGATGACGATCTGCTCAGGGCAGCAACGCACGCCGCGCGACTGTTGTAGGTAGCTACAAACGGCTTCACGCAACGGGGTGAACCCTTGCGGATCGCCGTAGCCGAGCAGTTTTTCCCCGTTAGTGCGCAGCTGTTTGTTGGTCAGCTGTTTCCATATTTTTAACGGGAAAACCCGCAGGTCTGGGCTGCCTGCGGCAAAGGCAACCGGCTCTAAAGGGTCATGACAGCCACCCGTGGCAACAATTTGCCTTCCGCGCTGAGAAAGTCTGACCGGGCCAGACTGCAAGGCAGGACGCTTTTTATCTGTCACTGGCTGGGGAATATCGCGGCTGACGAATGTGCCTTTCCCGGTCTGGCGCAGCAGATAGCCTTCGGATTCCACCTGGGAATAAGCCGCCTCAGCGGTGATACGCGAAATCTTCAGTTCAACAGCCAGCTGACGCGAAGAGGGCAGGCGTTGCCCTGGGGACAATGCACCCTGCATGATGTACTGCCGCAAAGCGGCGCAGAGCTGGTCGCGCAGGCTTTGGCCTCCCTCGGCCGGGTTTTCAAAAAGAATAAGCGGAGCTACCGAAGCCGGGTTCGTTGCCATGATTGGTCTTATGGTTATGCCGTAATTGGTAGTAATCATAAGGCCAAAATGACCGATGATAATGCTGTTTTCTGCAGGTGATGTTCATCCTGTAGCGGGAAATACCGTTTTATTCATTATGAGAGAGAAAAAAATGAATTCATTGTCCAGCGTTTTGGCTTTCGCACCACCGTCACCCGCCGTCAGTGAGGCTTATTTGCTGGCGAAACTAAGTTTTTACACAGATTCCGCAGACGTGGCAGACGATTTGAAAAATCGTCTTGCGGGCATTGTGGTGATTGATACCCGCGCTGAAGCCCATTATCTGCGTGGGCATATTCCCGGTGCCGTGAGTTTCCCTCACCGTTTAATGAGCGAAGAAACCACCCGGCATTTAGACCGCAATATGGTGTATGTCACCTATTGCGACGGCATCGGTTGTAACGGTTCAACGCAGGGGGCGTATAAATTGGCTAAGTTAGGTTTTCGGGTGAAAGAACTGATCGGCGGGCTGGATTTCTGGATCCGTGACCAGCATCCGCTGGCCGAAGGGGAAGCGATCGGCACGTATCCTGCCGATCTTAATATTGAGGATTGCGGCTGTAACTAAGCCATCACGTGCTCAGAACAGCAGCCACAGCAGCACCACGACTACAACCAAAGCGATAAACGCCAAAGGCTTGCCGCCCAAAGATTGCATCGAGGGTGGCAGTATTGCCATCAAAGGATTCATGATCGGTTGGGGTACAGTGCGTGAGACGCTAGTGAAGTCGTCATCCATTTTCTCAGGACGCGGCGTACGATCAATCCGCTGGCTGAACAGTACACCCACCAGATCGTTCAACTGGGCGATGTTGAGCGGCGTAGCAGGTGTGGCGTTGAAGCGGGATTCAACATACTCGGTGAGCTGATGAACTTCCTGCGCGGTGGCGGGTTGTTTGAGCACGCTCAGTAAGGTGGTCAGCGTCGGCGTTGCAGTCGGCTGGCTGAGTGCGGCTTTAACCTGCATAAACTGGCTTAACAGCTGGAAATGGCGGGCGGGAATAGGCTCGCCTACTTTCACGCCAACCAGATTAAACAGTTCCTGCCACAGTTTCACCGGCGCTTCGCCGGTCGCAGCGCTGAGTTTAGTCACCAGCTGTTGCAGGTTATTGTGCTCGGCAGGCAGCAAGGCCCGGTCGGTAATGGTCGTTTGCTGCGGCTGAGGAATGGCCATCTCGCGGGTTTGCACCAGCAGGAATACCTGCTGCAGCTGTTCATGGCTCAGCTGGCTTAACACGGTATGACCAAAATTCTGGCGAATGAAGTCGCTGACGGCCTGACGGTTATTGCCTTGGGGCAGCAGTTCGGTCAGTTGTTGCAGGAGCTGACGGGTGGAGTGCCCCTCCTGAGCCTGACTCAGTTTGCCCTGCAATACGGTTTCGGCGCGGGAGAAAATCCCGGCGGTCAGCTCGGCGCCGTGCGGCAGTGCCAGTTCATGGCGCAGCCCGGCCCAGATCTCGGCGGATTTCATCGGCGTCAGCGCCATTAATTTGACGATAAGCTTTTCCAGTGTCGTGCGCTGTGCGGGCGTTAACGGCTGGTTTTCACCCGGGCCGGCAGGGACTGTCTGGCCATTCGGCTGTGTCCTGTCGCCGCCGATCGGCGTACCTGGGCCACTCAAAGGTTGCATATCACCAGTCCTTCGCTCTAGTTAAAACGGCGCAAAGCGCAGAAGCGCCACATCATACCTGCAAACTTGCTCAATCGACACCGTGAATAGTCCGCTGAACCCCTATTCTTACGCTTATTTTTTTTAGATTTTGTCAGGTGGCACGTGAAAGCAATAAAAGGCGGGAAAATGTCATCCTGCCCGCAGGATTGCGGGCAGCGACTGGGTGCTTAAGCAGCCGGATCTTTTTTGGCCGTTTTCGCTTTATTACCAAACAGCGGGCGGCGTAAACGTTGGGCTAGGATCACCCCGACAAGCGTTACTCCGCCGCCAATCAGGTGGTAGCTGTGTAGCTGCTCATGCAGGAATAGGACTGCAATAACGGCGGTGAAAATCGGCGACAGATTCATGAAAATGGAGGTTTTATTGGCACCCAGACGAATAACTCCCTGAATCCACAGGAAAGGCGCAATGATCGATGCCGGGATCCCAGCGAAAAGCACCAGTGGAATATTGTTCGCATTCAGTTCTACATTCGATGCCAGCAGGAAGTTTGGCAGCAGCAGCAGCACGCCAAACAGAATCTGTACATACAAAGCCTGCCAGTTCGGCAGGGAAATGGCCCAGCGTTTGGTCAGCACGCCGTAAAGGGCGTAGGAGGCCGACGCGGCAAACATCATCAATTCGCCGCGGCCGATACCGTGTTGCAACAGCTGCGCCGGATCCCCTGCGCTGACCAGCCAGACAAGCCCGGCCAGTGAAAGCAGGCCGCCTAGGGCAATACCTACCGTCGGAACGACGCTAAGCACGACCAGGCTGATGATCACCGTCAGCAGCGGGATCAGCGAATTGAGAATGCCCATAAACAGCGCACTGACGCTGTGTGCCGCGTAGTACGCCAGACTTTGATAAAGCACCATACCCAGCAGTCCGAGGATCAGGAGCTTCCACCAATACTGTTTAACTGCGTTGAGATTACGCAGCACGCCGGGCAGGACGAAAGGCGTTAGCGTCAGCAGGGCGAGCAACCAGCGGTAGAAGGAGATGGCCGCCGGGTCGATAGCCGTGGCTGAAACTTTGCTGACGACCGCATTGAGCGACCAGATCAGCACGGCCAGAAGGGGGAAGAGAGCATTCATAAAATTTTTCCGGAACGTCTGTGAATAAATCGTTTAGCTAGTGTACGATTGTCTTGTTTGTTATATATAACGATAATCAGACAATACTCTACGCGATTCAGACAACATGGTTTTGCGCTGATGGCGCACCCAGGAACTCACTGCCAGTGATATCGACAAAACGTTTTTATCCGCCACTCCCAGAAAAAAAACCGACTACGCTGCTTTTTCGCGGTGAAACGCTCCTCGCCAATTCGGAGTATATCCTGCATTCGCATCCCTGGAGTCAGATCATCTGCGTGAAGTCCGGGGTGATGGAGATGGACGTCGCCGGACAGCGCTATCTGGCGCCGCGGGAATTTGCGGTCTGGTTGCCAGCTGGTACGGAACACTCCAGTTATAACCGGAAAACCTCCCATTTCTGTGCAATAGATATTGCACTCGAGCTGGATGTCGGGCTGCCGCCTAACCCGTGTCTGCTGACCTTAACCCCGATTTTTAATGCGATTGCTGATGACTGCTTTGCCCGCAATCTGGCCGAGCCAGCCACTGAAAGCGACATGCGTATGGCGCGGGTGCTGATCGATCAGATAGCGCTGGCACAGCGACAGGACACCTATCTGCCGACGTCGCAAAGTAAGTTACTGGCACCGGTACTGACCGCGCTGGAGAAAAATCCGGCGGATAACACCTCGCTGGCGCAGTGGGCGGCGCGGGTCTATACCACCGAGCGAACCTTATCCCGCCGCTGCCAGCAGGATCTGAGCATGGGTTTTGCTGAATGGCGGCAACGGCTGCGTTTCCTGCATGCCATTTCTCTGCTGGAGCAGGGGAAAACGGTTCAGGATGTGGCGCTCGAGGTCGGTTACAGCTCGTCGTCGGCTTTTATTGCCATGTTCCAGCAAATTTCCGGGACCACGCCTCAACGTTTCCGTAATGAAAGGTAAGGCTGATGCGCCGGCATTGGGATCTGTCGCTATTCGTGGCAAAATCAGGGTCCTCTTTATTTTCTGTTCTTTCCATGGCACAGCCTGCCGGAGACACACGTGAAAATCCTGGTTGATGAAAATATGCCGTATGCCGTCGAGCTGTTCAGCCGACTGGGCACCGTTCAGGCCGTTCCCGGCCGTCCGATTCCGCAAGATGCGCTCAATGATGCCGACGCGCTGATGGTGCGTTCCGTCACCAAAGTGAACGAGAGTTTGCTGGCCGGTAAGCCGGTGAAATTTGTCGGCACTGCGACGGCGGGAACCGATCACGTGGATGACGCCTGGCTACAGCAGCAGGGGATTGGTTTTTCTGCGGCACCGGGCTGTAATGCCATCGCGGTAGTCGAATACGTTTTCTCTGCGCTGCTGATCATCGCCCAGCGCGATGGTTTCCAGTTGCGGGACAAAACCGTGGGTATTATCGGCGTTGGCAATGTCGGTTCGCGGCTCAATGACCGTCTGCGG
>Ga0105856_1000837_pt1 | contig 14529 bp, 13 predicted proteins | sample OrgsoiDNA_201060_FD_89681 | JGI IMG/M metagenome (GOLD analysis project Ga0105856, IMG submission 89681) | Permafrost soil microbial communities from the Arctic, to analyse light accelerated degradation of dissolved organic matter (DOM) -... | ecosystem: Environmental > Terrestrial > Soil >...
AGTTGGCCGCAGTGGACGGCGGTCGTGGCCGCGCAGGCGCCGCCGGCGAAGCAAGCGGCGACGCAGGCCGTGATGGCAGCCAGGTGGAAAGGAACACGCATGCAATATCTCCCGAAGAGTAACGAAGTAGGACGATGAACTTTTCCGCCGCCGCCGCGTCCAACACGGTGCGCAGGAAAATCCGTCATCGATCTTACAACAGTATCGGAAAATAAATCATGCCATCGTTGACGCAATGCAACACGGATTTTATCGATGCCATCGTCCGCATCCGGTTGAAGATGTCTCGAAATTCTGCTGTAATACGCAGGAAAGTCAGCACATCAGTCGGGGTGTGGCTCAGCCTGGTAGAGCGCTGCGTTCGGGACGCAGAGGCCGCAGGTTCAAATCCTGCCATCCCGACCAAGAAACCTTATAGAATAAGGCTTTCTTTGATTTTCAAGTTTGGCAAAAGTTTTGGCAAAAGTTCGATTTTGGGTGCTTTTCGGTCAAAATTGGCAAAAAATTTGGCAAAAACAGAACGTCTCATAGTGTATGCTCGATGGCAACTCAACATTGCCAGGCCAGCACATGTCAAAGCTTTCTACACTCCCGCGCGGAATCAAAGCAGTCGAATGGCGAAACCCCGTTGAAGGGACGACGAGCACGCGCTACCGCGCGCGCATGGTCCGCGCTGATGAACATTTTAGGCTTGACCGTCTTTGCAACAATCTCGATGACGCCATGGCGATTTTGTCCGAAGCCAAAACGCTAGACGGCCGCAAGAGGATCGCCAAAGGCCGCGACTGCCTCACGCTGCGGGACCGCAAGCAAGACATTCAAAAGCACGTCGAAGCCACCGCAGATGACTCGATGCGTTCTGCAATCATGCATGCGACCGCGAGCGAAGTCGTGGCCCTCGATGGGCCTGCCACAGCGGCGCCGACCGCGAAGCCGTTTGAGCCGCCCTCGCCCGCCGATGTGATGCGCGCCGCGTTGACGCAAGCAGTTGCAAAAGAGATGCTCATGAATGCCGCCAATGGCCGCATGACAACCCTCGGCGACATCGTTAAGCGCTATGTCGCCACGCACCTCGCCGCAATCACCGCCCCGGCCAGCATTGGCGAGGTGCGTGAGAACACCCGCACCGCCGCCAAGCTGATGAAGATTCGATTGGAAAACGCCATGCGGACTCCTATGCTCTACCTGCCGCCCGACAAGAGGCCAGAGAATCCATTAGTGGGAGCCGTCGCGCTGGCATATGAGAGCAAGAACGCCATCCGCCAGACCCTCGGCGACTGGGTCATGGTCGAGCTTGATGTGGAAGTTGGCGAGGCTTACATACGCCAGCGGCTCAAACCTTACATCGACGCCAAGGGCGCGACCAAGACGCGCTCGCCGCTCACGATCAAACGCGAAATAGTGGATATCAACAAAGTCATTCACGATCTGCGGGAAAGTGATCGCGGCATGTGGAAAGTCATCGGCAGCGAGAACAAGTTTAGCGCTTGCACGCGCTCATCCATGCTCTTGAAGAAGAAGGCGGCCAAGAGCGACGGCGAGAAGCGGTGGCGCCGCATCAACGTCAGCGAAGAGGAGTTGCTACTTGAATATCTGACGACCGGGACCATCAAATTGCGCCGCAGCGCCGATGAGATTGCGAGCGGCGTGGAAAAGACAATTAAACGTCAGCGCAACCCGGAGTTGGTGTTCATTTTCCGCTTATCCATCGCCATGGGGCTGCGAGTCTCGGAGTGCGTCCTGTTGCAATGGTCAAACGTCGATCTGCAAGCCAACACGATTTACTTGGGCGAAGGCGAAGCGAAGAAAGGCCCACGGCGCCCGATGATTAGTCAAGCGTCCAATCCTTCGAGCCGTCGCGGCTCATCGCGCGCCCAAGGTTTGCCAAGGCGTCGGCGGCGTCCTCGCAATCCGCCGTGGTCCCGTAGAGCCAAGTCTCTTGCTTGCTGCGCGATGCGATGACGTAAGCCGCTTGCTTATTGAGTGAGTCCGGGTCGAGAAAGGTATAGGCGTGGTGTTTGCTCGCCCCCTGCTTGCTGTTGCCAGTCCCGGCGTAAGCGTAGTTGAAGGCGTCATATTCGCTCAGCGCAAGCGAGAAGGTCTTGCCGTCGTCGCGGCGCAAGGTCAGCACGGTATCCCCGGTGTTGCGGTGGCGGCTGATGCCTGTTAGCGTCGCCTCCTCGCCGTTGTTGACGCCGATGGACGCATTCGTTTTTTTAAATTGCAGCCGCTCGCCTTCGCGCAGTTCGCGCAGGAACTTCGGCCCGTCCGCCGCAGGCTTGAACTCCACCCAATGCGCTTCGTCGCCAAGCTCGCCGCGCTCGATGCGCAGGCGCCTCACTTCGTCATTAACGATGGCCGCCTTTTCGTGTGTCGGCACGATGCCGATTTTTTCATTCCAAGCGGTCGCGTCGTTCGCGATGTCCAGGGCCATGCGTTTGAGCGCGCCGTCGGTGCTGTCCTCGAAAATCATTTGCCCATTCTCTCTAAATGCTTCCAGCGCGTGCGCGCCGCGCCCGTCTTTAAGGTTTAGCACGGCGTCGCGGTGCCATTGGATTTTCTGACGCTCGATGTCGTTTAGCTCGGCGAACTTGAAGCCCAAATCTTGCAAACCGCCCATCCACGCTCCGCGCTCGATGTTCTGATATTGCAGCCGGTCGCCAAGGATGATGATCTTGGCATCGGGCACAAGGCGTTGCAGTTGTCGGAACTGTCGAGCGCCCACCATTGCCGCTTCGTCCAAAACAATCGTGGTCTTGCTGTCCAGCGTGATCGTGAATGGCTTGCTCATCATCGCGAGCGCTCCTTATTGTTGTTGGGTGTGCTCGGCGGCACGCTTCTTGGCCGCGAGGCGGGCGAGGAGCGGATTAGATTTTTGCGTTGGTGCATCCGCTTCTGTCGGCGTCGTGGGTGTCATGATCGGCGCAGGCGCCTGCTTAGTTTCTAACAGTTCTAGCGCCTCGACAGCATGTTTGAGCATTCCTACACCGTGCGCGGCCTCGCTCGTCGGTGCCATTAAATGCTCGGCGACTTCGAGCAAATCAACCGCGCTTTCCTTGACGCTTTGGCCGCCGTAGGAAGGATGGCTGGTCTCCACCGTTAACCGCGTTGGCGATGACGCAGAGGTGATCCTAGACAAGAAAATGGCAGCGGCGGCGCAAGGCGCTGGCACGCGTGTTTATGGGCTGAACGGCGGCAGCGAGTGCGGCGCCATCGTCTACCAAAAAATGGGCCTGAGCGGCGGCGGCACGGTCGGCGCGCTGAGCTTCGACCCTGCCGGGTTGACGGCGGTGGAGCAAGCGCACACGGCTGCGGCGGCGGCCATGGAAGCCAAGCTTGCGGCGACCGCGCAAAAAGTCGTGGCGACCTATGGCGGCGGCGCGGCACCCGATGTTGCGGGCGATATGCAAGCGGCGATTGCGGACTATCAAACCAGCGTCGCGGCCTCGGCGTCGAGCGTGTTCGGCAATCAAGACGCGCTAAAAACGTTCACCGACGCGGCCAAAGCGGATGGATGGGCCTATGCTGGCATGATCTACATGAAAGCGACGGCGATGCAATCGGCGGTGTCCGAAGCCATCGCGCACGTCCCCACGGCGGTCAAGCCGCAGGCAACCACGATCACGCGCGACATGGCCCCTTTCTTCGTTGCGCTTGATGCGCAGATGCGCAAAGGAGTGACGGGCGGGCTTGCGTCGGAGTCCACTGCGAACGCGGCGGCGCAGCTTGGCAATACCGGTTCACCGCTGGCCCAAGGCGCTCAAAAAGTGATGAATTGGATTTTTGGCGGCGACTGGATTTACTCGGTGATTCAAGCCGACACGAACCGAAGCGCACTCATGAGCGTGAAAGATTTCGGCGACTATTTGATGACGGGCGCGGAGGCTGGGTTGGCGGGCGGCGTGCTGATGACGGCGGGCGGCGAGGCGGTGCGCGCTGAAAATTCGAGCGTGCTTGGCAACGTCGCGGGCTTCTTTACAGCGGGCGCATCAACGGCTGTTGCGGGCGCGGCGTCCGGGGCAATGGTCACGGTCGGATGGCTGATGATCGGATTTTCTTCGGCTATGTTTGCGTTTGGCGCGTCGATTGCGGTCTACCTGCCGATGGCGCCCTTCTTGATCTATTTCGGCGCCTTCCTGGGGTGGTTGCTGCTGTGCGCCGAGGCCGTTGTGGCGGCCCCTCTGTGGGCCATCATGCACTTGCTACCGTCGGGTGATGGAGTGGCGGGTGGAGCGCGGCAAGGCTACATGCTGCTCTTTGGCGTGCTGTTGCGCCCTGCGTTGATCGTCTTCGGCTTCATCATGTCGCTTGCGATTTTGAATGTCGCTGTGCAAGGCTTCAACGCGATTTTCTTCCCGGTGTTCAAGATGTCGATGGCCGGGTCAGTGATCGGCTTGGGGACCAGTCTCGCCATGGTCGGCATCTATTTCGCCGCGCTTGTATGGCTCTTCCATTTCGTTTTCGGCATCACTGCTGCGCTGCCCGACAAGCTGCTGCGCTGGATTGGCGGCGGCCATGAGCAACTCGGCGAAGCGGCCACGGGCCTGTCGAAGACTGGCGCCGCTGGCACTGAGTCGGCGGGTCGGCATGTGAGCGACGCGGCATCGAAGACGATGCAGGGCATGACAGCGCAAGCAACGATGGCGGCGCGGCGCAAGGGGGGCGCGCCTGCGGCGGGTGAGGCGCCGACGGGTGGCAAGCAAAGCGACGGCAAGCCGCCGCAGATGCAGGAGAAGAAGGCACCACCTCCGCGCGAGTGATGGCTGAGCGAGGCGGCGGCGTGCCGCCGCCTTGGTCCGCGCTTAGCTGAGCGTAAGTTTTTTTACGAGTTGAGGCTCGATGGTCCGCGAGAGATGACGCTCTTGCTCCATCCATTGCGCGACTTTGTCTTGGGTTTCTTTTGAGCGCTCTACTGTCGCCGCATCAGCAACAGAAAGACATATGTCAAAATATTTTTCCAAGTCCGCAGCAATTTTTTTCGAGAAGTATAATTTAGCGTTTCTTGCGGGGTAGTAGAACTTAGCTACGTCCTCCTTTTTGGCAAAGACACCGTTCAATTGCATGTGCATTTTTAGTTCAAAAAATGCGTCATGCACAGCTTTTTGATCTGCGTGCGAATTGAGAGCATTAGCTCTCTTCGTCTCTCGCCACGTGTAAAACGCAAAGACTGCGGATAAGATTGATACGCTGATAGAGAAGATTGCGGATTTAATAGACACGGCAAGAGCGTTGGCCGCTATGGCATCGGCTTCAATCATACTACCCCCTAGTATTATTTTTTTGAGCGCTGATGGAGCAAGGTGATGCGCCGGAATCACGGTGTCGATTCTAACCCGCGCTGGCAGGTTGCATAAGAAATAGCGCCGCATCGACGCCGCACTGCGGCAAACCTGCGCCAATTTGCGGGATGGCTGCGGGGCGTTGGCGACACACTGGCGCAATCCTGCGCTGCTTGAATTGGCAAAAATTTTGGCAAAAATGATGATTTCTGGCTATTCATGCTAACCAAAGTCGTTTATAAACAACATGTTAAGAATTGTTGACATATTCATTCGGGACGCAGAGGCCGGAGGTTCGAATCCTCTCACCCCGACCACAGAATTCCTTTAAAAACAGCGGGTTATCGACCCCGCTGTTTTTGTTTGCAGGTCGGGCAGTGGCAATTCAGTGGCAATTGCCACTTGACGATCTGATGATTGGGAAAACTGGGCTTGATTAAAGGGGCATTTGACCGAGAGCCAAATGCTCGTCATGTCATGCGACTTTACGCTGCCCCAAAAGTGAAAGCAGCTTCATATCAAACGGATAGATGTGTCGAATCAGCAACAAGTGATAATTCAAGAGAATTCCAACGAATCATATCTGGCAAATTGTAGGACTAATCTTACAAACCATTTCGATTAGCGTTAATCCAGTAGTTGACGCGCATCAGGCACCTCAAATTCGCTTGGGGTGAAGTGCTCCCTTTAACTGACCAGGAGTCCCATATGAATCGTGCATTCGTTCTTCCTCTCGCCCTCGCGGCTGCCATCGCTTTCACCGGTTGCTCAGCGCCGCAGGCAAAGCTCACCTATTCGGCCTTGCCGGCGGAAGGGGCCAATGGGACCGGCTATCCATTCGTCGTCCCGCGCACAGTGCTAAAAGTTACGCCCACGTTCGACAAGGACAATGGCCTGACTGGCGTAGCCTTTGTCTCGGTACCGGTCTCGACAAAGAATGACGGATCACCGCTCAAGGCCTTCCTTGCAACTGATGCGTCGACCTCCGGCTGGTCTCTTACCCCCACAACAGTCAACGCCATCACCTACGTTGACGACCTCATCGTCACGTCCATAGGGACGCAGGTGACGGACAACCGCTCCGACGCCGTGAGCACGCTCGTGACCACGCTGAGCTTGGCAGGTGCTTTCGCGGGCGGCGCCTGCGACGCCAAGTCCACCTTCCAGCCATTTGTCCTCAGCGATTTCTCAATCGGAGCCGAAGTGCCGCATGATACAAACCAGCCTTCCTGTTTCAAGTACAAGGTGCAGCAAGCAGCCACAAGCGCAACAGCGATGAAGCCTGAACCGGTCGATAATCTTCCTCAAGATTCCGCCCCGTGGTTCCCAATTCCCGCCTGCAAGACGTACACAGTTACAGTGGTTCGATGTGGCGCAACTTGCGCAGCGCAGCAGGGGCCTGAATTCTCCTCGACGGTATCGGTATCTGACGGCACCGCGTTCCGAAAAATTCCCTTGCCCGCCAAGGGAAAGGTCGCCATGCACGCCGATTTCTGCGGCGCGGACGTAACCAACGACGGCAATGGCGGCACAAACTGGGGAGTGCTCAAAGAGTTCATCAGCGACGTGAAGTCGGCAAAGAAGTGACCTAGCTCTCCACGATCGAGGAAACGAAAATGCGCACTCTTACCGTCGCGGCCGTGACCCTGACCATAGCATGTGTCTTTGTGCACACACCTATACGAGCACAGGAAGAGGATCACTCTGGGCTGGTGCTGGTTCAACGTACTATCGACACGCGCTACACCGACGACGACGCCAACTTTCAGAAGGTGCTCGACACAACGTTGACGCGCACTTACAAGATCAAGCGAGGAGACTCCCTCCAGGGCATTGTAAGCGAGCATTTCTCGGTCGGCCCAACGGCCACCAAGAATATCTACGAAGGAATCGCATCGAAAATTCAAGCGCTCAACAACATTGCTCCCGACGACCTCCTCGCTGCAGGCAAGGAGATTCGTCTGCCTGACATACCACCGATGCAATGGAAGAGGCCCGTGCCCGGAAATCCCAATTACGGCGTACCACGCATCCAATTTCCTCAGAGCCAGACTGAAAAGGCTGCGGGAGTAGCCGCTGCAAAGTTGACCGATCTGGGAAGGAAGGCTACAGGCTTGGTCACCAAATGGGTCTGGCTCACTCCCGAGCAAGCGAAGGCCGAGGCGAAGCTAAGCGGCGAAAACACATCAATCGCTGACTACTACTGGACGCAACCAATCACCTTGAAGTTTGCCGAAGGGCCGGCAGCTGAAAAGCCGGGATCCGTCCAAGACGATGCCAAATTCCTCGCGAGCCTGGTCAAGCGCAAGAACCCAAAGCAGGACATCATAGTTTTCATCCTAGACGACTCCTGGCCTTCGCAGGCAGCGTTCGAGTCGTCCCGTGCATTTCTCGTGGCCGCTCTGGACCAGATTTCTACTGCCAACCACCTTCCGGCCCCTGCTTGGCCAGCGGAGATCCGCAGCGGTTCGGCGAAGACGGACTTTCCTCTCCAAACGCCGGGGCGACACTCGCATGCCGCGCTCATCGAAAGCGCGTTGGCGCCCTTTACATCACTCACATCCAAAGTGCATGTGGTCTACCTGCCGCTCTTCACAGAGCAAAAGTGGTCGACTGAGATTTGGCAGGAGCTGGCAGACATCGCGATGCTAGCCAAGAACATGCATGGTTCGCTCGGTCAGATGAAGCCACCAGATGACCTAGTACAGGAATCTCGCAAGACCGCCGTCGACTTGATCAAGGTGGTACCGAACAAGGCGGTTGACGACGTCGGGTCTGCTCAGCAGGCACCTTTGACCGTTCTCAACCGAATCGCTCAACTCTATGCGAACAGTACAGGAACACCGTACTTCATCAGCATGTCCTGGACCGTCGAGAAGTACATACTCGAGTTTGGTCCCGACGCAGACACGCTCGGCTTGCTGCTCGCAGCAGCAGGCAACGACGGGAAGGATGTTATTGCCAACGCCATCTATATGGCCTATCGCGCCAAGGCATTTCCCGGCGACGTATTGGCTGTCATGAACACGGACGGCTTCGGCGACGTTCATTGCGGCAGCAGCTCGCTGCCTGTCTCCGGCGCAGGCCCTTTCTATGGGTTAGCCTATGACGGCGCCATCGGCGGCATTACACCCGCCTGTGCAACGAGCTTCTCCACGCCACGTGTGGCGTGGCTGCTAGCGCTGCGCCAGGCCTACAATGCACCAATAGTCTCTGCAGACCGAGCGAACTGGTTCGCGTTATATCGAAGTACCCTTCTAAACTTGCAGAGCGCCCCTCAAGCCTCAAGCAGGCGCTATCTGCTCTCGGTAGCCAAGCTGTTTGACGGTCTATGATGAGACCATGAGAAATATCCGACTGGTCGTACGTTCGACTGGGCATTCACTGTTGAAAATCGAGCAGGCGAGTGTTCGCAAAACGGTGTCTATCCCCTCAAGAGACCGTATCAAGTCGTGCGTTTGGTGCATCTGCTCTATACGGTCTTCTAACTTCTTGATATTTCTCCTGGTTTTCGAATCGTTCAGGAAGGCTTTGTGCTCCTTGGGGAATCTGATAGATACCATGGTGTCCTTCCGCTTAGTCTGAAACCTACTTATTCGTAGGTCGAAAATTTCACACTCGTTTTGCTCCAGAAACTCGTTGTGAGCGCTTCTGAAGACGGGCGGCATACGCGTCAAGCACTTGCGCGACCGCTTCGCAGTATGGTTCTAACACACCACTCCTGTCGGCTTTACGCAACTCTTGGGCGCGTTGCCGGGCCTGGGCTGCCGTGGGTCTTTGATCGAGCGCCCCCCTAATCTTGCCTACACGGTCATTCACCAAATTGGCATGATTTAAATTCAACACTTTTCCGTCTGCGCTTGCAATTGCGGCAGGTGTCAACCCTTCAACCTCCCCATTCTCTCGGAAGCGAAACTGAGCAGAAACACCTTTCATTGTTGGATTTACGAATGGCTTTGAACCTGGGTCGTACTTGTCTTTGAGTTTCGCTCCATAATCGCAGCTCGTATTGCGCTCAGGCACGCATGCCAACATGTTTTTCCAGTCTACAGACTGAGCCGGATACCCTGACCTTGGAAGGATATGCTCAATATGAGCGTGCCAAGTGCCACCAATGCGAGAAATGGGTTTCATGGTATAAGCACAGATACCTCCTTGTTCCTTGATGAGTGCATCAAGCATCGGGTCTCGTTGAGCTTTGCCGAGATTATCGTAATGGATATTCTGCGGAGATGTGGCGTTGAGTTTCTTCCAATCTCGTAGCTCCTTGCATTCAGTGCCCTTTGCAATGCTCCTCACTCTCCATCCCCTGATTTTGATTGTGGTGCGTCCATTTTCTCCGTGGGGTCAAACCACTCCAAGGACTCTTCCAAACGCAGAACTTCAGGTAAGGCTCCAAACAGGTCACGTAACGATTTCAATTCTGAGCGAGCTACAGGGTAGGCCTCATCCTCAATGGCTCTCTCGATATTTCTAACCTTTTCCTGGAAGCGAACGTTTCTTGCCTTCCCTTCCATCAGTTCTTCCAGTACCTCGCCACTGCTCAAGCCCAAAGAGCGCTCGGCATGCCCCAGAAACACTCCATCCCGCAGCAACAGCACGGCATCAGGTGGGAGTTCTCCAACTACCTGCGGCGAATGCGTAGTAATTACGAACTGGCACTGCGGGAATGTACGCTGCAAAGACGATACCACCGAGCGCTGCCACTTAGGGTGCAGGTGTAAGTCAATTTCATCAATCAACACAATACCGTCTCCCTCTAAGGGGTTAGTACGGTCCGTATTGAGCAAGCTAAGTCTCCGTGCCAAATCCCCTACCAGCGCTAGGAGGCATTTTTCTCCATCTGAAAGTTGCATTACATTCAGCTCAGTCCCGTTCTTCCTCACAGTCATACGTAGTGAAGGCTTACGACGAATCCGTAAATCAGTGAACTGAGTAAAGCTCGCTACCGCCGCTCTAACCGCCTGTAAGTCACGATCTACATAATTCGACTCATCGCGAATGCGCTCGTTCTCCGTGTCCTCGCGGTCACGAAACCAAGCAAAAAAACCTCGAAAATCTGTGCCTCCGTGCCCCAAGGCATCATGGTAGGCCTCGCGTGGAGTATTCTTCAGCTTCTCTTTCACTCTCAGCGGAACATCCAGCACGGCTCGGTGTACGTCGTAATACACGGCTAATGGCAAATGGAGGGGCTGATGATTAGTTTCGGCATGAAGCATCCGGCCATTTAACAGGCCCGTATGCGCATTTAGTTGGTCAAGTTCACTACTACGCTCTGCGGGATGCTTGCCCCCCTTTCGGTTACGCGCAATTGCCCAGGAGGTAAGGCTATCCATACCTAGGTCAGCCTTCACCTCAATGCGCGCATAAGAGGCGTCGTTATTAATGTCATCAGGAGAAATATCTCGCGCCTTAGCTGCCTGACCAGCAATGCGTTCAGTCATGCTTGACAAAGCAATTGCCAGCGCATCGAGAACTGAAGACTTCCCGACTCCATTTACGCCCAAAATAACAGTAGTTTGGGTTGAAAATGATAGCGCCATCTCCTTAATACCACGAAAATTTACTAGCCTGATTTCACTAAGCATACTTATTTTTTCTCCCGTGCTTCAATTTGTTCCGCCAACATTAAACGGTGGGTATAAAACCGGTTGCCCTGAATCATTAGAGCCTGGGCGCATTTTCGCCCCCGTTCACCGGTCCCTTTTCGACTGATATTGAGCTTCGGTTTCTTGTTGTCTTGTAGGGCAGGAGCTGACTGCAGAGCCGCCTTAATATGCGCCTCCCCCTTACACTAACTACCCGAGATTTAGCACTAGCCATTCCAAGATAAATAAACTGCCAACAAAGTGCCATTTTATCTTATGGCATCATGTTAATGGCTCCGTATTAAGCAAACCCGAGCCACAGCGCGACCAGCCGTCGATGGGAAACCCATGCCCCTCGAAGACGCAGCAAGCGCAACACGCCGCAGAAGCAGCTAGCTTAGTTGCCAAGGACTTGGTCAGGTCTGATCAGAATGTCGGTGATAGTACATCAGATTTCACGCTTTTTTTAATGATTGGTAACATGGTACTCTTGGGAAAAGATGATCGACTTCGGCCATGAGTGAGCCATGGTAGAGGATGGCATCCTGATTGGCTAACCGAGACGCTCCCCGTGCCCAACTACAACTTCAAGCAGCTTTCGCCCCATGACTTTGAGGAGCTCGCACGCGACCTCGTTCAGGCGCGCGACGGAATCGTACTCGAATCGTTCAAGGCCGGCAAAGACGGCGGCATCGACTTCCGCCACGCACGCGGCAAGGACTCCACTGTCGTCCAGTGCAAGCACTATGCGGAAACTGGGCTCATGGGGCTGGTGCGCGACCTAAAGAAGGAAGTGCCGAAGGTCGCCATGATCAAGCTTTCCCGCTACGTCGTTGTAACTTCCGTCGGCCTGTCCCCGCAAAACAAAACTGACATCCAGGCTCTGTTCGGCCCGGTCCTAGCAACCGCCGACATCCTCGGCTGCGACGACCTCAACAACCTGCTCGGGCTCCACCCGGCCGTCGAGCAACGGCATTACAAGCTGTGGCTCGCCAGCCAAGCAGCGCTCGACCGCGCGCTCCACAACGCCTCGGTAGTGCAGAGCGAGTTCGAGGTCGAGAGGGTCCACGCGGATATCAAGCGTTACGTCCGCAGCGCTGCCTACCCGCGAGCTCTCAATATGCTTAGCAACGGCCACGTAACCATAATTTCCGGCCGCCCCGGTGTCGGGAAGACAACCCTCGCCAAAATGCTCCTATACCGCTACGTAAGCGACGGGTATGAGGCGATCTCCGTCCTCACGGACTTCCAGACCGGAGGTGACCGTTACCAGCGCGGCAAGAAGCAAATCTTCTACTTCGACGACTTCATCGGTGCTACGTTCCTCGGGGAGCGCGCCTCGGCTTTTACGAAGAATGAGGACCGCGCGATACTGGACTTCATCGAGATGGTGCGAGCTTCGCCGAACGCGAGGCTTGTGATGACGACGCGCGAACACATCCTCAGTCAGGCGGTTGCAGCGTCCGAGAAGTTCAAACACGCCAGGATTATCGACGACCGCTGCGTCCTGGAGATCGGCGACTACAACATTGGCCAGCGCGCGGAAATCCTCTACAACCACATCTATTTCAGCGAGTTGCCCGAAGAGTACCGGGAGGCGCTGCTGCGCGGCCGCTTCTACATGGAGATCGTGAAGCACCAGAAGTTCAACCCGCGTCTGGTGGAATGGTTGTCCAGCTACCGCCGGGTCAAATCAATTCCTGTAGAACGCTACCAGGAGTTCGTCCGAACTCTTCTTGCGAATCCGGCGGAGATATGGCATTACGCTTACGAGAAGCAGATCAGCGATGCTGCGAGGAGCGTCCTGCTGGCGCTCTACACTTATAATGGGAAATGCAGCCAGGCCCTGCTTGAGCGAGCGTTCCTCGCACTCAATGCCCTGCGCGCCAAACGGTACGGCTTCAGGAGCGGCCCATCTGACTGGCGCAGCGCCCTCTCCGAGCTGCACGGCGCGTTCATCCGCCCCGGAAGCCAGATCGAGGTCATTGACCCATCTGTGCTCGATATGCTCAACTCGGCAGTGCGTCTGGACGTGCAGAACGCGCTCGACATGATCGAGGGCGCTGTCCGGTTCGAGCAGGCACGGCAGGTATGGACGTTTGCCTTAGCAGAGGCTCCGGCAGTCCGGAAGTTTTTCATCACGGAGCACGAGCGCGTTACAGCCGCCTTCGAGCGACTCCTTAACGCTCCCCGCAAAGTACATACAACTGGAGGCGGAACTGCCTACTTCGACGACAGCCACGAGCTCCGTCTCGGCACGCTGCTCCAATTGGCTGAGTCCCTCGGCTCTCCTCGGATTGCGGAAATCGCGGTAGCTGGAATCGACAAGCTCCTCGCGGACTGGGAAACGGAGGGCGTGGACATTACAGACGGAGTCTCGCTACTGTCCAAGGTCAGCATGAGCACGTTGTGGCTTTCCCCGTCTAACGACGAGATTCGGAAGAAGATCATCACTGCCCTCGTGGCCGAGGCATCTACAGGCTGCCGTTCGGACGAGCTGCGCGAGGTTCTTCACGCCGTGGAGCCCAAGGAGCTAGATGCCGAGCAGGTCGCCCTACTCAAGACCGCAGCGAGTGTCTACCGTGAGCAGCGGTTTAGCAGCGAGCTGCGGGACTGCGGTAATGAATCGCAGTTCGACGAGCTTGAAGAGGACCTGGCGATCATCGCCAATCGAACAGGGATCGACCTCGAAGGCCAGGTCCACGCCGTCCTACAGGCAAAAGCCGAGCTGGAAGATCAACAGGCCGAGCACGAGGACAGATTGCGCGACGAATGGAAGGAAAGGAGGTACGAACAGATGAGCGCCGACCGCGCCATCGACGACCTCTTCGACTCGCTCCGTAGTCCTGGTTAATCGTCGGAAAACCGTGCCGAATGCTCGACCTCTTCGCTCCCCTCAAGACCTCCTTCAAGAGCATCGCTTCAGGTATGGCGGACTGGTTCGCAATGTGTCCCTCCGACCTCCTGTGGACCGTTGTATCAGTCTACTGTATCGACGATCCTGGCAAGAAGAACGATGTGATCTCTCTCGTTATCATCTCCAGCCACGACACGCTCGCCAAACGAGGGTTACACACTTCGCTAATCCTGTCACTTACAAGCATTCTCTGCCCCGGTAGTCGCCGGGGCATATTTATGCCGTTGAGGACAGGCGGCTAAACCATTGCTTCGACCATTTTCTAAGAATTCCCGCCCTCTAGACCTGAACGCGAGTCTACATCGGACAGCTCTATGGCTATATGTTTGCGTGACAAAGTGTGTAAATTACCATCTTATTTTCATGTATCGTGTAGGCCTATTCCTACATCAATCGATATACCTTAGGCGTCGCCTGAGTGGCCAACGCTTAACCCCCCTCTTCATCCCGTGCAAAAAACTGTGCTTGAATAAATGTTCACGTTCATTGCTCTCTCTCACCCAGGAGTTTCGGCCCCTCTCCTGCTAGTTGTTGAGTGTCCATGCTGTCCCGCTGCAGAGTGCTCTTCTAGGTGGCCGTCATTGTCGACATGGGAGAATCAATGTGAAACAGCGCATCATGTCCGTAAGCGCCAATTTCACCGCACATAGCACATTGGCGTGAAGGAGCGGATCATAGGCGTCCACTTACGGAGGTGGACACCTATGCAAGAGACAGACTCAGAGTTTCACTTGGTAGTGACGGG
>Ga0105856_1000839_pt1 | contig 14521 bp, 17 predicted proteins | sample OrgsoiDNA_201060_FD_89681 | JGI IMG/M metagenome (GOLD analysis project Ga0105856, IMG submission 89681) | Permafrost soil microbial communities from the Arctic, to analyse light accelerated degradation of dissolved organic matter (DOM) -... | ecosystem: Environmental > Terrestrial > Soil >...
AATGATGGCCCGCGATGTTATGGACATCAGTGAAGCACGGGAAAAATATGCTCGCGGTCTTGCTATCTCGCTGACTGACAGGCAAATTGATGACCAGCTTTTGAACCGTCTCCGTCAATCGTTGGAACCCCATCGATCGGGGACGATACCAGTACATCTGTACTACCAACGAGAAAATGCGCGTGCCCGGCTACGATTCGGTGCATCGTGGCGTGTAACGCCGACCGATAAACTGTTGCTAGATCTGCGAACGCTTGTAGGTACCGAGCAGGTGGAACTGGAATTTGACTAAAATAGGAATGCTATGAGTCTGAATTTTCTGGATTTTGAACAGCCGATTGCGGAGCTGGAAGCGAAAATTGACTCGCTGACTGCAGTCAGCCGTCAAGACGAAAAATTGGATATTAATCTGGACGAAGAAGTTGAGCGCCTGCGTGAAAAGAGCGTTGAACTGACTCGTAAGATTTTCTCTGATCTGGGTGCCTGGCAGATTGCCCAACTGGCACGCCACCCGCGTCGCCCTTACACCCTGGACTACATCAAACATATCTTTACTGATTTTGATGAACTGGCCGGCGACCGTGCATACGCAGATGATAAAGCTATCGTCGGTGGGATCGCGCGCTTGGGCGAGCGTGCTGTGATGATCATTGGTCATCAGAAAGGCCGTGAAACCAAAGAAAAAATCCGCCGTAACTTTGGTATGCCAGCCCCTGAAGGCTACCGTAAAGCACTGCGTTTGATGGAAATGGCTGAGCGTTTCAAACTACCAATCATCACCTTCATCGATACGCCAGGGGCTTATCCTGGCGTCGGCGCTGAAGAACGTGGTCAGTCTGAAGCGATCGCGCGTAACCTGCGTGAAATGTCCCGCCTTAACGTGCCAGTTATCTGCACCGTTATCGGCGAGGGCGGTTCTGGCGGTGCGTTGGCTATCGGCGTCGGTGACAAAGTTAACATGCTGCAGTACAGCACCTATTCGGTTATTTCACCGGAAGGTTGTGCCTCAATTCTGTGGAAAAGTGCTGATAAAGCCCCGTTGGCCGCAGAAGCGATGGGTATCATTGCACCGCGTCTGAAAGAGCTGAAACTGATCGATTCCGTTATCCCTGAGCCATTGGGCGGTGCACATCGCGATGTGCCTGCGATGGCGGCGTCATTGCGCGCACAGTTGGAAGCGGATCTCAGCGATCTCGATGTGCTGAATAATGAAGAATTGCGTAATCGTCGTTACCAGCGTTTGATGACATACGGTTATTGCTGAGTTAACTCAGGCGTGATCTGTTGATGAAAGGCCGTGCTTGCACGGCCTTTTTTATTGTCGCCATCGTTCTGATTTTTCATTTCTTCTTTGCGAAAAGGTACACATAGAATGACAACCATGTTTCTATAATTATCTGAAACAGGAAAACCACAAGGATTTGTCAGATGAATATTATCGCCATCATGCGCCCGCAAGGGGCCTACTATAAAGATGAGCCGATCCGCGAACTGGATCTTGCCCTGACAACCTTGGGCTTCAAAATTATCTATCCTCACGATCCCGCCGATCTGCTCAAACTCATTGAAAACAATGCGCGTATCTGCGGCGCTATTTTTGATTGGGATCAGCATAGCGAAAAGCTGTGTACCGAGATTAATGAACTCAACGAGTATCTGCCGCTGTACGGCTTTATCAACACCCACTCCTCGCTGGATGTCAGTGTCAATGACATGCGTATGGTGCTCTATTTCTTCGAATATGCTCTGAATGCTGCCGATGATATTGCTAATCGAATTCGCCAATATACCGACGAGTACATCGATGCCATCACGCCGCCACTGACCAAAGCGCTGTTCCGTTATGTTGAGGAAGGGAAATATACCTTCTGTACACCGGGCCACATGGCCGGGACAGCCTTTTTAAAAAGTCCGGTAGGCACGCTGTTTTACGACTTTTTTGGCGCGAAAACGCTGAAGGCAGACGTGTCTATTTCGGTGACAGAGTTAGGGTCTTTGCTGGATCATACCGGCCCACATCTCGAAGCTGAAGAGTACATTGCGCGGACTTTTGGTTCTGAGCAGAGTTATATCGTCACTAACGGCACGTCAACGGCTAACAAAATCGTGGGGATGTACGCTGCTCCTGCGGGAAGCACGGTGTTGATTGATCGCAATTGCCATAAGTCGCTGGCTCACCTGATGATGATGACCAACGTCATACCGATTTATCTGCGGCCAAACCGTAATGCCTATGGCATTTTGGGCGGAATTCCCAGCGTGAATTCACCCGAGAAAGTATTGAACGGAAAGTCGCCGCAACCCAGAACGCCACGTGGCCTGTGCATGCGGTGATCACCAATTCGACTTACGATGGCTTGCTCTACAACACGGATTACATCAAAAACACGTTAGATGTTCCTTCTATTCACTTTGATTCGGCCTGGGTGCCCTACACCAATTTTCACCCGATTTATGACGGCAAAAGCGGTATGAGCGGTGAACGTATCGCGGGCAAAGTGATTTATGAAACGCAATCTACTCATAAATTGCTGGCGGCGTTTTCACAAGCCTCCATGATCCACATTAAAGGTGACTATGACGAAAGCACCTTTAATGAAGCCTACATGATGCACACCACGACGTCGCCAAACTACGGCATTGTGGCTTCGGCGGAAACGGCGGCTGCCATGTTAAGAGGGAACCCAGGTAAGCGATTAATCAACCGTTCCGTGGAGCGGGCGCTGCATTTTCGTAAAGAGATCCAGCGCCTGCGCGAAGAAACCGAAGGTTGGTTCTACGATATCTGGCAGCCGGAAGAGATTGATGAAGCGCAATGCTGGCCGCTCAACCCTGACCAAAACTGGCACGGTTTTGCCAATGCTGATGCCGACCATATGTATCTGGACCCGATCAAAGTCACCATTTTGACGCCGGGCATGGACGAACAGGGAGAACTGGCAGAAGAAGGGATCCCCGCTGCATTAGTGGCTAAGTTTCTTGATGAACGTGGGGTGGTGGTCGAAAAAACCGGCCCTTATAACTTGTTATTCCTGTTCAGCATTGGGATCGACAAAACCAAAGCGATGAGCCTGATGCGCGGTTTGACCGACTTCAAACGTTCGTATGACCTCAATTTACGGGTTAAAAATATGCTTCCGGATCTTTATGCCGAAGATCCTGATTTTTACCGGCATATGCGTATTCAAGATCTGGCGCAGGGGATCCATAAACTGATCCGCCATCATGATTTACCGAGTCTGATGATCAAAGCCTTTGATGTACTGCCAGAAATGAAAATGACACCATATGAGATGTTCCAGCATCAGGTTCGCGGCCATATCGAAGAGTGTGAAATTGGCGATTTGATCGGTAAAGTGGCGGCGAATATGATCCTGCCTTATCCGCCGGGCGTGCCAGTGGTGATGCCGGGTGAAATGATCACGCACGAAAGCCGCGCCGTTTTGGATTTTTTGCTCATGCTTTGTTCTATTGGCGAGCATTATCCCGGCTTCGAAACCGATATCCACGGTGCGAAGCTGACAGAAGACGGGCGTTATTTAGTGAAAACGCTCAAGCTGCCTGCTGAATAACTTGCCCCACTGATTTTAACAGGACTTTTTTATGCTCAATTTACGCCAGATCCACCATATCGCTATTATTGCGTCCGACTATGTACGCAGTAAGACCTTCTATTGCGATGTGCTGGGTTTTACGCTCCAGTCTGAGGTTTATCGCGAAGAGCGTGATTCCTGGAAAGCGGATTTGGCCCTAAATGGCCATTACACCATCGAGCTGTTCAGTTTTCCCCATCCGCCCGCGCGTAGCAGCCGTCCTGAGTCTTGCGGATTACGCCATTTGGCCTTTTCAGTGGAAGATATTGAGGTTGCCATTGCCGAATTGCAAAACGCTGGAGTGGTTTGTGAGCCGGTACGCATTGACCCTTACACGGGGAAACGTTTCACTTTCTTCAGTGATCCCGATGAATTACCGCTGGAACTTTACGAAGTCAACTGAGCCATCATGATGAAAGATCTCCCGGATAATCGTGTGCTCAATGTGCTTGCAGATCAGCTTGGCGCCGATCGCAAACTTTGTTTGGCGCTCAGTGGCGGACTGGATTCCACGGTGTTACTGGCCGCATTGGTTCAACTGCGTGACAGTACTGTGCCTGATATAGCATTGCGGGCTATCCATGTGCATCACGGACTGAGCACATTAGCCGACAGTTGGGTGGCGCATTGCACCGAATGTTGTCAGCAATTGAATGTGCCCTTGACGGTGATTTATGTCAGTGTTGATGGTCAGCATGAAGGTATTGAGGCTGCTGCGCGGGCTGCGCGTTATCAGGCGTTTAGTGAAAATCTGGCCCCAAGTGAAAGTCTGCTCACGGCGCAACACCTTAACGACCAGTGTGAAACGTTGATGCTGGCGCTTAAGCGTGGAAGCGGCCCAGCCGGACTTTCAGCCATGGCAGCGCGCGCTGAACGTTCGGGTTATCGCCTGTTGCGGCCTTTTCTGTCTCTCTCTCGTGAACAGCTTGAGCAGTTTGCCTCACAGGCGGGTTTGCGGTGGATAGAAGATGACAGCAATCAGGACACGCGTTTCGACCGCAATTTTTTGCGCTTAAACGTCCTGCCTGATCTCTATCAGCGGTGGCCGCATTTTCCTGAGGCCGTTGCCAGAAGTGCAGCACTGTGCGCCGAACAGGAGGCATTGCTGGATGAATTGATGCATGAATCCTTGATTGCCTTGACTGAAGTCGACGGCAGTCTGGATATTTCTGCGATGCTATCGATGTCACCGGTCAGGCGACAGGCCATTTTGCGCCGATGGTTATCTGCCCAGGGCGCTCGGATGCCGTCGCGTGACCAATTACTGCGTATTTGGGATGAGGTTGCTCTAAGCCGGGAGGACGCATCACCTCAGTTACAACTTAATGCGATGAGCGTGAGGCGTTTTCGTCAGCGTTTATACCTTCTGCCTGCAATGACGTCGTTACGTGATGTTATCTTGCCGTGGGATCTTACGACAGAGCTGCTACTCCCTGAGCGTCTCGGCGTACTATGCTTTGAGCGCGGGGAAAATGATCCTGCGACGGTGCGTCTGCCTCGTCCTGATGAGTCTGTCAGCGTGCGTTTCCAGGCCAAAGGCATGATTGAGAAAGTGGGGCGTGAACATGCGCGGCATATCAAAAAACTGTGGCAGGAATTGAATGTGCCGTCGTGGCAACGGGAACGTACACCGCTGGTGTATTACAATGAACAATTGATTGCGGCACCGGGCTTATTTATTACCCGTCAGGCATTGGCGGAGACTAATGAGCCTGGTGGAAAAATTGTCTGGTATCAGACCTCTGGCGAGCCATAAACACAAACGGGCAATCCTAAGATTGCCCGTTTGCGGTGACAGCGAGACAGTTAGCGTTATTCCGCGCTGACGATCACGGTGCCAATTTTGGGGTGGGTGAAACTTTCAATGTGATCGAGGCGTAACTCGCGCTCCTCTCCAGAAATGTCGGCAATCAGGTATTCAACCTTCTTGCGCATCAGCAGATCCTTGGCTTTCCCTTCTAGTTTTTCTCCGCTGCGCAAGGTCAGCGTCAGAACCAGATTTTCCTGGCAGGCAAGCTCGAGATTATCGTAGTCATCACAATTGATGGGTTGGTACTCATCATTCATCGACATAATCGCTCACCAATAAGTTAGCGGCGGCATAAGCCGCCTGTTCCCGGATAGAAGACGGAAGTTCGGCATTCGCCGCCACATCGTCCAATGCTTTCAACACACAGCCCAACGCATCGGGCACATAGCCAAGATCACCGCTGGCAATCTCCGCATATTTACGGCGTATAGACTCACAGTACTTCTGCATAGATCCTCCTTAAAAGCGTATCCCGCTGGGGTACTTGACGTATTGAAAGCCCAGAAAGATAAACTCTCAGTATTAAACGACTATAGCACAGTAGAGGTTCAGTTATTAACGTGCATATTCAGGTTTCTCTTTATCTGAGAGTCAGTTATTCCGGCGTTAAACTGGCTGCTGAACCCCGCTTTACAGTACACTGTGCGCCTAATATCAAGAGGTTTCCCATGGCGTTAAAAGCGACGATCTACAAAGCGGCAGTCAATATTGCAGATATGGACCGCAATTTTTTTTACGATGCCAACCTGACACTGGCTCAGCACCCATCAGAAACAGAACGACGAATGATGCTGCGTCTGCTCGCATGGATTTGTCATGCTGATGAACGTCTGAGTTTTACCCGGGGTTTAAGTGCCGAAGATGAACCCGAAATTTGGCGTAAGAATGACCATAATGGCATCGAGTTATGGGTTGAACTGGGCTTACCTGACGAAAAACGTTTGAAAAAAGCCTGCAACCAGTCCCGCGACGTGGTGCTTTACGCGTATAACGAGAGAGCGGCTAAAGAGTGGTGGCCTGCGGTAAAAAACAAAACCAGTGGTTTTGGCAATCTTCGCGTCCGATTCATCGACGATGGCTTATTGGCGCAGCTTACCGCTTTCATTAACCGCGGCATGACTTTGCAGGCCACGCTGCAGGACGGAACTATTTGGCTTTCTGATGCTCAGAATAATTTAGAAATCCATTTTTCCGAATGGAAAGAGTCAGATGAGCAGTAAGCAGGGCAATTAATGTGCTAATTCTTTCCGGTAGACTCGAACTGCCTTATAGTGAAATCGAATTAACGGCAATCCGCGCACAAGGTGCGGGTGGCCAGAATGTGAACAAAACCTCGACCGCGATTCATTTGCGCTTTGATATTAAAGCCTCGAGCCTGCCAGAGTATTACAAAGAAAGGCTGTTAGCGTTTAACCACCATTCAATGACGGCTGATGGTGTTGTGGTAATAAAAGCACAGGAATACCGCAGTCAGGAACAAAATCGTGAAGCGGCGCTGGCACGTCTTAGCAGTCTGATTGCGCAAGCGATGGTGGTTGAAAAACCGCGTCGAGCGACGAAACCGACCAAAGGGTCTAAAATTCGACGGATTGAAGGAAAAGTGCGCAAGGGTGCGACAAAAGCATTGCGCGGCAAGATTCGGTAGCCTGATTACGCCGACACTGTGGAGAGAACTGTCTTTTGCCACAGAGACATGAGATGCAAGGGAGAAACGGGTGAAAAAAATAATCATAACCGCAGTGCTGGTGCTCAGCGGATTGTCGCTGTTTGGTTGTCGTACCTTAGCGACTAACCATGAGCCGCCACTTCAGGCGATGCAGCAAAGCTACAGCGGGGTGGTTCCTTGCGCAGATTGTAGCGGCATCAATGTGTCGCTGTTCTTGCAGCAGGACGGGACTTACGTCATGCAAGAAACTTATCAAGGTGCGAAAAGCGGCGATCACGCCATTGCCAGTTATGGTAAATGGGCACGTACTGCCGATAAGCTAGTCCTGACCGACAGCAAAGGGGAGAAACGCTATTTTCATCCCCAGGGCGAAAATCTGGCGATGTTAGATACGCACGGTCAACCTATCGTGTCGCAGTTTAACTACGTGCTGAAACCGACTCAGCAAGACATGCCCAAAACACCCATGGTGCTGACCGGTATGGTGCAATATAGCGCGGATGTCGCCCTGTTCAGCGACTGCGCCACTGGTAAAGTATTCCCTGTCGCTGCCAACAAAACGCTGGAGCAGGGTTATCTCGCGGCCCGTAAAAAGCCTAATGAATTGGTCTTTGTTTCAATGGATGGTCACTTTATCGTTGAGCCCTCTACCGAAGACGGGGCGATGCAAAAAACCGTGGTTGCGGATAACAAAGTGAAATTTGACGCTGGCAAGGGGTGTCCATAACCCCAGGCCGCTTGCACAGACATAAAAAAACGCCCGTTTAAGACGGGCGTTTTTATTGGTGAAGCGCGAAGGTAATGAAAGCTTATTTCGCGATCTGACTTAACAGATGCTCCACGATGTCGCTTTGCTTGATCAGCAGTTTCTCACCGGTACGGCGATTCTTATATTCGAGCTCTTCGGCATCCAGATTGCGCTCGCCGATAACCACTTGATAAGGCACGCCGATCAGTTCCATATCAGCAAACATTACGCCCGGACGCTCTTTACGATCGTCGAGGATCACATCAATGCCTTTTTCACGCAGTGCTTGATACAAGGCTTCCGCCGCATCTTTTACGCGGAATGACTTCTGCATGTTCATTGGCAAGATAGCGACCTGGAAGGGGGCGATAGCATCTGGCCAGATGATGCCGCGATCATCATGGTTTTGCTCAATCGCCGCAGCGACCACGCGGGTCACTCCGATACCGTAACAACCCATGGTCATTAACTGGTTACGGCCGTCTTCGCCCTGCACGGTAGCATTCATGGCTTCAGAATACTTGGTGCCCAGTTGGAAGATATGCCCGACTTCGATACCGCGTTTGATAAGCAGCGTACCTTTACCGTCTGGGCTGATATCGCCTTCCACCACGTTACGGATATCGGCAATCTGTGGCAGCGGCAGATCACGCTCCCAGTTGATACCAAAGAAGTGCTGACCATCAATGTTGGCACCTGCGCTGAAATCGCTCATGGCGGCAACGGTGCGATCGGCAACGATTGGCATGGCTAAATTCACCGGGCCTAATGAGCCAGGGCCAGCATTAACCACGGCACGAATTTCTGCTTCAGTGGCGAAAGTCAGTGGTGATGCAACATGCTCGATTTTTTCAGCTTTAACTTCGTTCAGCTCATGATCACCGCGAACCAGCAGGGCGATCAGTTTGTGGCCGCTTTCTTCGGTGGCATGAACCATCAAGGTCTTGACCGTTTTCTCAATCGGCAACTGGAACTGTTCAACCAGTTCAGCGATGGTTTTGGCGTTTGGCGTAGCGACCTGGCTGAGCGCCACGGTGGCTTCGGCTCTTGGCGCTGCTGGCGCAACGGCTTCCGCCAGCTCGATATTGGCTGCATAGTCAGAATCGGTTGAGAAGATGATGTCATCTTCACCGCTCGATGCCAGCACTTGGAATTCATGCGATGCACTACCGCCGATGGAACCGGTGTCCGCCTGAACAGCACGGAAATCTAGGCCCATGCGGTTGAAGATTTTGCTGTAAGTGGCATACATCGCATCGTAGGTTTCCTGCAAGGATTCCTGCGTGGTATGGAAGGAATAGGAATCTTTCATGATGAATTCACGTGAACGCATCACGCCAAAGCGCGGACGAACTTCATCGCGGAATTTGGTTTGGATCTGGAAGAAATTCAGCGGCAATTGCTTATAAGAGCTGACTTCATTACGGATCAGGTCAGTGATCACTTCTTCATGCGTTGGGCCAAGAACAAAGGCACGGTCGCCGCGATCGACTAAACGCAGCAATTCAGGGCCATACTGTTCCCAACGACCGCTCTCCTGCCACAAGTCAGCGGGTTGAACCACTGGCATGGACACTTCGATGGCGTGAGCGTTATTCATTTCTTCACGCACGATGTTTTCGACTTTTCTGAGTACGCGTAAACCGGTCGGCAGCCAGGTGTACAGACCAGAAGCCAATTTGCGGATCATCCCGGCGCGCAGCATCAGCTGGTGGCTGATCACTTCAGCATCAGCCGGCGTCTCTTTGAGTGTGGAGAGCAGATATTGTGTTGTACGCATGTTGTGTTGATTCCGTTAGCACTGCTAATTGCAATCGGGCTGCCATCGGACAGCCAAAACGTGAAAAAGTGGTTTAGTTTACCAGCGACTGAGGGTTGTCAAAAGAGAACGGGGAGAAATTTAGTTTTTGTCCAAAGAGAGAACGTGATTTACGCCCTCTGCCACACGCCAACGCACGTTAAATTCTAACAAGTTAACCGCATAATCACGTTCTATTTCCTCGCCTTTGCGATACGCAGGTCGAGGATCTTGTCCTAGAACTTGAGTAATGAAACGGCGAAGGTGCGGGTACTGTAGCGTATTGGCGGCCAATTGCTGTTCCGCCTGCAAGGAGAACGCTACCGGCATATCGGCAACGGGGGCTGACTGTGCGAATCCGGCGCGCGCTTGCGGATGGCTTTCTGCAAATGGCAGATAAGGTTTGATATCTACCACTGGCGTGCCGTCAACCAAGTCAAGGCTGCCTAATTCCAAAATAACGTTTTGTCCTTGGCATCGAACGCCTTTTAGCTCGACCAGTGACATCCCCAAGGGATTGGGGCGAAAGGTCGAGCGGGTAGAAAAGACGCCGACCCGCGCATTTCCACCTAAACGGGGCGGCCGTACGGTAGGACGCCAGCCGCCTTCCATGGTTTGATGGAAAACGAACATGACCCAGATATGGCTAAAATCTTCGAGCCCTCTCACGGCCTCGGCCTGATTGTACGGAGGAAGCAGATGAAGCGTTCCTCCTCCATCTTCAATCAAGCCAGGCTGTCGAGGTACGGCAAACTTCTCTTTATAGGGGGAATGAATCGTCCCTATTTGAGCGAAGGAAAATGAGGTCATTTAAACGTAACGTTGAGCGCGGAGCCTTGGCAAACAGCTTGCTGGTGGCAGCCCGGAACACCGGAAACGATCTCGCACTGATGCAGTAATACCGCATTGGCTTTCATGTAGGACGCGCGAGTCAGCATTCTTTTACGCGCTGTCGCCAGGCTCGGCGGCGAGTCTTGAGTATCAGCCTGACAAGATTCGCCAGAGACTTCACCCAGATCGCGGAATGGTGTGCCTAACAACGCTTCGGCATCTTTATACAGTTTCACGGGAGCAGGGCGAACTGGCGCTGGCTTAGGTTTCACAGGTTTTGGTTCTACCGGAGTTGGCTTTTCAGGCGCGGGTGGCAGCGGTTTGTGAGTCGCGGAGCATCCAGCTAGCAAGAGAGCTAACAAACAGAGAGGTAAAGCACGCATGGTATATCCTCTGCTTTGTACTATATTGTGGGGAAGAAAGTGGCGTTATTGAAGCAAGGTATGAGGAAAATAACAAGGCGGGCATAGGCCCGCCTTGTTATTTATTTAGAAAAGGATCGTTCTCATCTGCGGCAATGTCGCCGGGAGGAAACTTACCAACCCTTCACTGCGCCGCCGTTGAAGATCTTGTTCGCCGCATCATTCACTTCATCTGACTGATATGCCTGCACGAATTTCTTAACATTCTCAGCATCTTTGTTGTCTTCGCGAGAAACGATCAGGTTCACGTAAGGTGAGTTTTTGTCTTCTACGAAGATACCGTCTTTTTCTGGGGTCAGACCAATCTGGCTGGCGTAAGTTGTGTTGATAACGGCCAGTGCGATTTTATTGTCATCCAAAGAGCGTGGCAGCTGTGGGGCTTCCAGCTCAACCAATTTCAGATTCTTAGGGTTCTCAGTCACATCAAGAACGGTTGGCAGCAGGCCAACGCCATCTTTCAGTTTGATCAAACCTTCTTTTTGCAGCAGCAATAAAGAACGGCCAAGGTTGGTTGGGTCATTTGGCAGAGCGATCTGGTCACCCGCTTTCAGTTCATCGATAGATTTGATTTTTTTAGAGTAGCCGGCAATTGGGTAGACAAAGGTATTGCCTACAGATACCAGCTTATAGCCACGGTCTTTGATCTGCTGATCCAAATAAGGTTTGTGCTGGAAGGCGTTAACGTCGATGTCGCCTTTGCTTAATGCTTCATTTGGCAGAACGTAATCATTGAAGGTGACTAACTCAACATCCAGACCGTATTTCTCTTTGGCGACTTTCTGCGCTACTTCGGCAACTTGCTGCTCAGAGCCTACGATCACACCGACTTTAATATGGTTTGGATCTTGTTCTTTCGGACCGCATCCTACCAGTGCCAGCGTTCCCAGAAGCGCGCCGACGACTGCGATTGATTTTAATTTTGTAGACATATCCTTTCCTCTATAAGCGGAGATAAATTATTCGCAATGTTTTTAGGGTAGAGCCGTACTGCCTTACTTATGTGTTACCGCTTTAACAATGCGGTCTCCACAGAATTGAATCAGATAAACCAGAACCACTAACAAGATTAATACAGTATTCATTACCGTAGCGTCATAACCGATATAGCCGTATTGGTAACCGATTTGGCCTAGACCGCCAGCGCCCACTGCACCTCCCATCGCCGAATAGCCAACCAGCGTGATCAAGGTAATGGTTGCTGCATTAACCAGACCTGGCAGGGCTTCAGGAAGTAACACCTTGCGGATAATTTGCATCGGTGTTGCGCCCATTGCGCGTGCTGCTTCAACCAGACCGCTTGGGATTTCCAGCAGGGCGTTTTCAACCATACGTGCAATAAACGGAGCTGCACCGACGGTTAATGGCACGATCGCCGCTTGCAAACCGATCGAGGTGCCGACGATTAATCGGGTAAACGGAATCATCCAAACCAACAAAATAATGAACGGAATGGAGCGGAAAATATTCACTACTGCAGACATCACGCGGTAGACCTTTTTATTCTCGGCAATTTGCCCCGGGCGAGTCACATAAAGAAGCACCCCAAACGGCAGCCCTAATACAAAGCCAAAAAAGCCTGAGGTCAGCGTCATAATCACGGTTTCCCAGATGCCGCGGCCCATTAACCACATCATTGCCTCAGACATAACCGAGTACCTCTACTTTCACTTGATTCTGTTGCAGGAACTCAATAGCTGCCTGCGTACTGGCTTCCCCACCATGCATTTCCGTCAGCATAATGCCGAATTTGACGCCGCCGGCGTAATCCATCTGAGCGCTAATAATGTTGTTGTTAATATTGAAGCGGCGAACCACTTCCGATAACAACGGTGCATCGACCGACTGACCGGTAAATTCCAGGCGTAATAAAGGAACAAGCCCTTTTGTCGGTTCTGCTACAAGACGCGCGGCATAATCGTCAGGAATATCCAGATGAAGTGTCGATTGAATAAACTGTTGAGCCAGCGGTGTTTTTGGATGGGAGAACATTTCGCTGACTTTATCTTGCTCAATCAACTGACCGTTGCTGATCACCGCAACTTGATCACAAATACGTTTAACGACATCCATTTCATGCGTGATTAATAGAATAGTCAGGCCCAAACGACGGTTAATATCTTTGAGCAGCGCCAGTATGGAACGGGTTGTTGCCGGATCTAAGGCGCTGGTGGCTTCATCGCATAACAACACTTTAGGATTGCTGGCTAATGCGCGAGCAATCGCCACGCGTTGTTTCTGCCCACCAGAAAGGTTTGCCGGATAAGCATCAACCTTATCTTCAAGCCCAACCAGTTTCAGTAATTCAGCGACGCGTTTTTTGATCTCAGCAGAAGAGAGATTATCCAGCTCTAAAGGCAAGGCAACGTTACCGAAAACCGTACGTGAAGAGAGCAGGTTAAAATGCTGGAAAATCATACCAATTTGGCGACGTGCGCGAGTCAGTGCTTTTTCTGAAAATGCCATCAGGTCTTGGCCATCAACCACAACCTGACCTTCTGTCGGGCGCTCTAGCAAATTCACACATCGGATCAGGGTACTTTTACCTGCACCGGAAGCGCCTATCACGCCATAAATCTGCCCGGCAGGGACGTGAAGACTCACGTCAGAGAGCGCGACAATAGAGCTCGAACCCTGCTGAAACACTTTGGTGATATTAGAAAGTTTAATCATATTCTTCTTATTCAATCTTTGGTGCCGTGACTTGAGAATGTAACAGTCTGGTTGAACCAGAAGCATGGCTCGGATGTTAAGGCGTCTAGACGTCTAAGTCAACTGGGATAGCATTCTCACTGTGAGCTAAAACATGCGATACTGCACCTATATATTCCCCCCCCTAGGAGCCAATACGTGGCACACACAGTTCCAGCTATTTTTTTAGATCGTGACGGTACAATAAATGTCGATCACGGTTACGTTCATGAAATCGACGATTTCCAGTTTATTGAAGGTGTAATAGAAGCTTGCCTGCAATTAAAGGAAATGGGTTTTGCTCTCGTATTAGTGACCAACCAATCCGGTATTGCTCGCGGTAAATTTACTGAAGATCAATTTTTCAAACTGACGGAGTGGATGGATTGGTCATTGGCCGATCGTGGTGTTGATTTAGACGGCATCTATTTCTGCCCACATCACCCTGAAGGTTCGGTCCAAGCCTTTACTCAAGTTTGCGACTGCCGCAAGCCAATGCCGGGAATGTTCTTGACGGCCAAAGATGAATTAAACATCGATATGGCCGCTTCTTATATGGTTGGCGACAAAATAGAAGACTTACAGGCTGCCGTTGCTGCAGGCGTAGGGCACAAGATATTGGTGAGAACGGGTAAACCGGTGACGGCAGAAGGAGAAGTTTTAGCCGATAAGGTGCTTGAGAGCCTTGCTGAACTGCCTTCTTTCATCAAAAACGGCCATAAATAAGGCTTTGTGGGTAAAAAAACGGCAAGCAGAATAAAAGTGATTTTATTCGCTTGCCATTCAGATTCAACTCCCTATAATGCCGCTCCATCGACAGGGAACAACGTGAACAACATCACGAAGTAACCGGGTCGGAAAGATTAAAAACAGCGGCAACCGGATAAAATAAACGGTTGACACTGAATGAGGAAAGCGTAATATACGCCACCTCGAGTTGCCAAGCGAAAGCGCGTAACTCACTG
>Ga0105856_1000841_pt1 | contig 14484 bp, 13 predicted proteins | sample OrgsoiDNA_201060_FD_89681 | JGI IMG/M metagenome (GOLD analysis project Ga0105856, IMG submission 89681) | Permafrost soil microbial communities from the Arctic, to analyse light accelerated degradation of dissolved organic matter (DOM) -... | ecosystem: Environmental > Terrestrial > Soil >...
CTAGCGAAAAAGAAGCGGGTGGAATTAAAATACCGGCCCGGTATGCGCCTGCATTCCATTCTGCAGAAGGACGGAAAAATCCAATACGCCTGCGCAACACGGGACCAGCCGTGGGCAAAGGCGCTGTCCGCCAGTACCGATTGCGCCTGGCTGGCGATGCCCCGCTACGCGATTGACCTGGTCGCCCAAGCCACCCGCTACGACAACACAGCAGATGGCCTAGATGTGCTCAACGATCGCCAAGTGGCGCTGTACCTGGAATCGGTCATCATGCAGCCATCGTACAAGGTTGGTATGTTCTTCGACACCGATTGGTGGAGCACAGCGACCTACTCCCCGCAGCTGACCAGCTATGTGGTGACCGAAAGAACGATTGCACGCTTGCGCGAAGATGGTTTTTCCGGGGTGTATGTCGATAGCCTGCAGCAGATGATCACCGCCACGAGCCTGAAGCCGTACGGGTCGGCCGCCAACCTGATCGGGGCTGCCAACACGCTGCTGCGCGAACGCCTGAGTGTGGTGCAGGAAGAGCAGCTTTTGCGCGCTGCGCTGTGCAATACAATCGGACCAAGCGTGACCGATACGCCGATCCGTATGGCTGTCTACTTCGGCGACAATTCCCAACCACTGCGTCAGGGCCCGCCTGTGTATGGCATGCTTGCCAGCTATGACGACGAGACTTTCACCAGTTTCTGGCAGGCGCTTGAGCTCGAACCGGACGAACAGCAAGCGGTGCCGCGCTCGGACAACGACCAGCCGCTGATCGGACCCAAGGAGGTCCCGAAGCGAATGCTCAAGATGCTGCGTAAGCAGCTGGCCGAATTGCACTTCGGCCCCAATTCGGACCTTGACATGGTCCCAGAGCCGCTGCAGGCGTCATACATGGACTGGTCATTGCCACCGTTCAATGCAGGCTATCACGCATGGGCAGCGCATTATGACATAGCCGATGTGCAGCAAAAGATCAGGAAACCATCACAACTGATCCCAGGCGCTGACGCCGATATTTTCATCGTCGGTGAAGCGTACTCCAACGACCAAGCTTGGGTGGAAGGTGCGTACTGTACGGCAGAGTCGGTTCTGAATGATTTTTTTGGTGTTGCGCCGATCATCGATAATACCAACTATCCATTCATCTGCCGCAGTGATACGTAAGCGCAGAATCATAGCCTTGACCGTTGCCGCGTTGGCCCCACAGGATAGCAGCGTGCCCGAAGCAGACCGATTGCTCGCTGCATCGTTGGGACGCCATCAGCACACGCATAGCGTGGTGTACAAAGCCATCGTGCTCTAAGGCTGCGGGGATTTCAATAATCCCGACGGCGCAACAAATAAGATCTCAGAGCCAAAGTCGATGACCGCTTGATTGGCCAGCATAAAGTCGGCACCAAGACTAGCGTCGAAGTCGGTTTTTTCTGGCCGCGGCACCGAGCTATATGCGTATGGGTCAAAGGATAATGGCTGTACAGGCGCAGTTTGCTGGCCGTCCACAGCTAGTTGGAGCTGGTATTTCGTGATACGGCTATCAACTAACGAACCTTTAGGCCCTCCTTCTTGATCAACAACAGGACCTAATTGAATTCCATGCGCTTGCGCGAATATACTATCTAACATGCTCTCAGCCACAGTGGATATTGCTAATCTCATCGGAACCCCTCCTAAGGCTCCCTGCACAGAGTAGCGCTGAGCTACGGGGTCCCAAGTCATTTTATGGGCTATGTAACCGCGCTTCAGCAACTCGCCATCCACCGCGGTGGAATCTGCGGCGGTTTTGGCAGTTCCGACGCGATAGGCGTCGTAGTCGACAATGGCGCGCTGCGAACGGAGCCAGTTTATGCCAAGCATTCCATCTATTTTCGGATCCTGCGGCACTTCAAACACCGACAGACGAACATTTGTTGCCTCATGATCACCAACACGAAGCGATTCCAGGGTTGCGGACGTTCGGCCTAAATCGCTCCTATTTCCCTCCGACGAAATGCCATAGTCTGATTGCTTTCCCAGGCCAGAAAGACCAATCATGTCGGCATTGGCATGCGTCGTCATGGCATAAAGTGTCGCATTGGCATGCACCATCATCTGAAACGGCTTACCGTTCATAGTGATCTCGACGAATGGTCGTATACCCGAAACCCTCCTGAATACAATGGGCACATAAGAAACATCAACCGGGAGGGATGCCTGGTTTGCTGGCGTCACGTCTACAGTAGGGAGATTTATCGATTGCGCAACAGCACCACCTAGCGGTAACGCCAAGGCGGCCGTGATGATCGTCATGCCTCGCCAGGTTTGCAATGACATAAACTTTCGCAACGCCACTTTAGCGTAGACGAATTTTCTTGCCAATATAGTCAAGTATTCATTCATTTTAATCCCCCATGAAGTTGAGCTCATAGCCAAATTAAATAATGTCGGCGTATTTAATGTTATAAAGACACTGGCAAGACCGCCGACGATTGCTCGTCCCACTCCCTGCGCAATAATGATCTAAATTCCTCACCGAGCATCAGTAGCTCCGCATGTTTCAATCTTCGTCCCTTCTTGCTAAGGCCGGGGTCGACAACATGCTCAATAATATGAATCCGTACCGGTTCGATAACCGCAAAGCATCCCACTATCTTTCGGATCCCCAGTATTCCAGCATCCCACGAAAAATCTGCAACAAGTGGAGAAATTTCTCTTAACTTGGCAGCGGTGACTACCTCCCCTTCCACGAAAACATCCCCTATCTTGCTCGGCCACCAAGCAGGAGGCCCGCGGACAGAGTCGACTGGACGGATCGAGACATAGGCTTGCGTTCCTTCCAGCAAAAAAGAGAACTCTGACCTAGAAGGACTCCAATGGGCTTTGCCGAACCCCAAAATTCTTCTCATAGTACGCCATCTCCCTACGTCAGCCAGCCAAATAAATTCACGGGTTGAATGACTGTCAGTGTCAATACGCTTGTACGTATTATGGCGCTCGAATTCTCGATGTCAAGCTACAATGGCATAGTAATCTTAAGTGTTGACATGCAATATGGTTGAACGTATTATCGAAAAATGGCAAAAGCATCGCATCGAGAACAGATACTAAACGTGGGCATGAGAGTCGTGCACACCTATGGATATGCCGGCGCAACTATTCGCGATATCGCTAAAGCCGCGGACGTGCCTCAAGGATCTTTCACAAATCACTTCCCGTCCAAGGAAGCTTTCGGTTTGGCCGTTGTAGACCTCTATTACGATAATACTCGCGTTGGCATTGATGCGACACTGCTCAACGATGCACTCCCTCCTCTGGAACGCCTTAGCGCTTTTATTGACCTGAACATAGCTCGGTTTAAAAGAGATGGGATGCGAAATGGCTGTCTTTTTGGAAATTTTGCAATAGAGACCAGTGAGCATAGTGAACTCCTACGAAATCGGCTTGTAGCAATATTTTCAGATATACGAGATTCCATTACGTATTGTTTGAAAGCTGCTGTGGTTGCCGGCGAGCTACCAACCAATACAGATTGCGACGGACTGTCCGACTTCATGCTGGCATCACTTCAAGGTGCGGAGTTATTGGCAAAGGCGCAGCGTAGCGCAGAACCTTTAGAGCGTCTGAAAAAAACTGCGTTCGCCTCGCTTTTACGCTGAGTTGAAGTTGCTTGGCATCCCGTGACAATGTACAGCCTCTGACAGTGCCACTAGGTCTATGGTGTAGAGACCGTAGCAATAATTCGGGACGTGCGAAAGGGGTCCTACCCTTGCTGATCCTGAGTTTGCCCGTTAATACCGCTCTTGGTTAAACCGAAGAGGCGACCACGCCTTCGACTGATCCCGCGCCAGCAACCGCAATCACGCTGGCTGCGTTTAGCCTCCGCGCATAGCGCCCGGTAGAAGCGGCGACATCTAGCGGCTCCGGATCTGACTTCTCCAATCGCTCCACAACAAAAACATCCCCATTGATTTATTGAACATTTAGTCATATAATGGATCGCATGACATACGCTGATAACCCAAAAACCACCTACTCGTCCGGGACTCGAGGGCGGCCACGCAAGTTTGACACGAACACGGTGTTGGCAAGCGCGAGTAAGGTGTTTTGGGAGCGCGGCTACAACGCAACGTCTATCGACGATTTGTGCGAAGCCACCGGTCTGTTACGCGGCAGTCTGTATGGTCTCTTCGGCGACAAACACGGGATCATGGTGGCCGCACTGGACCATTATGCTGAGGGCGCAATAGCGCGTCTGGCGGAGCGCCTCAATGGACCTGTTCCGCCAGAGGAGTCATTACGCAATGCGCTGCTACATATTGCACGTGTTTCGTCCAGCTTTATCGGACCACGTAGTTGCCTGATCACCAATACCATGCTCGAAATGCAGTCGAACGACGACGTCCTTCGTGACCGTGTGTCGTCAGTTCAGCGTCGCATGGCGACATTGATTGCCGCGTCGGTCATCCGCGGGCAAGCGAGTGGCGCGTTCAAATCCACCCTCGATGAAAAGGCCGCGAGTCAGTTCCTGCTGTGCATCATGCAGGGTTTGCGCGTGCTGGGGCGGGTGGCGACAAGCGAGGGCGAGTTACTGAGTATCGTTGACGTCGCAATGGGCGCGCTCGTCTAGTTTTTTTGTTTATTTTTTGACTATTCAGTCATAATTTTTGTGCTAATTGCTCCACCATTCGGACGGTCTATACGCACAGGAATGTTGGGGGCGTTTTAGCGATGTCCCTACTTGAACAATGCCGGTCTCCCGCAGCCTGAGCACTTAGGAGTGGAAAATGGATAACGCCTATATTGAGGAGCTTTTCGCCAGCCTCGGCGTCGTGACGATAAAGCGGTTGTTCGGTGGCAAGGCTATTTATTTCGACGACCTTATTGTAGGTATCGTCAGGCGCAATGGAGACCTTCTGCTCAAGGCCGACGACGAGACTGGCCCTAGATTCGAAGCTGCAGGTGCGACACAGTGGGTGCATATCAAAAAAGGCGGCAAGACCTCTTTAATGCCCTATTGGACCGTCCCGGCGAACGCAGTTGACGATCCGGACAACATGGCTACCTGGGTCAAGCTCGCAGCGGCCGCATCTTTGCGCGCTGCTCGCAATGGATAACGAGCGACATCGGCAATCCGCGCTGATGCAATATTCACAAGCGCACTTCGCTACGCATTGAGCGGCGTTTTTTTATCAGTTTGATTAACAACAGGAGTAGAAGCAATGGGCAAGTTACAAGGAAAGACAGCCGTCATCACGGGCGGAACAACGGGCATCGGACTGGCGACTGCAAAGCTATTCGTTAGCGAAGGTGCATATGTCTTCATTACCGGGCGTCGGCAAAAGGAACTCGATGAAGCCGTGAAGGACATCGGAAGCAACGTCACAGGTGTGCAGGGCGACGTCGCGAATCTGGCTGACCTGGATCGGCTCTACAAAACCATCGGAGCAAAAAGACGTATTGACATCGTCTTTGCCAACGCAGGGGTCGCTGGCGTGAGCCCGTTGGAAAAGATCACCGAAAAGCATTTCGATGACATTTTCAATGTCAACGTAAGGGGCACACTTTTCACAGTGCAAAAGGCATTGCCGCTGCTGAACGACGGTGGGTCGATCATTCTCACGGGTTCCGTCGCCAGTGCAAAAGGTACACCCGGGTTTAGCACTTACGGCGCAAGCAAAGCAGCGGTCCGCAATTTCGTAAGAGCCTGGACGGTGGAGCTAAAAGATCGCGGAATTCGCTCGAACGTTCTCAGCCCTGGCCCAACCGATACACCCATCATGTACGGTCAACCTGAAGACGTGGTCGCAAAAATGGTGGCGAGTATCCCCATGGGGCGCATAGGACGGGCAGACGAAATCGCAAAAGCAGCGCTCTATCTGGCGTCCGACGATTCTAGTTTCGTGAGCGGCATCGAATTGTTTGTCGACGGCGGCCGTGCGCAGATCTAACGGCCCGCGTACCGCGGCCTCAACCGCGCTGAGCGCAAGGGGCGCATCGAGGACGCGCTGGCGACAGTCGGCCTGACCTAGCGCATGAAGCTCTATCCGGCCGAGCTGCCGGGTGGCCAGCAGCAGCGAGTGGCGATCGCGCGCGCAGGCCGGTTCGCCCAAGCTGCTGCTGGCCGATGAGCCGACCGGCAACCTCGACACGCAGATGGCGCGCGGCGTCATGGAGCTGGTCGAGGGGATCAACGCCGACGAGGCGACCATTCTGCTAGTGACCAACGCCCTCCTATCTGGCCGCGCGGGCACAGCGCAATGTGCGTCTCGTCGACGGTCATGTGTCGGACCTGACACGCAAGGCACCTAAGTTATTCGACGCCCTTATTCGACGTCCACGTACACGCCCATACGGCATAAGGAGCGCTTCATGTTCCAGTATTATTTTCTACTCGGCTTCAGCAACCTGCGGCGCAACCCGGCGCTGACCGCGCTGATGGTGTTGACGCTGGCCATCGGCGTAGCGGCGAGCGTGTCAACGCTGACCATCCTGGACGTCGTGTCCGAAAATCCGATGCCTGACAATAGCGCGCATGTATTCGAGCCGATGGTCGACAATGACAGCAAGTTGTTAGTGTGGCTGGCCTTATGCTTCATATTGCTTTGCCTGGTCAACACGGTCGGCCTGCTGCTGGCGAAGTTCTCAGTACGTGCCGCCGAAGTGGGCATTCGCCGCGCGCTAGGCGCCTCGCGCAGGGATATCTTCTGCCAATTCTTGATCGAGACCACAGTCGTGGGCTTGGCTGGCGGCGTCTACGCACTGGTACTTGCCCTCGGCGCGCTGTCCCTGATTGGTATTCAGTCAGAATCGTTGCACGTGGTCGCGCATATGGATTTGAGCCTGCTGGCGCTGACGTTCGCGCTGTCGGTGCTTGTGGCCGTGCTGGCCGGCCTGCTGCCGGCGTGGCGCGCCTGCCAGGTGGCGCCGGCGCTGCAATTGAAATCGCAATAGACTCGCGTTTGCTTTTCTCGAGCCGAATCATCATGGAAATCCGTCCCATTCTGTCGACGTAACAACGACTCGATACGTACGAAGATAAATGGAAAATCTGAAGCTTGATCAGTACCATGCGCCGCGCGTCTCAATAATTCTTCGCAGAATACTCCAACCCGATGAAATATGCCTGTACTTTGTTGACTCTTAGTTTATCCATTAACAACGCCCATGCTCAGGCCGAAGAAGCCATTAAGTCTGCGGCCGGTGCAGCCCCAGCAATCATATTCACGCTTGACCCAGCCACGCTTGCGCGCAGCGCAGCACTGGCAAACAATAGCGGTGACAGCTGTTCGCCAGCCATCCTGAACTGCAACGGCGGAGGCAAACAAAATCGCATTTCCGTCGATGCCGAGCAGAAGGCACGAGAGCGCACGCGCCAGAACTTACAGGAGCGTGACCTCGCATTGGCGCGGGAGATCCAGTTTGCTCAAGAACATCCGGACGTGGTCGTGGTCCATTCGCAAAAAGACCCGCGCAACTTGCCCGTATCCAAGCCCGACATTTCCAAAGTGTTTGATGACGCACTGGACGACCATGCGCCACAGGGTCTTACGCGCAGCTATTACGACCGCTTCGGTAATCGCCATGAAATCGTCAATAAATGCTGGGGCGTCTTTTGCTAAAAGCTGTGTGTTAGTCGGCGATTAGTGCGCCACGTCAGGCGCAGCACAAGAGTAGCAAGCGTCCCGTTATGTCGCCCAGTGATCCAATGAACGATACGGAAGGGAAAACAGTGGTGCCGATTTCGCAGCACTGCTCAGGTTGAACAAATACGGACGGGGCCAGATCTTACGGACGACCATAGAGCATGGCATTGTCTTCGAATAGTTCGACCGCCCAATCAACGAACACACGCAAGGTCGGAGATAAATGACGGTTATGAGGGTACACAGCAGATAGTGGCAGTGATGTCGGCTTGTGCTGTGGCAGCACTTCGATCAGCGCGCCGCTACGCAGATGGGGGGCGGCCAAATACAGCGGCGCTTGCGCTAGACCGACTCCGCGCAAGCAACCATCGACGTAGACATCGGTATCATTGACCGACATCTTGCCTTGCATTTTGACGGCAATGGTGCGCCCTTCGACAATGAAGGTCATTTCCCTGATGCGTCCGGTGCGCCCCCAAAAATAATTGATCGCAGTGTGATGTTGTAAATCATCGATTGTTTGGGGGACACCATATTGCTCCAGGTATTCCGGACTGGCCACCGTCACCATATGATGGTCCCCAAGGCGGCGCGCCACCAAACTAGAATCCTGCAGCTCACCGACCCGAATGACACAGTCAACACTCTCCTGTATCAAGTCGATCGGTTTGTCGCTCATGCCAACCATTAGTTCAATTTCCGGATAGCGCTTTTGGAACTCAAACAGCGCCGGCATGATAAGCACTCGCCCCAGCACTGCTGGAATGTCGAGCCGCAGCTTGCCGCGCGGCTGGCGCACATTGACATGAAATGAACTCTCCATGGCATCGAGGTCGCTAAGCAGGCGCACGCAATGCTCGTAATAGGCCGCACCGTCGGGGGTCAAGCTCAGGCGCCTCGTGGTGCGCTGCAGCAGGCGAATGTCGAGGTACGCCTCGAGCTGCTGAATGATGATGGTCGCAGATGCCTTTGGAATTTCCAGCATATCGGCCGCACGCGAGAAGCTGCCCACTTCGGCCACGCGGGTAAATACCTTCATTGCTTGAAAGCGGTCCATGATCATTCTCTCCTAGATGCAACCAAATATGTATTAAATTACTATGTTTTATGCGCTATCGCTGTCATAAGCAGCCGCTATTGACCATTTTAAACATCAATTGACAATCATTATTCGATTTAAATGAATTGTTAATCGGTTTCGACGATCTTTATCTTATTCGGTACAACGCCTATTCTGTGCTCCATTGCAACTAAATGGACGAGCGTACATTTGCTCGACAAGATATGTCAACTGCCCCGGATCGTGAACTTCGTATCGAGAATCAAGAAATTGACGGCTATGCGCAGACGATCACTCTGCGCAGCTATCGACCACTCGCGTCGCGGCGAAGCACACCTCTAATCCTATATTTCCATGGTGGCCGCTTCAATGGTGGCTCACTATCGGATGCTGGCATCCCGGCCGAAGCTATCGCGCTGTCAGCAGGTGCTTGGGTGGTGGCGGTCGGTTATTCGCTGGCACCTGCGTTTCCATTTCCTGCTGCGCTGGAAGACGGTTATCGTGCCTTGCAATGGGCCGTTAGCCACGCAACAGCAAACGGCGCGGACGCTCATCGCATTGGTCTGGCTGGTCATGATGCCGGCGGCAATCTCGCTACATGCATCGCGGCGATGGCGCGCGACCGCCGCGAAATCCGCATCTCGGCACAAGCCCTGATCGCGCCGCTGCTTGATCCCAGTATGACGCACCGCGTGCAAGACGTTGCTACCGACCACATGCTCGACATAAGTCTTTACGCCAACTGCTATCGCGCGTATCTACCGAACCCGATGCAGCGCCTGCACCCCTACGCTGCGCCACTTGATTCGCGCCGGCTGACGGGTCTGCCGCCAACACTCATTGCCAGCGCCGAGCACGACCAACTCCACGTTGAAGCTGACAAATACGCAGCCGTGCTGATCGCTGCGGGCATCCCGACCGAGGTTACGCGTCACAGCCAAGTGTCGCATGAAGCGATCGCGACAAGTCCAGCAGTGCTGGCCGACGTAGGCGAATTCTTTAAGAAACGCCTGGCTAAACCTCAGCGCCCAGGTCCGCAGTAATTCGTCCGCCCTCACCCTCTCTTCAATTTTCTTTTTTACACTTCAGGAGCAATGTAATGAACGTTCATCGTAAGCGACTATATTCGGCCCTCGCCGCCGCACTCGTCATCACCGGCGTTGGTTCGACCGCCCTTATTTACGGCCACGCTTCACGCGTCAACGCTGCCGAGGCGCCCGCGCCGGCGGCCGAAGTTGATGCCGCCTACGTGGTTGCGGCCACCATCACCGATTTCCAATCCTACTCAGGCCGTATAGAAGCGATCGACAAAGTCGACATCCGTCCGCTGGTGCCGGGCACCATCGTAGCCGTGCATTTCAAGGATGGCAGTTTCGTCAAAAAAGGCGATCCACTGTTCACCATCGACCCTCGTCCTTATGCCGCCGAGGTCGATCGCGCCCAGGCCCAGCTAGCTGCGGCTCAAGCCCGCAACGGCTACAGTGCCACTGATGCTGCGCGCGCCGAGCGTCTGCTGGCTGACAACGCCATCGCCAAGCGCGACTACGATCAAAGCCAGAACGCAGCCCATGAGGCGTTAGCGAATCTGAAGGCCGCGCAGGCCGCGCTGGAAACGGCGAAGATCAACCTGACCTACACACAGATCGTCGCGCCGGTTGCCGGCCGGGTATCGCGCGCCGAACTCACGCTTGGCAACATCGTCTCTGCCGGCTCAAGCGCACCACTGCTGACGACCATTATGTCCGTATCTCCGATCTACGTTTCGTTTGACGTCGTTGAGCAAACCTATCTGCGCTACCTGAGCCGCGATAGTAAGACTTCGGTACCTGTCTCACTTGGACTGGCCGACGAAAGCGGTTATTCGCGCGAAGGCGGTGTGGACTCGGTCGACAATCGCCTCGACACCGGCTCCGGCACCATTCGCGTGCGTGCCCGCTTCGATAACGCTGATGGTTCGCTTTTGCCTGGCTTGTACGCGCGCGTCAAGGTTGGCGGCGGCACGCCGCACAAGGCCGTGATGGTCGACGATGCTGCAATCGGAACCGACCAGGACAAGAAATTCGTGATGGTCGTTGATGCCCAAAACAAGGTCCAATACCGCGAAGTCCACACTGGCAATCTGCACGACGGTTTGCGTGTGATCGACAGTGGTGTGCAACCGGGCGAGCGCATTGTCGTCAACGGCCTGCAGCGCGCACGGCCGGACGACACCGTACGTGTCAAGACTGTGGCGATGACCGGCGCTACTGGCAACTTGACCGCTGTTACGCCGGCCAAGTCGACCAAAGCCGGCTCTTAAACAAGATCGGATGACATCATGAACATCTCAAAATTTTTCATCGACCGCCCGATTTTTGCGGGTGTGTTGTCGGTGCTCATATTGCTTGGCGGGATAATCTCCGTGTTCAAGCTGCCGATTTCGGAATATCCCGAAATCATTCCGCCGCAGGTGCTGGTCCATGCCCAGTTCCCCGGCACCAATCCGAAGGTCATCGCGGAAACTGTGTCGGCTCCGATTGAGGAGCAGATCAATGGCGTGGAAGACATGCTGTACATGCAGTCGCAAGCGAACAGCGACGGTAACATGACCACGACAGTTACCTTCAAGCTCGGTACCGATCCAGACAAGGCACAGCAGCTGGTGCAAAACCGCGTATCGCAAGCAATTCCACGCCTGCCGGAAGACGTGCAGCGGCTCGGCGTCACCACCGTCAAATCGTCGGCTACTCTGACACTGGTGGTACACGTCACGTCCCCGAATGGCCGCTACGATATGCAGTATCTGCGCAACTATGCGCTGCTCAATTTGCGTGACCGCCTGGCACGGGTGCAGGGCGTCGGCGAAGTGACGCTCAAAGGCTCGGGCGATTACGCGATGCGAGTCTGGCTCGATCCGCAAAAAGTGGCACAGCGCGGCATGACCGCTGCTGACGTGATGCACGCCATCCGTGAGCAGAACGTGCAAGTCTCGGCCGGCATCATCGGCGCCTCGCCGTCCGGTCCCAACGTGCCGGTGCAGCTGGACGTCAACGCCCAGGGCCGCCTCCAAACGGAAGAAGAGTTCCAGAACATCGTGCTGAAAACCTCGGCCGATGGTGGCGTCACCTACCTGAAAGACGTGGCGCGCATTGAAATGGGCGCGGCCGAATATGGTCAACGCGCACTGATCGACAATAAGCAAGCGGTGGCGATGTGGATCTTCCAGCAACCGGGAGCCAATTCGCTGCAAATTGCCGAAGATATCCGCAAGGTGATGGCCGACGCCAAAACCGAGATGCCACCAAGTATCGATTACCAGATCGTGTACGACCCGACCCGCTTCGTGAAATCGAGTATCGAAGCGGTGATTCATACGCTGCTCGAGGCCATCGCCCTGGTGGTTCTGGTGGTGATCGTATTCCTGCAGACTTGGCGCGCTTCCATCATTCCCTTGCTGGCGGTGCCGGTGTCTATCGTCGGTACTTTCTCGCTGATGCTGGGCTTCGGCTTTTCGATCAATGCGCTGTCGCTGTTCGGCATGGTGCTGGCGATCGGCATCGTGGTCGATGACGCGATCGTCGTCGTCGAAAACGTCGAACGCAATATCGCCTCGGGCCTGTCACCGCGCGATGCCACCTATCAGGCGATGCGTGAAGTGAGCGGCCCAATCGTCGCTATCGCGCTGACGCTGGTCGCCGTCTTTGTCCCGCTGGCTTTCATGTCCGGCCTGACCGGCCAGTTTTACAAGCAGTTTGCGATGACGATCGCCATTTCCACCGTAATCTCGGCCTTCAATTCGCTGACGCTGTCGCCGGCGCTGGCAGCCCTTTTGCTCAAAGGCCACGATACGCCTAAGGACTGGCTGACCCGTTTCATCGACCGCATCTTCGGTGCTTTCTTCAACCGCTTCAATGCCTTGTTCCATCGCGGCTCAACCGGTTACGGCAAGAGTGTGACAGGCATCATCAACCGCAAAGGCGCAATGATGGTGTTGTACGGTGTGTTGTTGGCCGGTGCTGTTCTGATGAACAAGACGGTACCTGGCGGTTTCGTGCCTCTGCAGGATAAGGAATACATCATTACCATCGCCCAGCTGCCGAACGGCGCATCACTCGACCGCACCGAGGCAGTCATCCGCGAAATGTCTGCGATTGCGATGAAAGAACCGGGCGTCGAATCAGCAGTGGAACATCCTGGCTTGTCGGTAAACGGGTTTACGAGCTCGTCCAGCGCCGGCATCATGTTCGTCAAGCTGAAGGGCTTTGAAGAGCGCCGCCGCGCCGGTCTAACGGCACAGAAAATTGCCGACACGTTGAGTGCAAAATACGCCAACATCAAAGGCTCGTACATCGGTGTTTTCCCTCCTCCGCCTGTGCTGGGTCTTGGTACGCTGGGTGGCTTCAAGCTGCAGTTGGAAGACCGCGGCGCGCTGGGCTACACCGCGCTGAACGACGCGACCAATGCCTTCATCAAGGCTGCCGCTAAGGCGCCGGAACTCGGCCCGCTGTTCTCGACTTATCAGATCAACGTACCGCAGCTCGACGTGCAGTTCGACCGCGTCAAAGCCAAGCAGCTGGGCGTGTCGGTGACCGACGTCTTCGATACGATGCAGGTCTATCTCGGCTCGGCCTACGCGAATGACTTCAACCGTTTCGGCCGCGTATATCAGGTGCGGGTGCAGGCGGACGCGCAGTTCCGCTCCTTCTCCGACGATATCGGTAATCTGAAAACCCGCAATGCCAACGGCGAAATGGTGCCGCTGTCGTCGCTGGTCAAAGTGTCGCCGACCTTCGGTCCTGAAATGGTGGTGCGCTACAACGGCTACACCGCCGCTGACATCAACGGTGGCCCCGCGCCCGGTTACTCGTCGGACCAGGCGCAAGCCGCCATTGAGCGCATCGCCGCGCAAACGCTACCGCGCGGGATCAAGATGGAATGGACCGACCTGACCTATCAACAAACTCTGGCAGGCAATGCGGCGCTGTGGGTGTTCCCTATCAGCGTGCTCCTGGTGTTCCTGGTGCTGGCCGCGCAGTACGAAAGCCTGACGCTGCCGCTGGCGATCATCTTGATCGTCCCAGTTAGCATCCTGGCCGCGCTGACCGGCGTGTGGCTGACCGGCGGCGACAACAATATCTTCACGCAAATCGGCTTGATGGTGCTGGTCGGCCTGTCCGCGAAGAATGCAATCCTGATCGTCGAGTTTGCGCGCGAACTGGAGATGCAGGGACGCACCATCGTGCAGGCTGCGATTGAGGCGAGCCGCATGCGTTTGCGCCCTATTTTGATGACATCGATCGCATTCATCATGGGTGTGCTGCCGATGGTTACATCGACGGGCGCCGGCTCAGAAATGCGCAAGGCCATCGGCGTCGCGGTGTTCTCCGGGATGATTGGTGTAACCCTGTTTGGCCTGCTGTTGGTGCCAGTGTTCTACGTGCTGTTGCGCAGGTTGGCCGGCGGCCACCGTCTGATCGACAAGCACGGCCATAACCCGCATATGCATGGTGTCGATGAAGCTGTCGATGTGGACCATACCGCTAACGCTTAAGGACAGACCATCATGACTAACTTACTCAATCCACGTCGTGGCGCAGTCTCTGGCTTGCTTGCGGTGCTGCTGATATTGGCAGGCTGCTCGACGGCTCCAATCTATCAAAAACCCGATGCAGCCACACCAGCGGTGTACAAAGAGGCAACCAATCCGCAGGCCGGAAACTGGAAAGCGGCGCAACCGTCTGAGCAAGCAGCGCGTGGCGAGTGGTGGGCGGTATTCGACGATGCCGCGCTCAATGAACTCGAACAGCGCGCCCTGACCGCCAATCAAAGCCTGAA
>Ga0105856_1000845_pt1 | contig 14434 bp, 12 predicted proteins | sample OrgsoiDNA_201060_FD_89681 | JGI IMG/M metagenome (GOLD analysis project Ga0105856, IMG submission 89681) | Permafrost soil microbial communities from the Arctic, to analyse light accelerated degradation of dissolved organic matter (DOM) -... | ecosystem: Environmental > Terrestrial > Soil >...
ACTGATTACGCGGTGCTCACATCAGAAAGTGCCGCCCTACACTATGGAGACGATGAACATGAGTTATTCACTGCCATCACTGCCTTACGCATACGACGCACTCGAACCGCATTTCGACAAAGAGACGATGGAAATCCATCACTCTAAACATCATCAGGCGTACGTTAACAACGCTAACGCCGCGCTGGAAAGCCTGCCAGAACTGGCAAAACTGTCTGTCGAAGAACTGATTGCCAACCTGGACAAAGTGCCGGCTGACAAGAAAGTGGCTCTGCGTAACAACGCAGGCGGTCACGCTAACCACAGCCTGTTCTGGAAAGGTCTGAAAACCGGTACCACCCTGCAGGGCGACCTGAAAGCGGCAATCGAGCGTGACTTCGGTAGCGTTGACGCTTTCAAAGAAACCTTCGAAAAAGCAGCCACCACGCGTTTCGGCTCAGGCTGGGCATGGCTGGTTCGCAAAGACGACGGCAAACTGGCGGTAGTGTCTACTGCTAACCAAGACAGCCCGCTGATGGGTGAAGCGGTTTCTGGCGCATCAGGCTTCCCGCTGTTGGGTCTGGATGTGTGGGAACATGCTTACTACCTGAAATATCAGAACAAACGCCCTGACTACATCAAAGCCTTCTGGGGCGTGGTGAACTGGGACGAAGCAGCAAAACGTCTGGCTGAAGCGAAGTAATTTCGCCCTCCCCTTAATCGGGTTCAGTGACGTATCAAGCGCTACCCTGTTTGAATCGCTTAGGTGATTCGTTCGGGTAGCGTTTTTTTTTGCATGGTAAATGCGTTGAGACAGCGCAGTTTTCCGCTTGCAGGCAGCCCGATCATGCCCCGGATATCTGCGGATAAATTCCTTTGCGTTGCCATTTGACGTCGGCAACCGACTGACCGGTGTGAATTTTGCCCTGTAAAAGCAGATTAAATTTCACGCCAGTGGCCCGCGTTAATCGGCTTTGCAGAATGTACACCGCCTCCGTACCCAATTCGCGGCAAGGTTGAAACACCGACGTGAAAGAGATCGGTGCGGCATCTTTCAGATCATGGTCGAAATCTATACTGATCACCGAGATGTCTTCTGGTACGCGTATCCCGTGTGCGATCAGGGTTTCAAACGTCGCCTGGGCAAACGATTTTCCGCCGCAAATGATGGCCGACGGCAGCGATTCCCGCGCGCGCCCCTTCAGGTACTTATCGAAACATTCTCGCGCCTGCTCTTTGCCGTTGCCGTGATTAATCAGCAGATGGGTGGTTTCGTCGAAAATTACGTGCTGATCCATGCAGGCACGTTTAAAACCGTCCAGCCGTTGCATCATGGTTTCACGACGCAGATCGGTGAACAGTAAAAGTTGCCGGTGGCCTCGTTGAAACAGGTAGTTTGCCGCACTGTAGCCAATCGAATAGTGATCGGATGAAACGCAGTCAAGCCGCATTTCACTGTCTTTTGCATTGATCATCACCACGGCTTTATTCGATTCTGCTGCCAGGCGATAAAGCATCGCATCATCAATACCAATAATGATGATGCCGTCCACGTCAGATTGATTGAGCGCCTGCATAAATACGGTGATGTCGGGATGGTTGATATCTAAGGCACATTTACGCACATGAATATCGAAACGCGCGACTTCCGCCATTATTTCTTGAATAATTTCATAATAATAACGATCTTCATGCGGATTGAACGCCGCCGCGGGGGCAAAGATTAATAGGCTATTCATTAATAAGCGGCTAGCAGGAATATCGCGTAAAACACCCATCATTCTTGCATGGGTAAATACTTTTTCTTTTGCCTGCGGGCTAACATTCGCTTTCCCTGCGAGTACGCGCGACACGGTACTGGGAGAAAGTCCCGTTAATGCCGCGATTTGCCTGATTTTTAATTTTCCTGTCATTTTGTGATCACGACCTCATTAGCGCATGGACTTTCTACCACAGGTAACTACTTGTAAGTAATGATCTATTCATCATCATAGCAGATCTTAATCTCCGCGCTGCAATTCCTGTCACAAATAGCGATTGTTGGAAAAAAAAGCCATTACTATCCTTCCGACTCTAAGAACCGAAGCAAAAAATAGATTTCGTTGCACGGATTTTTTAATCAATTCAAAAACGAGATACCTGTTTGTCAGTGTTAAATCGGGAGTGAGAAAATGCTTAAAATAGCCATTGTGGGGACGGGGAATATTTCCCATAACCATATTCAGGGATATTTACAGTTTGCTGACCGTTGTCAGATTGTGGCGTTGGTAGATATTTATCCTGAGAAAGCCGAAGAGAAAAAACGGCATTATGGCCTGAAGGGCGCGAACGTTTATGCCAGCCATCAGGAGATCCTCAACCATCCCGACATTGATGTTTTTGACATCTGCACCCCGCCGTATGTCCATGCTGGAATCGCCACGGATGCCCTTTATGCGGGTAAACATGTGCTGTGCGAAAAACCGATGGCGGCCTCACTGCAAGAATGTGATGCAATGATCCGCGCGGCGCAGGAAAGCGGAAAAACGCTTTCGATTATCGCTCAGAATCGTTTTACCGATGCATTCTGGCGGCTGAAAAAAGTCCTCGATTCCGGTGAAGCCGGAAAAGTGTGTCATGCCCAGGTGGATTCATTTTGGTGGCGTGGTCACTCCTATTACGATTTATGGTGGCGCGGAACCTGGGAGAAAGAGGCGGGGGGCTGTACGCTAAATCACGCGGTTCATCATATTGATGCCATTCAATGGATGCTCGGCTTCCCTGCAGAAGTCGTCTCCATGATCACGAACGCCGCCCATGATAATGCCGAAGTGGAAGATCTCTCGGCGGCTATTTTCAAATATGACTCGGGCGCTCTGACTCAGCTTACGGCGTCTGTCGTTCATCACGGCGAAGATCAGAAAATCGTTATTCAGGGTGAGAAAGCCCGGGTTTCCGCGCCTTGGGATACCTTCTCCAGCATCTCCGCGCCCAACGGTTTCCCGATTGAACAACGAGATACGCCGCGCGAAAACCGCCTTGACGACATTTATCAATCTATCCCCAAACTGACCTACACCTTGCATATCGGGCAGATCGACAACTTTTTGACCGCACTGGAAACCGGCACATCCCCGCTGGTCGACGGCGTGCAGGGCAAGCGTTCGCTGGAACTGATCGCGGCTATTTATAAATCCGCCATTACCCGCAGCATTGTGTCGCTGCCGATTGATCCCTCTGATCCCTTTTATCAGACCGGCGGACTGGCTTCGCTGGCCCCGCACTTTTATGAGAAATCCGCGTCAGTAGAAAACTTCGCCAATGAAGACGCGATCCCCTTGGGTAAAGATATGGATAAGGGAGTCTGAACATGACCCATAAAGATGGAATGAATTACGCCCCCGTCGGGAAACCCCAACCGGTCGTCAAGCCCGGTGAATTTATTATTGCCGCCACCGCGCTGGATCACGGCCATATCTATGGCATGTGTAATGGTTTGATCGAAGCCGGTGCTAGCCTTAAATGGGTTTATGACCCGGACCCAGCGAAAGTGGAGAAATTTGTCAGCCAGTACCCCCAGGTCAAGGTCGCGGACTCGCTGGAAACCCTTCTCGCCGATAAAGAAGTCCAGTTGATTGCCGGGGCTGGCGTTCCCTCTGAACGCTGCGCGCTCGGGATGAAAGTCATGGACGCCGGAAAAGATTATTTCACCGATAAAGCGCCGCTCACTACGCTAGAACAACTGGCCGAAGCGAAGGAAAAAGTGGCAGCAACGGGTAAGAAATATGCGGTGTACTACAGCGAACGGCTGCATGTAGAGAGCGCGGTTTTCGCGGGACAACTGGTTCACGAAGGGGCAATTGGACGCGTGATTCAGACACTCGGAACCGGGCCGCACCGTGAGGGAGAAGGCCGTCCTGACTGGTTTTACGAAAGGGAACGCTTTGGCGGAATTTTGTGTGACATCGGCAGCCATCAGATCGAACAATTCCTGTTTTATACCGGCAACCACGAAGCCCGCGTTGTCGCAGCGCAGGCGGTCAATTTCAATCATCCGCACTATCCGCGCTTCGAAGATTTCGGTGACGCGATGTTGGAGGGCGAAAACGGCGCACGCGGTTATTTCCGCTGCGACTGGTTCACACCGGAAGGATTAAGTGTGTGGGGAGACGGGCGTCTGACATTGCTGGGCACCGAGGGCTACATCGAGATGCGTAAATATACGGATATCACCCGCGGCGGGCAGGACGTGGTGTATCTGGTCAATCAGCAAGGGGAATTCCGTTATCCCGTTTCAGGAAAAGTCGGCTTTCCGTTCTTCGGCCAGTTAATCCTGGATTGTCTGAATCGTACCGAAAATGCCATGACCCAGGAACACGCCTTTAAAGCTGCCGAGCTTTGTGTGCGGGCACAGATGCTGGCCAACGACGCACGCTGAACCAGGAGCCAACCATGAAAACCATCAATGCGGCGGTGATCGGCTGCGGGGCGATTCACACCTGTCATGTCGAAGCGATTTTGCATAACCCTACCAGCCGGTTACATGCCATTGCAGAAAGTGATATCGAAAAAGGCCAGAGGCTCTCGCAAGGCTATGGCTGTGATTTTTATGCCGATTACCACGAGATGTTGCAAGACCCAGACATCGACATTGTTCATATCTGTCTGCCGCATCATTTACATCAGGCGGCGATTCTCGCCGCATTGGCGGCAGGTAAACACGTTTTCAGCGAAAAACCGCTGGCACTGAACGCCTTTGAGGTGAAAGCGATTAAGCAGGCGGTGGCGAACTCTGGGATGCAGTTGGGTGTTTGCTATCAAAACCGCTTTAACCCTTCCAGCCAGAAGATCAAAGCGCTGCTCGACAGCGGCCAACTTGGCAACATGCTGAGCATAAAAGCGGTGCTGACCTGGGCTCGAGGCGGGGCGTATTACGCTGAAAGCCCGTGGCGTGGGCGTTACGCCACCGAGGGCGGAAGCCTGTTGATCAATCAGGCGATCCATACGCTGGATCTCATGCAGTGGTTTGGCGGCGGCGTTCGGGCGGTAAAAGGGGTGGTAGATAGCCACTTCCTTACGGATATCACAGAAAATGAAGATACCGCGATGGCCAGCCTGAAGCTCGGTAACGGTGCTCGCGGGCTGTTCTATGCAACCAACTGCCACACCACGGATTCGCCACTGCTGCTGGAAATTCATTGCGAAGAAGGCATATTACAGCTAGATAACAACGCGCTGTGGCTATTTCAAAACGAAAATAAAACGCAGTTAATCAGCGATGAGATACCCTCAGGGCAAGTGAAAAGTTACTGGGGTGATAGTCACCGCCACGCTATTTTTAACTTTTATCATTCGATTCTTCACCCGAAAGATAAAAAATATATCGATATTTTTGATGCAGCAATCTCTCTGAATATGGTGGAGGGAATTTACCGATCGTCTCAATTAAGACAATGGATAACGCTTACCGATTAAATAATAACCCTACACCTACAGGATAATAAAAATGAAACCTACTGAACGCAGAGTCGGTTATGGTACTGCTATTGGCTATGGTGTGACAGATTTATTTGGAGGCGGTGCATTTGCCGTTATTGGCACCTGGCTATTATTCTTTTACACCACCTATTGTGGCTTATCCGTTTTAGAAGCAGGGTCTATTTTTGCTATCGCTCGGGTTATCGATGCCCTATTAAGTCCGATCATGGGCTATATCACGGATAACTTCGGCAATACCTGGCTTGGTAGAAAGTTTGGCCGACGTCGTTTCTTCCTCCTGATCAGTGCACCCCTGATGTTCCTGTATGCGCTGGTTTGGGTAACGGATATGAGTTACTGGTATTATCTGGGCACTTACCTGTCTATTGAATTGCTTTCAGCGATGGTTCTGGTGCCATGGGAAACCCTTTCCTCTGAAATGACCAACCGTTTCAGTGAACGCACCCGACTGTCGGGCGTGCGGATGATTTGCTCACAGTTTGGCGGCCTGCTGGCGGTATCGATTCCCGGATTGATTATGCAACTCACCGGTAAAGATAATTCGATGACCTACACTTACACAGGTCTAATATTCTCCTGCATATTTTGCCTTGCAGTATTCACGACCTGGATGTGTACCTGGGAGGCAAAAGATTTACACGATGAAAACGAGCCTGAACCGGCGGCCAAGAAGGGGGGCAATCTTTGGTATCATTTAAAAAGTCTGGTACTGGATTTTATCTCTTCATTTCACATCCGCATGTTCCGCCAACACATTATTATTTACATTGCCTCCTTCACCGCCTTTGACATATTTACTGCCGTCTTCACCTATTTCGTGATCTATGGATTACAGGGAAATATGGCTGACGTGTCTGTATATTTAAGTGCCGCAGCGGTGGTCGCGGTGCCCTCAACCTTTGCCTTTATGATGTTACTCAGCAAAACCAATATGACGCCCTCCTCGGCATTACGGCTCGCATATGGTTGTATTTTTGCCGTGTTGGCATTCCTGTTTTATATTTATATTACGAAAACATCGGTTTCCTTATTTCTTTTCTCCGCCGTCTTTGCCGTTTTGGGGTTCGGCCGCGCGGGACTCCATTATATTCCCTGGAATATCTACAGTTTTATTCCTGATGTGGATGAGATCGTCACCAAAAAACGTCGCGAGGGCATTTTTGCTGGGGTCATGGTCTTCACCCGCAAAAGCACCGTCGCCCTCGCCATCATGTTGATTGGTGTCGTACTGGAAGAAAGCGGCTTCGTTAAAGGACAGGGCATGCAGCCAATGAGTGCGCTCTACGCCATCATCGGACTGCTGATTTTTGCCACCGGCGCCCTGCTGGCGGTGAGTTTCTATATGACGTTCAAATTCAAACTGACCCGAGAGACCCACAAAATGCTGATTCAGGAAGTCGCACGCCTGAAACTGGGTGGCAATCTTAAGGACTGCACGCCGGACTGTCGTAAAGTCATCAAAGACCTGACCGGCTATGAATACCATGAAGTTTGGGGCGGAAGTGCCTCCCAGAAAACCCTACACCGTAAAATCGCCATAGAGTAGCGCGGGGAGCACATCGCTCGCACTTCTCAAATATACCGTCGGCTACCCTAAAGTTTGACTTAGTTTTTTCCGATAGTCTTTTAACAAAAGGCATCAAAAAAATTACCTCAATCAACCGCAGGGAAGTCGACGGAGACGTATTATGGGAAATGGAAAAGGTCTTGCACAACGCATCGATAATTTGAAAGTTGGTACCAAGCTGGGGCTCGGTTTCGGGTTAGTGCTACTGATTGCAGTGACGATTTCTGCCGTGGGTATGATGAAATTTAAAGATATCGACCAGCGCGCAAAAAAGGTAGATTTCAGTAATCAAATGAACGGGTTGCTAACGGAAGCCCGCCTAAACCGCACGTTGTATCAATCCAGTTATGACGCGCACTACCTCGAAAAGAATCAGCAAAGCATCGCCCAGCTTAAACAATTGATCGAGAACTCCAAAGGCACCCTGCACTGGAGTCCGCAAAGTCAGGCCAGTTTGGATCAAGTCCCGGTCAAAATTAACGAATATCAACAGGCGCAGGTCAGCTTCAAACATGCGGTAGATGAAAAAGACGCGATCCGCAAGAGCTGGAACCTGTCCGAAACCGAAGACATTCTTAAACGATTACAAGAGCAACTGCGGGTCGAAAATGCAGACCCGGCCATTCGTTTGTCGCTGGCTGGAGTGGTGCAAAAACTGATCAGCATTCGTTATTACGTCCGTGGTCTGTTGCTTACCCCCACCAAAGAGGCCGAAGCGCCGCTGCTGCAAGCCATTGATGACACACAGGCGAATGCCAAAAACCTCAACGCCCTCTTGCTGCCTGACCAACAAGCCACGCTCGCCCCCTTGATGAACGCGCTGGCAAACTATAAATCCCACGTGGTCGCCTATATGCCAGCCCTCGAGCGCGAAAAACAGAGCGCTCAAGTGCTGACGGTAAAAGCCGCAGAAATGAACCAGGTTGTCGCTCTGATTTTCAAAAATGAGCTCGACAGCACGCATCAAGATATCCGCAGCGCGATGGTGCTGATGACCATCATTACCCTGGCTGCGCTCTTGATTGGCTCGTTGATTTCATGGCGTATTACTCGCCAGATCACCCATCCGTTACGCGCCACGCTCGCCACGGCAGAACTTATCGCGCAGGGTGATTTAACGGTCGCACAACCGACGCAACGTCGCGACGAACTGGGCATGTTGATGAACGCCGTGGCGGGAATGAGCCAAAACCTGCGCAATATGATTAATGAAATTCGCATGGGCGTCAGTCAGGTATCACACGCGGCGGGAGAAATTGCCGCAGGCAACACCGATTTGTCATCACGTACCGAGCAACAAGCCGCCGCCGTTGAAGAAACCGCCGCCAGCATGGAGCAGCTCAGTTCGACCGTGAAACAGAATGCCGAGAACGCCCATCATGCCAGCAAACTGGCGTCAGATGCCTCGCAAGCGGCCACCCGAGGCGGTAAACAAGTCGGTGACGTGGTACTCACCATGCAGCAAATTTCCGGCAGTTCGAAACGGATTGCGGAAATCACCTCGGTGATCAACGGCATTGCCTTCCAGACCAATATTCTGGCGCTGAATGCCGCCGTTGAAGCCGCGCGCGCCGGTGAACAAGGGCGCGGATTCTCGGTGGTGGCCTCCGAAGTCCGCACGCTGGCCCAGCGCAGTGCGCAGGCGGCGAAAGAAATTGAAGGGCTGATTGCCGAGTCGGTAGAACGCGTCAATACCGGGGCAAAACTGGTCGAAAACACCGGTCGCACCATGCAAGATATCGTGCAGTCGGTGACTAACGTGCGTGACATCATGGGCGAAATCGCCTCCGCCTCTGATGAGCAAAGCCGGGGCATTGCGCAGATTTCGCAGGCCATCGTCGAAATGGACAGCACTACGCAACAGAACGCGGCACTGGTTGAACAGTCTGCTGCCGCTGCCGATTCTCTGGAAGATCAATCGCGTATGTTGACTGACGCCGTCTCGGTGTTCCGTTTGTCTGAGAACGAGACGCTGAAAGTTGTGGATACCTCACGCGCACCGGCGCAAAAGCCTGCATTGCTTACCCGCCCCAGTGGTGATCAGGGAAATTGGGAAACCTTCTAACGGCGGTTCCCTCTCAGAGGGATTTTTGACTCTCGAAAACATGCGTCGCTTGCGGCGCATGTTTTTTGTGCCTGTTTAGCACGCGCATTGCAGGTTATGCTGAACGCATCGGACATCGGCAAGATGGAGGCGTTATGCATTACCCTGACGTATATATTGGCACGATAAAATCCTATGCAGACACTCAGCCAAGCGCCATCGGCAAACGGCAGGTGGATGGCATTCTGCAACTCACCCCGTTGGGGCTGGAAGGCGACGAGCAGGCCGAAAGCGCCTATCACGGCGGGCCAGATCGCGCCTTGTGCCACTTTCCACGCGAACATTACGCCTGGCTGCGCCAACATTTTCCCGAACAGGAAGACCGTTTTCATCCTCCGGCGTTTGGCGAGAATTTATCCACCCTCGGTCTGACGGAAGACAACGTGTTTATCGGGGATATCTTCCGCTGGGGCGACGCGCTGATTCAGGTCACCCAGCCCCGCTCACCGTGCTACAAACTGAATACGTTTTTGCATTGCCCACAGATGTCGCAGTTCCTGCAAGACAGCGGGCGCTGCGGCTGGTTATACCGGGTGATCGCAACCGGTACGGTCAGTGGCGATAAATCCTTTGAGTTGATGACGCGCAACAGCGACGTGTCAGTGGCTGAAGCCATTTCGATCGCGTTTAATATGCCGTTTGACCAAGAGCAGTATCGCCGTCTGATGAATGCTGCGGGCTTGTCGGCCAGTTGGAACAAAACGATGCAGATGCGGCTGATTAATCGAAAAATTGAGGATTTCGGACGGAGATTGTTTGGAACGGCGGGGAAATAAATTCACGCCTTCCCAAGGATTGGGAAGGCGGTTTTGATCGCTTAGAACGCTTTCTTCGCGTAACCCGTCACCACTTTCAGGCCCATTTCACGGCCCAGCGCGGTCATCGGGTGAACTACCACGATGCCACGAGCGACTTTCTTCAGCGTGCCCATATCGGCCTGCTCTTTCTTGGTAATTTCGCGGCTAAAAGGCAGTGTGGCCAACTTTTGCGCTTCTTTGCTTAGTTTGTCGACGCGTACGTCTTTCAGGCGAGCGATTTCCGCCGCCAGTTTCTCTTTCTCTTCTTCGTGCTTACCGATCAGCTCAGCGTTGCCCTGCTGGATCACCGCGGCATCTTTGTGGTTCAACGCATCCAGCATGTCGCTGAGGCGTTTGATTTCAACTTTTTCGACTTCTTTCATAGTATTTTCGACCCGTGCGTGCCGCAGCGGGCACGATGTTGCTAAAGACAATAACGCCTAGTGTATCAGGAAGTGCGGGTTTCATCAGCCCGCGCATCATCGGTTATTTGTGCCAGTCCCGGCGGTAAGCCGCTCATCTCACACGCACGCTGCCCAAGACGCGCTAATGCGGCGGTGTAACGTGCATTAAACGGATAACAACATGAGAGCCGCAAACCGTTACGGTAGCGCCCGCTTGGGGAATAGAGCGTGCCCGGCGTCATGCAGATTTTCTCTTCAAGCAGCTGCGTAAACAGTGCGACGGTATCCACGCCTTCCGGGAAATCGACCCAAAAAACAAATCCCCCCATCGGCTGCGTGGCGCGGGTGCCTTGCGGGAAATAGCGGGCGATCAGCGCGCGCGACTCGTCCACTTGCGCCTCATAGCGACGGCGCAAAGCGCGAAGATGATGGTCATAACCCCCGGATTCAAGAAACACCGCCAGCGTCTGTGACAGCAAAGCCGATTCTGACATCGACGAGACGGCTTTCAGCTTACGCAGTTTTTCCGCGTAGCGGCCACCGGCAATCCAGCCGATACGAAAATCCGGGGCCAGTGTTTTGGTAAAGCTGGTGCAAAACAGCACCCAGCCGTCGCGATCAAAAGATTTCACCGCCGGGGAGAGCGCGTCACTGAATTGAATCTCGGCATACAGCCCGTCTTCAATCAGTGGCACTTGATGATCGTTCATCAGGCGCGCCAACCGTTTTTTCGCCGCCAGCGGCATGGTGAAGCCCATCGGATTTTGCGCCGTTGGCATGGCGATCACCGCATTCAGACGCTTTTCGTTGAGCATCAATTCCAGCGCATCGAGGGATAAACCGGTTTGCGGATCGGTGGGTATTTCCACCGCTTTCAACCCTAAACTTGCCAGCAGTGGCAGCAGATAGAAATAGGTCGGCGTTTCCAGCCCCACGCTGTCGCCCGGCTGCGTGGTGACGCGCAATGCCAGCTGCAACGCTTCCATACACCCGTGGGTTAGCGTGACGTCCGAGGCTTCCAGCATCATGCCCAACGCCAGTGAGCGACGAGCGATTTGCTGGCGCAGCGCCAGATTGCCCGGCGGCAAGGCGTATTGGCCGATTAAGTGCGGCTGGCGGCGCAGCAAAGAGGCCATGATCCGTCCAAGCTTAGCGCCGGGATAAAAATCGTTGGCCTGCGGGCAGGCCAACGACAAATTGGTGTAAGCCGGATTCACCTGCGCGGCGAACACGGTGTCGATCAAATCCAGCACGTCGTCGACCGGTTCGGCAGCGGGCGCATGGGGCTGATGCCGTACCTGTAGCGCCGGTAACGCGGTTCGCACGTAGAAACCCGACTGCGGCCGCGCCTCGATTAAACCGCGGTCCTCCAAGCGCCGATAAGCCGCCACCACGGTATTAATGCTGACGGCGTGCGTTTGCGCGCTGCGGCGCACTGAAGGCAAGCGGCTGCCCGCAGGCAAGGTGCCGCGCCGAATGGCTTCGGCAAGATTATCCGCCAGCAGGTTGTAGCGCGTGTCGCCGGACGCCTCAGAACGGGAAGTCAGCATATCGGTCATGGTGTCAGTTCCGTAAAAATGAAAGGGTACAGTTTATTTTCTCTGCAACTGTAACCATGACAATAGCCTATTTTTGGTTCTGTCACCTAATCCCACGACTGTTTACTCTGTCTCTACAGATTGTTGATGCAGAGAGAATAACCATGCTGGATACCGCTTTTTTCAGTTATGTCACGGTGATGTCGATTACACCGGGGCCAAATAACTTACTGTTGGCTGCTTCGGGGGTGAATTTTGGCCTGCGTCGCACCGTACCGATGATGCTGGGGATCACTGTCGGTTGTGTTATCCAGTGCGCGCTCACCACCTCTCTGCTGGCGATTTTACTCAGCTGGATGCAAGTGATCCGCCTGCCGATGGCCGTACTCGGCTGCGCGTATCTGTTCTGGCTGTCATGGAAAATCTTCCGCTCCGGCACGCCGGGAGAAAGTGGCAAACAGCAGCCGATGAAAATGATACACGGCGCGCTGTTTCAGGCGGTGAATCCGAAAGCCTGGCTGATGGCGACCAACGTGGCGATCCTGTTTACCCCGCGTGAAGGCGCATTATTAAGCCATACGCTGATGATTTGCGCCGGTTTTGCGTTGGTCAATTTGCCGTGCATTTTGATTTGGGCGGTAATGGGTGACCGGCTGCGACAAGCGCTGCGTATCGAATGGAAGCTCAAGCTGTTTAACAGCATTATGGCCGGACTGATGGCGCTGACCGCCGTCTGGCTACTGTTCGATGAATTACGTCATGCGCTGAATTAACTAGCGCTGAACGGGAGATAAACGTGACGGTTGCTGGTTGCTGATATGAGCAATCAGCCCGGTAACGGAAAGCACCATGGTGGAACGGACGATTTGCTGATAACGCTGTTGCTGCATGGCGATCAGCGATTCGTCAGCTTCGCCGGGCTTGAGGAAGGTCGGTGCTGGCGGGAGTTCGGTTACGCAATGCAGTTCGCCGAAAGGCCCCAAAATTTCATCATCGGTGAAACGGTAATCTTCACCGTCGTAATTCAACTCTTCGCGCAATGCCATCAATAGCTCGGCATCTTCATACTCATGGCGGCTGATCACGCCTAACGCATATATCAGTTTCAAACGGACAGCCAAATCGCCTAGCGGGCCATTGCCGGTCAGCAAGGGACCAACCGCATATTTCACCGCGTAATCGTCTTTGCGAAACACCTGAATCACCAGAATATCCAGCGCTTCGGCCAGCAATTCGACAGCCGTCATTAAAAAGCTGCGTACAGATTTCCCTGCATTCAGTTTTTCCAGTACCCGGTTTTCGAACGCCTGTGCTTTTTCCATCGAATTATTTACTGTCAGAGTCGCGTCATGAATCACGGCTTCAGGTATGTCCATTACGCCTCTACTGTCATCCGTGAAAGCGGATGTCGGGCAAAAACTGCCCGACAGCGCTTGGTTTACCTGGTGTTGGCAAAAAAATCAGAAACTTTTTTTCTCGTAGATTGCGACGGCCTGCGCGACCACCTCACCGTCTTCCGGCAGACCGGACACTTGCGCCAGTGCGGCTTTCGGCCCGACTTTTTCCAGCAGTTCAGCCCACTCTTTGGCTTGCTGATCTTCGTCACTGCGGTAATGCATCGCAGCAGCGATACCGATCAACAGATTGTTGTGCGGCAGACGGTATTCCAATGTGCCGAGCAGCGGCTTGATCAGACGGTCGCCCGCGCTAAGTTTACGCAACGGCTGGCGGCCTACGCGTTCGACATCATCATGCAGGTACGGGTTTTCAAAGCGGGTGATGATTTTTTCGATGTAAGCGAAGTGCCTTTGTGGATCGAAACCGTAACGGTTGATCAACACCTGGCCGCTCTCTTCCATCGCGCCGCGCACCACTAAACGGATTTTCTCGTCCAGAATCGCATCACGAATGGTCGCGTGACCGGCTTGTTGGCCCAGATACGCGGTGATCGCATGACCGGTGTTCAGGGTGAACAGTTTACGCTCGACAAACGCCATCAGGTTGTCTGTCGGTTCCATGCCCGCAATCTTCGGCAAAGGACCTTTGAATTGGGTCTGGTCGACAATCCACTCGCTGAAGGTTTCTACCGTCACTTCCAGAGGATCCGTGGTGCCCGCCGCGGCCGGTGGCACAATGCGGTCAACCGCAGAATCCACGAAGCCGACGTGCGCTTCCACCCAGACTTTTTCATCTTCTGGCAGCGCGTTGAATACGTGCTGTTTAAACTGGCTGGTGCCACGCACCATATTTTCACAGGCGATGATATTGAGCGGGGACTCATTGCCCAGTTGGTGGCGCAGAACCAAGCCTTTCGCCACGTTTGGTGCGATTTTTTCCAACACGGTTGGGCCAACCGCAGTAGTCACCAAATCAACCTGAGCGATAAGGTCGATGGCGTCCTGACCGGCGCTGTTAACGGCACTGACGTTGCTGACAGGTTCAATACTGGCCTGCTCGCCCACCACGTGAACGTCGTAGCCTTTGCGGCTGTTCAGCGCTTCCAGTAAAACCGGGCTGACGTCAGCAAAGGTCAGTTCGACTTTCGCATCAGCCAATAATTTACCGAT